>Ga0209084_1000603_pt1 | contig 33603 bp, 26 predicted proteins | sample C_130820_MF_Meta_FD_187309 | JGI IMG/M metagenome (GOLD analysis project Ga0209084, IMG submission 187309) | Freshwater microbial communities from Lake Croche, Canada to study carbon cycling - C_130820_MF_MetaG (SPAdes) (version 2) | ecosystem: Environmental > Aquatic > Freshwater > Lake... | reverse complement strand
TCCCTCAATGGCTTTTTGCAGATTTTCCCGCTCAAACAAAGCTGAGTGGTTACGAATTGCTTGGGGGACCTTTTCAAAGCTCTACATATTTAGATTTTGCCGAGAGAAGCAATTTATACAAAAAAATATAAATTTTAAAATCAATACTGTTTTATAGCATTATTGCACTATCTGCCTATCTAGATTCATAATTGTTTCTGATGACTGTAGTACATAAACCCATTATAGACTCTATGTGCTCGCCAACATCGTTTTTCTATCCAGTTTAATCTAAAATTTTCAGCCACTACTGTATTAAGTAAATCACGTGTATTTAGCCTAGAAGTAGACTAAGATGAAGATGCCCCAGTGACATCTAAAAAAAACCAAAGAAACGGGTTTAATCAGTTGTTATAGGAAACTTACTCAACTACGGTCGAGTAAGACTCTACTTACTTTGGTTTTGTAATTTTATTTCCTCGAGCGCTGCTAGTCCAAAAAATGCACTCGTGTAAGTGCATGAAACTCTAAACCACTCACGATAGCCAACAGCGGAAGCTGGACTAACACATACGATTGCACCTCTTCCTTCTAAATCGGAACCATAATATTGATTTTGAACACACCAGGTCAGTGCCTTTCTAGCTGCTAAAAGATGTCTTGGATCATGAGATTTAGTGTATAAACGATAGAACAAAAGACTCCATAGTGCTGTGGCTTTATCACCTATACCAACTTCTGAAACGGGTTTATCAGCATTAAAGGAAAATGACCCATCACTATGCTGCCATTTCATTAAAAATTCTGCCATAGTATTAGCTTTATCAAGATATCCAGTATCAGGCATTGCTCTGTCAGCAGCAATTAAGCCCTCCATAGCCCATCCCATACCACGTGTGACATAGATTGCAGGCATTACGCCTGTAGTACGGTTCCAACCGCGTTCCCACAGACCATCCGGACGTTGTAATTTATTTCTTATTGCTTCGAAATACGTACGTCCAATTTCTAGATCTTTTACATCCTTAGTAACGCTATATAATTCAGCTAGTCCTTCCATACCAAATCCTGATTCATCGAGGATATGCTCAGACCATTTGTTTAACTCCTGGTAATAGTCTTGAGGAATAACACCATATTCTTTCGATAATCTAGCAGTAGCTAAGGTTAAATCTTTAGCAGCCTTAAGGTAGTTCGTATCTCCAGACTCCTTATATAAAGGAATCCATGCCCAACCGCTTAAGAATTGTGCATCTGCTACACTTATACGTTCTTCAAAACCTGTATTAAAAGATAAATTGCGATTCCAACGTGATACAGGAACATCAAACGAGGGATGATTTTTGTCTTTAACGATAAAACTTAAACTTGTTTTACCTATTTCATCGGCAGTCTGCTTTAAAATATCAGAAGGAAACCTATTTCTGATTTCGGATAATTTATTTGCCTCTAAAAGCAAGGATACGGACGGACCCCAACCCCAAATCCAATAATTCGATCTATATGTGTGAGCATCATAATCATAAAATAGATTCAAGCCTCCGAAAAATGGACTTGAAGTATTCTTGTCTTGTGAACGCAAGGTATAGGCTAGCGACTCAGAAATAGAATTTATTAAATTAGCTGGACTTAAAAAATCTCCCTCTTGTTTTATTTCATTCCTTACAGAGGTTGTATCCGCAATCGTTTGAGCGACCAATAATTTTGCACTATCGAAAATCTCGATTTTACCTGCCCATTGAGAAGATAGTAAATTTAATTGTTTCCTAAAACTACCATGAATAACGGGTACCTTAAAAGTTAAGTAAAACTCCTTTGGCAAATTACTTTTTGGCTCTACGCATACCGCATTTTCCCAAAACGATAATTGATCTGCACTAATAGCAAGTGTGCTAGAAACTTTGATTTCATTTTTATTAATGTGTTGATTAATAAAAACACGAGATGGAAACCCGGATAAAATAAGGTTAGCTGACATACCTGGCTCTAATTTTATATCTACGATTGGATAATAAATTTCTTTATTACTCGTAGCAGGCGTTACGACAAAGCCGGTTGGTTTTAAAGGTGATATATCACTAATTTTAGAAATATAATCATTCCTAGAACTTTTGACTCTAATTTCAACAACGCTGAGATCTGAGGGTACCGTCCCGGATACAGTAACAGCACTTCCCTGCTTATCTAATTCTAAAGTAGAATTTGAATGAGCAGCTACAGGGTCATTCAAGATAGCATATAGACTTAAACCACTTACTATTAAAAATAATTTCATATTATAACTACCTATCTTGGGGATTTTGACCGTAGTTTTAATTTACCACGATTAACTTATTTATTAAGTTAGATATAAGTTGTATGACTTTTATCAGCAGTGTCTACAACGAGAAACTTATACCAAGACGATTGTTCTCGTTTTACAGAGCTTCTTTGAGCTTTTTCCAGTGCTCTAGTCTCTCAGCAATAACTTTTTCGGCACCATTTAATTTCGGCGTATACAGTTTGAGTGGCTTAATAAGATACTTCTGTGGCGATATACCCTCAGGGAAGTCATGCGAATAAAGATAGTCCTTACTTTGTCCAAGACGCTTATTAGCCTGCCCTCCTTTATCTTTTAAATACAAAGGAACTGTTTGAACCGTCGCATCCAGTATAGCCTGATGAGCAGCAGCTAATGCCACTGTTGCTGAATTACTCTTAGGCGCTGAAGCAATATAAAGGGTTACATGAGCAAGCGTCAGCTCAGCTTCAGGAAGACCAATAAAATCACAGGCATGGTGCGCCGCTACAGCGAGAGGTAATGCCTGAGGATCAGCTAGACCAATATCCTCACTGGCGAGTATGACTAAACGCCGTGCGATAAACCGGGGATCTTCACCTCCTGCTAGCATTTTGGCTAACCAGTAAAGAGCACTATCCGGATCTCCTCCACGACAACTCTTTATAAACGCAGAAATTGTATCATAATGTTCATCTTCATCATCATACCGAATACGCCTTTCCCTAGCAAAAATTTCTAATTCGGTACTCGTTATTTCGATTTTACCACCAGCACTTAAAACCAGCACTTCTAAGGCATTAAGTGCACGCCTTAAATCGCCTTCACACAGGTGAGCTAGATCTGTTAAGAGACTCAAATTTGCAGAAATACCTGCCTTGCCTAGACCGCGCTCTTTATCAGTTAAGGCTTCAGCTAAAACCTGTGCAATTACATCAACTGCTATGGGCTCCAGCCTAAATAAATGACTCCGTGATAATAGCGGCGGGTTAACATAAAATCCTGGATTGTGAGTCGTTGCACCAATTAAACGTAAATTACCCTCTTCAATATCAGGGAGCAATAAATCCTGCTGAGATTTATTAAACCGGTGTATTTCATCAATAAAAAGCAGGGTCTTAGAATCAGCTGACTTTAATTTACGTGCGGTAGATAAAATTTCTCTTAGTTCAGCTACATTAGACATGACTGCATTAATGCGCACAAAACGACTTTTCGTTTCTTTAGCTATTGCTTCAGCAATGCTCGTTTTACCGCAACCCGGAGGCCCATAAAAAATAAGGGAGCCGAAATTATTTTGTGCAACCAAACGCGGCAAAAGTGAATCCGCTTTTAGAATATGCTCTTGGCCCACAACTTCCTTCAGCAACCTAGGCCGCATACGAGCCGCAAGGGGTTTAACAGATACGTCTAATAAAGTAGGTTCATTCTTTGAAGTATGCATCTGCATTACTTCATCAGCTCCAAAGAGATCATGTTCATTAGCCATTTAACTACATCGTTAATTAGACAGCTGGGGTAAGCAATCGGACAATTAATAAAAAAGCTCCAAGCTATAGAGCTTGGAGCCTTGTAATAAATTAATCGGCTAAATCAAAGCGGTAATTTGAATGAGATTTGAAACGTACGCCCAAAAACATATTCGCTATGTAAAGCAGCGTCATAGGAGTAAATCGTATCGGAGAAGGGAGGCTTCTTATCGAATAAATTGATGATACCTATGTTAACTTGCAGGTCTTTACCATAACCATTCCATACACCCGTCTTGAACCTATAACCTAATGTAGTATCAATTTTATTTACGGCAGGTGTAGATTGGTTCCACGCGAGGTAATTAACGTCGGAGAGATTCGTATTGAACGCACTTAAATAACTATACAAAGCACTTGCTTTCCACGATCCACTATTCCAATAGACACCACCATTAATTTTCCATTTAGGACCGCCATAAGTATCACCGAGATCATTAATAGTAGCCTGACCAGGTACTAGCGTACGCGTAGCTTTAACCGTGTGAGAGGAATCAAGGTTTATTCTCCAAGATCCATAATGCTTCCACGGTAACGCATAGTCAGCACCGTAATCGATGCTATCATTTCTAAGAGAGCCGTAGTTTTGCATGAAATTAGCTACACTCACTAAAGCTCCAGGTTGATTAGCAGCTGTGTCTGCCGCTGTTGGTGCAGAACGTACAATAGCATTTGGGAAAAGCGATGGGTTAGCTAACACAATAGCAGAGGTTATTGTCTGAATAGCATTTTTTTGGACCGTTGAGTAGTAGTTAACATTGAGACTTAGCCCAGATATAAATTTTGGATTATATATAGCACCAAAGAATTTAGTACTTGATGTTTCTGCTTTAAGATAACGGTTTGGTCCTCGTATCTGACTATACGACGAAACAATGTTTCCACGTTGAGGATCTGGACCAGATGCAGCTATGATCTGAGAAACAGCACGATTTTCTGTAGGAGACGGTGGTCTCCAACCTTCTGAATAACTTCCTCTCAGTACGAGCGAATCCACTGGTGACCAAGTAAAACCATATTTAGGTACTGTTTTACTGCCTACATTAAGATTTTGGTATTCATACCGACCAGCAGCATTTATATCGAAACGATTAAATAAAGGAATGGCATTGGATTTACCGAATACAGGAATACTGAATTCTGTGTAGAGAGCTTGAATACGCTGTAGGGTTTGATACACAGTAGTCGTTGCTACAGGAGTTACAGCAGCACTGTAAGCGACAGACGTGAATAGATTGTAATCGAGTTCAGTTATTCCTCCAAACGCCATTTTTACAGCTCCCCCAGGAAGATTAAATAATTCACCGTTAGCACTAAAGTTACCGGACTTTAGACTAGAGCTTGCGTTAATGTAAGGATACAAAGCCATAGTCTCTGAGATAGCTGACATGTCAGGTGCTCCAGAAGCTCTTGCATCTATAAAGGGATTAAAGGTTCCGTTCGCCAGATCGGCACTAAGCATTCCTGAATTAAAATTACGATTCATCTGATTAATCACCTGCCTATCCCAGCGAATGCTTGCATCCCAATCCCAAGTCGTAGCAAAACTACCTTTAATTCCAGCAGTAGCATTCGTATCAAGCGTATGAGAACGTTGAGTCAATACTCCAAACGAAGGTAGAGCCATACCAACTTGTACGCTTTGATTGAAAGGATTATAAGCAGCAGGTACTACATAGAGCGAACTTGGTGCGATATACTGAAGCATTGTTGTCGCAACACCTCGAGTATCTGTTGAACCTAAAGTTGCGTATATATGAATATTTTTCCAAAGGTCATAATTGAAATTAGTTAAGAAACCATGCCGCGAGGACTTAGGAACCATCTCAATATAAGATGCTTCATTAAAAATATTTTGTCCCTGACCACTGAGTGTAGTCTGACCAGGAGCTATCGTTGTTTTTGGTATAAATTGAGATACGCTAGGGGTAGAAGCATATCCTGAAGGAGTAACTGCATACGAGACCCCCGGTATAGCTGTAAATCCACCCACAGCGTAAACCGTTGCTGGATAGCCGTACTGCAATCGTAAGTCATGGCCGTAAAGAGGCGCTCCTGTTGTTGCGTTGTTTCCAATAAATACCGAAGTATGGTCAAGGTTTTTAGAGAAACTACGTTGTGATGCATACAAGCTATTGCGCTGGTAATAATTTACAGCAGCAGTGCCATGAAACTTACCCTTTAATCCAGAAAAACCTACTACAAGCGTGGATTGACGCTCATCTGCACCGCCGTGCTCGGGAGCTTTAAAACTCGCACTCAATTCTGCTCCAGACCAATTCTTTTTGAGTACGATATTTATAACACCTGCTATAGCATCAGAACCATATATAGCGGACGCTCCGTCAGTAATGATTTCAATATGATCAATAAGTCCAAGTGGTATTAAATTAATATCAACAAATCCCTGCCCAGATGAAGTAGCACGATTTCCGCTTGGTGATTGTACCATACGTTGGCCATCAACAAGGATAAGTGTTGAACCAGAGCCCAAACTTCTTAATCCAACGCCTGATACACCGGTTTGACCTGGAGCAACTGCTGTTGGACTTGATCCAGGAGCAGGTGCTAAAGGTACCGTTGTTTCGCTGCGCTGACCAGACGCTAGATTTAAATCATTAGGTGCGCTATTTCTGCCTACGCTTGTTCCACCAAATGTTTGCGGCACTGTAGAAAGAAAATCAGATAAAGTTAAAGCACCGCTAGATTCAATCATCTCTGCATTATAGGTAGAAACAGGAGAAGGTCCTTGTACATCAGTTTGACTGATACGAGAACCTAATACTTCGTACTTCTTTAATTTTACAGCAGTACTTTTTTCAGTCGCTGTAGTTTCTATAGGTATACGTTTAGCAGATATACTAGTAGTCTCTTTATTCGATGAGGAACGAATAGCAAAAGCGCCCGTTTTTTCGTCAACTACACTACTCAGGCCAGTACCCGACAATAAACGCGTAATAGCCTCCTGTGCTGTAAAATCACCCTTCAAATTTTGTGTCGTTACATCTCGAACTATATCAGCAGCAAACAAGGTCTCCCTCCCCGAAATTTCAGAAAACTGCTTAAGGACAGTGGCAGCATCTCCGCTAGGAAGATCGTAATTCTTCACCGTGCTTTCTAAAGCAAACGATGAAGCAATTAATGCTATCAGTAGATAAATCAAACTGCCAAAACGGATAGATGTTCGCATAGTGTGTATGGGTGTTAAGACCTAAAGACTTAGGTCCTACAATAAAGACGTTTAAAACAGGAATAGCCGTAAAAAGTTAACTCATAAATAACCTAAGCTGTCGTCTGAATTATAATCCGCTTATAAATAGCGTAAACTATTATTGATTAGCGTTTTAAGGTAATACTACCTTCAGGTGAGGCATCGGATTTGATTCCCATGGTGGTATTTAACAATCGAACAAAACCATCTACATTGTCTGATCTAAACGTACCGCCAATCTTCAGCGTATTGATTGCGGGATCAGCGATGACTATTTGTCTCTTTTCATTGAGCCGATTAAATTCGGCCACAGCGTCTGCTAAATACGTTTCATGAAAATTTAACCGAGGAGCCTGCCATTCAAGCTGTTTACTTATTTCATCGGCAGAAAGCGGTGTGATCTTTGACAGGGCTCGTTCAGGCGTGTTACGTAAGCTAACGACTGCTTTCTGACCTGATGTTAGCATAGGTACTATCACCCCATCCTCATGTGGTAGATTTGATGCTGTAAGCACTTTTACCTTACCTTCTGTTACAACCACTTCTACAGCTCTGTCATCAAGTTTAACATTAAATGCAGTACCAACAGCCCTTATTTCAATACCTTCTACCTCAACATAAAAAGGCCTAGCGGCATCCTTGAAAACCTTAAATTGAGCTTCACCTCCCGTGAGACGCACTCTTCTTTCGGAGGCCGTAAAATGCTCTACAACCGCGCTTCCTTCTTTCAGTTCAACACGCGAACCATCAGGTAGGAATATTACCTCGTTTTCCTTTAAGTAGTGACTACTTTTTTGTAGTACAGATTGATTGGCATGTTTTGAATGAAATAAAGCAAAACAAATAACTAACACGGCTGCTACAGCCGTTAAGAGTAACGGTAATTTGAATCTTACCTTATTAGGTATAGGTTTAAATAAATCCGGGTTTGGATTTGAACTTTGCCCTGGTTGCCACGCGTAAAGCTGCATCATACGTTCGAGTACCGCAGCATGACGCTTGATGGCCTTAGCATGGCTAACATCAGCACTAAGCCATTGCAAATAAACATCCTGTTCTTCAGCAGTTAAACCACGGTCTCTTTTAGCAAGCCAAGCGGACGCCTCGGCATCAATTCCTTGAGCTATTTTATCTGAATTAAATTTCTCGGAGCGTTTATACATTACATTAAACTTAACGCTTTTTAGCAAAATACTCTGCACAAAGCCGAGTACCTTGGGCCATTGCTTTTTCAACCGTACTTAAAGACACCCCCATTTGCTCTGCAATTTCAGTTAAAGTCATGCCATAGGCAGTACGCAGAGTAAAAACTTTGCGGCACCGTGTTGGAAGAGACTGGATTACATGCGTCAAAAGCTCGAGCTCCTGCTGTCTACTAATTGTTTCTATTATATCTGTTTCATCTATTAAGACGTACGATGGAGTATCCTCCGTAATCGCTTCGAAATTAACTACCTTTTGTCGCCTCACTGCATCTAAGGCTAAATTACGAGCAATGGTAAATAAAAGCGCCCGAGATGAAAGAATAGTGGCTTTACTTTTAGCTTTTAAAATTCGAGTAAAGCTTTCTTGGACAAGATCATCGATATCAGGAAGCGTAGGGAATCGAACCAGAAGCCATGAACGCAATGCGCGGGTATGAGGCAAGACCTCAGTTTCAAACCATAGCGCTTGATCAGTACGTTCAGTTTCGTTCATAGCGAATGGATAAACACAATGAACAAACAAACGGAAACTGAGATTCTTCAATCACACTAATACACCGGGGCATAGGCTAACATGCTGAGAATTAGTTACTCATGGTCAAGCGACCTTAAAGAAGTCTTTAATTAAACTTAATGATCCAAGTCACGCTTCTGCTGATCAACTTTAGCCTTAGCTAAAATAGCCGGATCAACTTTAATACCGGCGCGAGCAACTTGAGCTTCTAGTAAGACTTCGCCTGGTAGGTAACCCACGCAATGACCAGCTATGATGCCATTACGATCAACGATATACTGATGAGGTATCATGGTCACTCCATAGGCTTTCATTGCTAGTGTGTTAGGAGCACGTCCCAAGGGATCATGAGCAAAAATAAAGTGTGAATATTTAGACTGATTTACCTTCACCCATTTTTCAAAATTTGCACGCGTATCGCTTGTGCAACATCCTAAAATAACAAGCCCTTGGTCCTTATAATCCATAGCAACTTGATTTGTATGAGGCATAGAGGCTAAACAAGGTCCACACCACGTAGCCCAAAAATCGATTACAACAACCTTACCGAGGTAGTCGGATAACTTAACAGGATGGCCTTCAAGATCAACGACCGTAAAATCAGGTGCCTTAGTCCCTATCTCTAAAAGTTTTGTAACGGCAGCTTTAGGAGCAGCCTGCTTCGTTTCTTCTGCAGTGTATACTTTAGATGGCATATCCTCAGGTGCTAATTTAAGTCCTGCACGGATAAGTAAATTCTCTACACCATCATTTACATTTGGAAGCATACCTAAAGTCCATCCGACTAATTTACCGTCCGAACCTACAACAACGATAGTAGGTACAGGCGTAATTCTACCTCCAAGGCGCATAGAAATAGTTTTAGCATAAAATGCGTTAAAGCGTGCTTTTTCTTCCTTCAATTCATCTAAACTCATCTTATCTCTAGTTTTATCTGCTGCCTTATATTTACCCACAGGATCTAATGTGACGGGAAATGAAAATTTACCCGTATTTTTTGTCTGCCATGCTTGTAGATTTTCTTTTGTACCATAAACGCCAATACCAAGCATTTGTACATCTGATGCTGCATATTTTGTAGCTAACATATTAAAGTAATTAAGTAACTTTTCAGACGGTCCGCTCACTGCTGGCCAAAGACTAAATACGGTTACTTTACCTTTGGAGTAATCATAAAAGCTGACCTCCTTACCCTCAGGTGTAAGCAAATCAAAATTAGGTACTTCTGAACCAGACTTTAAGTTACCAAAGTCCTCCATCAAAGGAACTCGTGCTTTAGCTACAGTCGGCTTTGGAGCTGGTGGATTTACTGGAGCCATTTGAGCCATAAGACAATGGCCAGAGATCCCGATAAGAATTGCAAGGACTGCTAAAAATTTAGTTTTCATAAAAAAGAAGTAAACGTGGGTATACTAAGTATTTAAAATAGGCTATTTTGTAATCGAAGAGTCGCAATCTATATTAGAAATTAGAAGTATATCGTTACGGCATACAACACGTCATACGTCTAGGGGAATACGCTATAAATTTGGTGCCCTACCGTAAGTATACTTAATTAAATAACGCGGTAGCTATTACGTAGTTTTTTTTACTAAGCCAAGCCATAATGGTAGCTTATCCCGTAGACGTGTAATACGTGATTCGTAGCTATAATAAAGTAAACGAGCTAGAAGATAGGCTAAAATTTGCTTTAAAAAGAAAAGAATTAATGCCTTCCACCACACAGAATTCCAATTAGCGAAACGAGGCGTCATAAATAATTGAAAAAGTGGCCAATTAACTAAGTAAAGCGCATAAGAATACAATGCTAGTTTAGAAATAAGCGAAGTTAACCCATTAGTAGACTTTACTTTCCAAAGCGAGGCTGCAGGTAAAAGGAGTGCCGCTCCACAAGAAATAATATTAAACCTAAACGTTTTAGCAAAGAACGTATCAGGAGAAATAGTAATGCCTGAGTCTACCCATGTAAAAAGTCCTCCATACCCAAGTCCAAGAAACAAGATACCAAGGAGTGCACAAATGAGAGCCTTATCCTTCCAGATACGGGGAAAACGCATATAAATCCATGCAGCAAAAACTCCTGTCATTAAAGCATCAAATCGGTAAATAACGGCACACCTTTGGCTGTTTACAAAATCAGATCCTGGGAGGTAAGCACCGTGGATACGCAAGACTAAGGAGCTGAGAAAAAGAATAGCCGCTGAAGTTATAAACACCCGCTCCTTGCTACGTGGCCAAAATAAGTAACCCACCCATAATACAAGAGGAAAAATTAAATAGAACCATTCTTCAACTGCTAGACTCCACGATTCAGGCATAAAATCCACATGAATTTCTTTTATATTATTTAGAAAAAAAGTTTCACCTAAAATTGTAGGTAAAGTAAAAATACGTTCTCGTAATGCGTACTCAAAGAAAATATTGATTCCTAGACAGAGCCAAAATAAGGGAAGCGTTCTAAACCAACGTCGGCCGTAAAATAAGATAAGGTGACTCCAACCTAATGGCTTTTGCTCTGATTCACTCAGCGTACGTAAAAGTATTCCCCCAATTAAAAAACCGCTGAGTACGAAAAATATTTCAACGCCTAAAAGTCCGAAATGCCAGGTAAGATTACATAGACTAGCTACGGGTTTAAGAAAAACAAAGACGTTATCAATTAAGTTATGAAGATTTTGTGCTAGAAATCCGTGTGACAACGTTACACATAGAATTGCTATTGCTCGCATTACATCCAATCCAAAGATTCTATCCTTTTGCATTTCCTGAGATGAGTAAGCAGTAGTTTCAAAGGAAGTCATGGGGGATTAGGGCTAATAAAAACGTGCTTAAAATAACTCCGCTAATTAATGCGCTACAACTACTACTTTTACTTATCAAGCCCGAATACTGCATTAGCATAGTTCTCGATACTAAAAGGCTGCATGTCCTCAGCACTTTCACCCAAGCCTACAAAGTAAATAGGAATTTTTAATTGCCTAAAAATACCAACGATCGCGCCTCCACGACTTGTGCCATCGAGCTTGGTAACAATCATTCCAGTGAGGCCAAAACTCGCATGGAATACTTTAGCTTGTTCTATCGAGTTTGAACCCAAAGAACCGTCTACTACAAGCCATCGATGCTGCGGAGCACTAGCGTCATTTTTCTGCAATACTCGCCTAATCTTAGCTAACTCATCCATTAAGTTACTTTTTGTATGTAAACGGCCTGCGGTGTCTATAATCAGATAATCTTTGTTCCTCGCCTTAGCAGCTTGCCAGGCATCGAAGGCAAGTGCTGCAGAGTCTGCGCCTGTATGGGAAGAAATAAGCTCAAGATCTAACTTCTTAGCCCAGGTTTGTAGCTGCTCAATAGCCGCAGCACGAAAGGTATCAGCTGCAGCAATTAAAACAGATTTATTATCCTGCTTTAGTCGCCACGCTAGTTTGGCGCAGCTTGTCGTTTTACCCGAACCGTTTACACCAATAATTGCAAGCACGGTAGGACGAGTACCGCTCTCACTAAGAACACCTTCACTTCCCGCTAAAATGCGTTTTAAAACAGCAGAACCAATTTCTGCTGCTTGCCTACCCTTAAGCTCTTTATCTTTTTTGTAGGCCTCTTTGATCTCTTGAATTATTTCATTTGTCGTCTCTACGCCAAAATCGGCGGTGTACAGTGCTTCCTCTAATTCACTCAATGAAGATGCATCTATTTTTCTACCTCCAAAAAGACCATGCGTTTTTTCTGCAATAGCACTAACTGTCTTAGCAAATCCTTCTTTAAATTTTTTAAAAAGACCAAACATCTCAGAAATTCTTTATTAAAATAACCCGCTAGTATTAAGGTTGAGCCGCTTTACGCGAATCACGCCCTAGCTGATCTTTAAGTCTATCAAGAATACCATTAATAAAACGCTTAGCATCGTGATTAGAAAATTCTTTAGATAAATCAATGGCTTCATTAATTGATACCACAGGCGGTATATCATTTCTATATATCATTTCGTAAATTGCTAAACGAAGGATCGCCAAATCAATTTTTGCAATACGATCGAATTCCCAATTTTGTGCGAGTGTACGAATACGTGCATCTATCTCTGTCACATTTTCAATTATTCCGTGGATGAGTTGCTCACCAAATTCGTAATGCGATCGGGGTTGCTCCATACTCGCAAAAAAGGTCTCTAAGTCAGTAGCTATGTTGGTGGGATTGTTCATACTCCAAGCATACATGTACTGCAGTGCAGCAACACGACCGTCTCTACGTTGGGCAAATTGGGCGCGGCTCATTTGGAAAGCTGTTTTTTTAGATGGGCCATATGAAGCGCAGCATGTGCAAATTCAGCACCCCGATTAATCTTACCCGTACACCGCTCTACGGCTTGCGACTCTTTTTCAGCAACTACAATTCCATTAATAACAGGAATAGCTAAGTCTAAAGCAACATCCATGAGGCCATGCGTAGCAGCTTCAGAAATTAATTCATAGTGAATGGTATCTCCTCGGATAATAACCCCTAAAGCGATGAGTACATCCGGTTTCAATTTCTTACCTAAGAGTTTTATAGCAATAGGAAGTTCATTAGAACCAGGTACACGTACGATCTCAATTGCCTTGGCTTTAACTCCCTGCCTCTTAAGCAGAGTTACGGCTTGTTCGAGTAATGCACCCACTAACTGCTCGTTATAACAAGCAGCAGCAATGCCGACCTTATAAGGGGTCCCGGAAATCGCAGGTAATTGCGGTACTGAGAGGCTCATAGCGTTACTTTAAAATGATGTAAGAACAGGAGAATATAACAGTCCAACGTTCTTAAGCTAAGTCGCAAAACAATTCGCGAAGCGATACAAATCGTTGTTATACAGCTACATGCTCAACTATTTCTAGACCATAACCGTCAAGAGCAACTACTTTTCGATTACTATTAGAGAGTAAGCGTATTTTCTTAAGCCCTAAAGCGACTAGGATCTGGGCACCAATACCGTAATCTCTAAAGTGCATCGGTGGCAGGGAATCTCCTGGTTTTATATGCATTTGACCTAAAAGATCTGCACTCGTTGGTGCATTCTCCATGTAAAGTACCGCTCCTTTGCCTAGTTTAGCTATAACCTCTAATGAACTATTAAGCGCACTTTGAGTATCGTGATCTTTCATTCTAAATACGTCTCCTAGTAGGTTGCCGCTATGGACACGGACAAGCGTGGGCTCTGCATTAAGTACCCCTTGTGTAAGTGCAATATGATGACGGTTATCAACCAAACTTTTAAACACGTGAAGTGTAAACGTACCTAAGGTGGATTCAAACGGTCCACTCGTGACATGCTCAACTAGCCGGTCACGCTTAGCACGGAATTCAATTAATTGAGCAATGGAGATTAATTTAAGATCAAACTTCTTTGCAAATTCTACAAGCTGAGGGAGTCGCTGTACGGTTCCATCATCATTTACCAATTCACATATAACACCACTGGGATGAAGCGCTGCAAGACGTGCAAGATCAACTGCAGCCTCGGTATGCCCTGCTCTCTCAAGCACTCCACCTGGCTTTGCTCGTAAGGGAAAAACATGACCAGGTTGTACGAGATCTTCGGGCTGAGATTTTGGATCTGATAAAAGTTTAATCGTATGCGCTCTATCTTGGGCACTTATTCCCGTAGAAATACCTGAAGCTGCATCTACACTTACCGTAAAATCAGTTCTTTGCACTTCTCTATTGCGTGCCACCATAGGACCTAAATTCAACCGTTGTAACTCTGATTCAACCGTGGGCACACACACAATACCGCTCCCATATCTGATCATCATATTAACCGTCTGGGGAGTCACTTTTGATGCCGCCATAATTAAGTCCCCTTCATTCTCCCTATTCTCATCATCTGTTACGATAATGAGTTTACCTAAGGCGATATCTGCTATCGCCTCGTCTACGGTGCTGAAGTGAACTGAATCAGACATAGTTATAAGTGTCTTTTTAAAGAACCTAATGTCAAACGGAGCCTTAAAGATTCATCTCAAATATTCCTATAAACAAGTAAGGGCTAAACCATCTACTTACTCACTTTCTTAGATTTCTTTTTTGGCTTTTCTAGCGTAATAAACGATTCAAAATACCGTAACTGACCTGGAGGAAACCGGCACTCAATAAGCACGCCATCGTCGAGATGTTCCTCCGATAAAATACTTCCTACACGTCTTAGACGAGCAACAAGATCGTAGCGCGTGTGAGGAATAAGTAAATTATGCTGTAAATCAGAATTTGCGCATAATTCACTACAGCGCTCTACAAGTAAGTCTAAACCCTTGCCCGTCTTAGCACTCACAAAGAAAGCATCGGGTACAATCTTACGAGCTTCAGCAATGTCTAAACCCGAAGCGACATCAGCTTTGTTAAATACAGTAACAATAGGTCGATTAAGTGCCCCTAGTTCATCGAGCACACTTAGCGTTGTGGCATGATGTTTTTCCCAATGAGGACTTGTTACATCAATAACATGTAATAAAAAATCTGCTACAACTACTTCTTCAAGTGTTGCTTTAAAAGATTCAACTAGGCCGTGAGGTAAGCGACGAATAAAACCAACGGTATCCGTAACGAGTACTTTACCATTACCTGGCAATTCCATTTGCCTCGTCGTAGGATCAAGGGTAGCAAACAATTTATCCTCTGCGAGAACAGTGGAACCTGTCATCTTATTTAAAAGGGATGACTTACCAGCATTTGTATACCCTACAATAGCTGCAGTGGGCACTGGAACGCGCTGGCGTTTGCGCCGTTGCACATCACGCTGTTTCACGACGGAAACTAATTCCTGTTTTAAATGGGTAATACGATCACGTACGACACGTCTATCTTGCTCAAGCTGGGTTTCACCCTCACCTCCCATGCTGCCTGCTCCTCGTTGCCGAGATAGATGTGTCCACGCCCGAGTCAATCGAGGAAGTGAATATTCTAGGCGAGCAAGTGCAACCTGAAGGCCTGCTTCGCGAGTATGAGCTCGATCTGCAAAAACTTCTAATATGACTTCTTGGCGATCGATCACTGCTCGACCGGCCAGCTCTTCCCAATTGCGTTGCTGCCCTGGTGATAAAGCGGAATCAAAAACGATGACATCTATATGATGCTCTTTAGCTAATTCGGAAATCTCCTCAGCCTTGCCTTGTCCCGTGTAAAAAGCAGGGGTACTACGCTTTAAATTAACCAAAATACAATCCACGACCTCAAAATGTAAGTTTTCTACGAGTTCTTGTAATTCGAGGAGTAACTCGTTGGCCTCTCCATCCGGCATATCTGGGGTTTGGACGCCGACAAGTAGGGCACGTTTAGGTCCAGAGAGAGGTTCAGTAAGAGATGCCATCAATTGATTTACCTTAATAACGTCTTAAATTCATATTTTTTCAACCGTAGATCCTATTAGTTTATTCAACTTACTCACTTGACCAAAAACAAACTAGAGACACCATATTAAGTCCAGTTATTGCCTGATGGTGTAATGGTAGCACAGATGACTTTGACTCATCTAGTTCTGGTTCGAATCCAGGTCGGGCAACCACTGAAGCTGGTATAAAACAATATTTGGCTTATCTCAGCCTTCATTAAGGGATTTAAGCGTGTCTACCTCTAAGCTAAAGATTCCCCCAGCAACACTTTTAGGTATTTTTTGCAGCCCTTGTACTTGATACTGTAATCCAAATTACGTGAAAATTAGCTGCCTCAGCCGTCCCGCCTTCAGAATCAAGATATTATGCCAGGAAACTCATTTCATTGGGTGCAGCGGTTAAGCCGGATACTAATATAAATGCTTTTCCATTAGTACCTGGCATAACAATACCTGTGTCTAATTTTTCAGAAATTTTACTAGCAGGAGCTCTAAATGAGAACGATAACCCCATAACGTGAGCTCAGCTTTCTAACTCACGCATAATTAGACTTACATTACTTCCACCAAAACCACTACTATTTTTTAAAATGGATCTAGGCTTAACTGTTTGCGTTGTTTGTATTATATTTAATCCTTCGCACACAGTATCTAGTTCTGTGATGTGGGCTGAAGCAGGCATAAACCCTTCCTTAAGTGCTAAAGCACAAAACGCTGTTTCCATTACGCCAGACATAGATAGCCCATGTCCCGTAAGTGCCTTAGTGCTGCTGATTTTTGGATTTAGTCCGTGTTTTAAAAATATAGCTCTAAGCGCATGCGCTTCTGATGCGTCTCCCGCCGGAGTTGATGTCGCATGGGCATTAACATAGTCAATTTCACTTGGATTGATCTGGGCATCTTTTATGGCACGGTTAATTGCAGTCTGTAACCCTCTACCTTGGGGATCCGAAATTGCGGGGTTGAAACCATCGCCGGATTGGCCCCATCCAACGAGTTCAGCATAAATCGGGGCTCCTCGTTTAAGTGCACTTTCTTTGTCCTCTAGCACAAGGGCTACTGAGCCTCCTGTTCCCACAAAGCCATCTCGATTTTTATCAAAGGGGCGTGATGCCTTTTGGGGATCACTTTGTCGAGACAAAGCCCGCATGCCATGAAACGTATACGTAGCTTCTAAACCAACCTCTTCTCCCCCAACAATGATGACACGTTTGTGTCTACCTAAGCGTATTTCATCGATACCATACCCAATAGCCTGAGTCGTTGATGCGCATGCTGATGAAAAGCCTACAACTGCGCCACGAATATGGTAGTGCGAAGAAAGATGAAAATTAAGCGTACCTGCAATCGTACTTACAACCCCAGCAGGTGGAACTCGCTGGCCTTTAGAATCAATAATCTGATTTAAATAGTGATTTAATAATTTAGGAGATCCAGCTGAACTACAAAAAAGAGCTGTATCTTCTGACGCTAAATCTTCAGGACTTAATTTCGCGTCTGCTACCATTTGCTCTGTTGCACACAATGCGTATAGCCCGTGGGGAGGCATGTTACGCAACGATTCTTTCGTAAAGGAATATCCCTCAGGCCACGTCCATCCAGCCCATGATATGGCCTGCGTATCAAAACCCTTAATAGTACCGGCAACTGTGACAGGAAGTTTTTCACCCGGAATAAAATCTATAGGTTCAATCCCCGAGCGCATGAGTCTTAGGCTTTCGCTAACACTATTTCGTGAATTACCAATACTGGTTACAAATCCTAATCCCGAAATAACTACCCTCGGCAGTATCATATCAGGTATCAGACCTTAGCATTAGCTAGAGCAGGAAATCTGCTGCGTATTAAATGCCTCAAATCATCTAATGTAGTTAACTTAACCAAATCATCGTCCTCTAATTTAATAGAAAGTATACCTTCTACCAAGAAAACGGTATCCATCATAGTAAGAGAATCCATACCCAAGTCTTCTCGTAACCGTGTTGTTCCAGGCATCTCAGCAAGTGGAACTTTAGGTGCTTTAGCTAGGTAAAATTGCAATATGCCGATAACAACCTTATCTAACGATTCTGGGTCGGCCTTAGATGCAAACATAAGATAAGCGTCCGTAGTCTCATTGGGGAAACCTACAAGTGACTCTTTAACGTTTTTTAACGCTTCTTCGGTTGTAATCATGTTGTTTAGCAGCGATTAAGGAAAACCTTAGTCTATAAGACTAAAATCGCATCATTCTTATCTATTAAGCAAACGATAATCCGATATTTTTGGGTATAAATCTTAAGTATTAAACATACTAAAGACTACTTCTGGGGAGTAATAACCAGCCCGTTTCAGCATCATAGATGATTCCAAAATCGGCATGCGTGGAACCTCTTAAAATTTCTGCTTTATCACGATCATTGGGATCCATGTAGCCTGTTATAACGACCTGCTTTATGTGATCTGCATCGATTAACTGTAACTGATTTGAATCTAAGTTATTAAGCTTATTTTGCTGAGCTCGAGAGGTTGAAATAACTGCACCGCTTTGTTCAATCGCATCTAAATTCCAACCTCCTGGATCAGTAATCTGGTACATAATTTGGGGACCTAGCAATCTCCCTAATTCATCGATATGAGATCTTAAAGTAACGACTTCAATAGTAGGATTTCGGTAAACAGAAATAGGTTCATTCGTGGTAGTTTGTTTAATAGGATTTGGTAGTTTTTCTGTACCAGCATAATCAACTATGACAGATGAATCAACGGGAGTCTTCGTGTGCGTTGTACAACTTGTAGCCATAAAAATTAACCCAATAATTAAGTAAGAATAGACTCTTCTTTTCATTAGCGGAGTAACTAATCGCATGGTAGTCCTTTACGTTTAAAATTCAAAGGCCATGCAGATGAGCCAAATCTAAATCTGCCTGTAATTGAAGGCTACATAGCGTACCTCCCTTGACTAAATAATAAGGCCCATACATTTCACTCCACTGTTTTTGTTTGTTAAGTGAAAGGTCATCAATCGCAGTAGCTGATGCCTGAGCGCCCGATGCCTTAAGTTCGTTTAAAGCTGAAGCTTGAAAACTAATAGCGTTAGAGGCAACGACTATGGGAGTATTTACCTGAGATTTAAAATAACCCAAAAAGCCTGTTATCACTTGTGCGATATAGGGACTAGCTTCAACCCATACGGGTGCAGAAATAAGTTCTGCACGAATACCCGGCCTATAATCAAAGAGATCATCTTCGCGTTGTACTGCACTTGCACGCAAGGGTACCTCTAATCCAGAAGGTGTAATTAAAGTATCAAAACTTAAATTTAGCCGTCCGCGTAAAGGAGACCCTACTAATTTACCTAAAAAACGTATTCCAGCATTTATTTGTTTAGTATGATTAAAAATTAAGTCTTTTACCAAAGCACATTCAATCATAGCCCCTGGATTACTTGTATCGACTGTAGATAATAAACATACTTCAAGCATTGATCCTCGAGGAACCATAAAACCAAGTGACGGACTATGCTTTATTGCTTCTACTAAACCTAACTGACCTTCTTTTACATCAAGTGCCGGATCGAGGTAACTTATCAGTGAGTCCTTTATTTGTGTTTTGCTTAAATCGTCTTTTAGCAGAGCTGTCATTGATTTTGGAATTTCCGTGGGAAAAGCGGGGGGCAATAAAGTAAACCCGCTTCCTTCACTGTTACCTGTTTGCTCAGACCCTGGCGGGGGCTCATGTAGTGCTACAGCGATTAGACTTTGGGGTGTATCCTTAGCCTTTACGTTCTGATTTGGTTTATTATCTACTTCTTCAGGTAAACGAAAACTGTCGGATTCCCTTTTATTCCCATTTTTTTCTGTATTCACCGGTTCAACCATAGATGCAGATTGAGTAATATGCCCTACGTGAGCACCCCGCGCAGAACTTAAACCTGAACCAGTGCTTATTGTTTTCTTATGTAATACTAAGAAAATCAAAAAAATACTTACAGAACCAGTGAGATAGACAAAATAACTCAGCGCTCTTGTCCCATCGGATTTATATCTAAATAATATACGCATAAGCTATACAAATAAGTCACTAATTATTGCATCTCAGTCGGTAGTTTTAATTCAAAGCTATTACGACGACTAAGGCGGTAACCTTGAATAGCCAAATAAATCTCATCTCTATCCCCTGGCATTGTTAACGGATTAATTTTTTTTCGAGTTGTTGCTGTCACAGGCAACTTTTTATCTCTAATCCAAAGCTGCAAATCGTGCGGATTAAGACACAAGGATTTACTCGAGCTATTTATCCATGTTATACGAAATACAAGTAAATCCCTATCAATAAACTGATCAAAGCTATTTAGTGTTATAAAACAATTGTTCCAAATATAGATATAATTCAACTCGATATGATGGACGTCTTTATGGAGAAGCCTAAAGACAGAATCCTTACGCATACGCTCGGTTATTTTAATTGCTCCCAGAAAGTCAATGTAAGCAGGTTTTAAAGCCTTAGCGTGCTTAAGTAAGTCCTCGTCGCTCGAATCTTCTTCACCTTCAAGAGAGAAAACACGCACATATTGCACTCTAACGTCATTCACAATTTTTATAATTAGAACATAAACGTCTTCGCCTAGTCTTAGATTTAAATTTGTCTCTAATCCGACGCTTCTTCCTGATGGGGAGAGCTCAATTTGATTAAGTTTTTTATCGTACTTGTAAGTTATAATCGCAGAGGAAAGAGATATAGATGAGACAAACACTTTTGAACGAAATACAAGCGTTGTTGAGCGTCCTGGTGCGATATAAACCTCAACAGGTTTACCTGCATGGAGTAATTCGCTCGAACTTGTAATTTCTGTATCAGCATAGAGAAAAGTAATTAAGTTAATGCCTAATCCTAAAATTAAAGGCTTAATTAAGTAATTAAGATACATCTTACTTTGAATCAGAATTAAGCGCCCTCAAGACTGCCGCAGTATGTTCATCTTTATAATAGTCACTACGGTTGATTCCTTCTAAGCGGACCAATTTCCACCCACTAACATTAAGATGCGTAGGAGCGGTTATAGCAAAAGTAACGTCGACATAAATAACACTCATCTGTGCTTTCAGAAGAGAACGTGATGTGAGTACGCCGCTATAGCGCATATGCCTAATTCCTGGCGTATTCACTCCTCGCTTAAATCCAGATATAGAGAGTGTCTGCACAAATCCAGCGGGATATTTTTGTCGTGAATCATGATAATCTCTTTCTACCGAAGCTATAACTTCTGGAGCACAAAATTCTTTAATCGCTTGCGGTAAACCCTTTTCAGTACGCCCAAATAAAACCTCAATTGTATCGGAAAGTTGTAGATCTAAATCTTTTTCTTCAACACTAGATAAAAATTGCGGTTCAGCGCTAAACAAAAGGCCGTGGGATATGCCTATAACTTTCGGGGGACGCAGTGCAGCCGTATGCAAGCGATAGAGACCCCAACATAATGCAGTCAGTAACCCACTACTTAAAAAAACTAAAATTATAAAGTTCCGTTTAAACCTATCGGCTTCATCAAAAAAATCCTTGGATTCATCTGTCCTCTCCCACCTATAATTAGTTTCAATACTCGAAAGGTGTGTAGAATTTATATTCATTTTGATACCTCGTCATAAATCCAAGAATCGTTTGTTGTCGTGTACTAAGTCCCAGTCTAATGCCTTAGGACCTGTTTTCTCTTCGCACTTTAAAACGTAAAAGGGATAAGCATTTAATAGTCCCACTGGGTTTACAGCCAAGAGAACTTGAGCTCTATACGGATAAAATAAAGCTTCGTTGTGATGTAGGGTAACACTTACATAACCTTTAACATAAGCAGCTGCTCGGCCTAGTTTTTCATCAGCTACAACATCGCTAACCGCGGTAATTGTAAGCGTCTGGGTCATATGATTACTTTTTATATCAGTAGCAGAGGCAACAAATCCAGATTCAGTAATCGTAAGTAACGCGGGATCAACTAAACCCTGTAAAAGTAAGAGAAAAGGATAACCCGTTTCATCCACGGTATATAACCGAGGAAGCACTGCTGTAATAAAAAACGCTAACTGATCATATGATACAGCAGGAGTACCAGTGAAAGCAATCGCCTCCTGCTTTAAGGACGCAGAAGCACGAATAACAAGCGTAGGTTTTAGATCTAATCTAAAAACAAGTACCCACACTACAATCGTTGCAAATCCTAAAAAAAATAGCATCAGCGCAATGATGCGCTGCTCATGAAGTAGCCAGGCAAATTTAAAATACCGCTTAGTAATCAAAGAGGGCAGCACAAAAGGTTCTTCCTTAAGAGTATGTACAGTCTCTTTTAAATCGCTGCTTCCTGAAAAAGAAAACGATGGATGAGGATCAGGAGTGGCCACGCTGCATTAAAGCAAGTTCCTCACATGACCTTACCTAAACACTAAGAGAAATCGTATTTTATAGCTTCCTTAAACGATATTTCTGAACTGGATACTCTAAGTAGAGCTTCCCGCATTAATGGCAACCCACCCGAGTTTAACCAAAGGTGTCTTAATTTAGTTTCGTCAAAACTCTTGCGATCCGATTTTGCTAATTCCGTAGCCATACCAAAATGAGATGAGAGTTTAAGGAGTTCGAAGACTGGAATAACTCCTTTCTCACCCATTCCACCGCACGCTCTACACCCCTTACCGACCCAAAGAAAATCGGGTACAACAAGATCATAGCGTCTGAAATAGCGGCTCTGCAACTCATCTACTTTTTTCTGCTCTTTGCATTCAGGACATAATTTTCGCATTAGACGCTGGCTGATAACAAGGGATAAGGCAGTACTTATACAACGACCACTTAAACCTAAATCCATAAGTCGAGAAACCACACCGATTACATCCCGAGTATGAAGCGTTGCTAAGATTAAATGACCCGTATCAACAGCTTCTATGCATGTCTGGGCTACCTCAGCATCCCGTATTTCGCCCATTAAAATAACATGAGGGGCCTGTCTAAGAAGACTTTTAAGCCCATCAGCATAGGTACGAGGAGTACCTGATCCAACCGGAATTTGTGTAATCCAGGGTATAGTAAATTCTACTGGGTCCTCTAAGGTCCTAATATTAAGCCGAGCATGATCTAATTGACCAAGACACGAGTAAAGCGTTGTTGTTTTCCCATGCCCCGTTGGGCCAGTCGCAAGTATAAGGCCTTGCCTTTGTGCGAGACACTGTTCCGCAAGAATACGGTGATCGGTTGTATAAAAGGGAAGTTTCTTCATTCGTTCGATCTGTAACGATCTATTTTGGATGCGTGCTACTACACTTTCTCCATGTACGGTAGGAGTGATTTCAACACGTAGCTCAGCCCACTTATCCTCAATGGCACAGCGTGCAAAACCAGATTGCCAACTCTGGGACCCTTGCGTCGTTATTCCTGCCATTTCTTTAACTGCTTTAATTGCCGCGCAGCCAACATCTTTTACAAGTGGAGGTAAGATTTCTTTTTGACCAGAGACCTTCATAGCCACTTCTGTCCAAAGCTCTTGTTGATCAATAAAAACATCTGAAGCTCCTATGTTAAACGCTAGTCGAATAATTTCTAAAACAAGAGAGCGGGCATGCGAATACTCACCCCACGTCTTAGGCCGCTCACTCATACTTTTTTGGATTAAGATTTCAGCAGATGGGACCAGGTTAGAGTTCAATGCTGTAAGGGCAGTCTCAAAATCGTTTAACGTTATACCAAAGGCTCTCACCTCTTGATGGGTGTGATTCCTTATTTCAACAAAAGCGTACTCGCTGTAAGGATCAACCATACCGAGTTGTAAAAGAATGCCTTCACTCAAGGTAGGTAAACACTGCAACCTAGTAAATAAGTCTATATTTTTTCCAAAAGTAATCGCATCTACATCTGCACACCTTAAAGGAATACTTGTAGGTAAGCTAGTAGAGATAAGATCCATTGAAGCCTATAATAGCAACAGTAACACCGAGTCTTGCTATTATTGAGGTACGCATGAACACCACTCCCCCGCTACTTGAGAGTACTCGTCTAGAGGATATTAAAATCAGTAAGGAAGGTATAAGTTTTAATATGGATGGCCAATCAATCTGGATGAAACAAGGAAGTGATGAACCTTGTAATCATGCTCTACATACGCTTTACGATCTAGCGTTAAAACACTCCCTTAAACAAGTTAAAGAAACAAATCAGGTATCGTGGTTTAAGAAGTTAAGCGACTGGATTAGTCGCTTTCTAAAACAAGATGATAAAAGACCTAGCCAAGAACTCCCTGAAAAATCGTATGGTTTCGAATCAAAGCCCGACACACCAAAAGAACGGGCTGAGCAAAAGCCCATTCATCCAGTATTAAAAGTAGATGTAGATGATATTCAGATGAAAGCGATTTTTTCAGATAAGGAAGGTATTCACGTGATATGGAGTAAAACTGAACCCGGCAAAGTCCCTCTTACAGAGGTTTCTACACATACCCTTGATTCTGAAGTGGCTTCAACTTTAAACGCATGTTACCATCATCTCTCACGTTTAGGCTATACAGTGGTTGGTTTAGATATGAAACCCATAATATCTGCTCAACACTCACCCCAACAAAGTGATGATTATAAAAAGACGAGCACTGAAATTATACCTAAGAAGGCAAAAGTCGCTCGTGTCGTTCCCGATAATCTACCTGAACAAACAATTGTTGTTCGTCCCCATTCCTTAAGACAAGAAGAACCAAATCGTTTATTTATTTCTCCAGTAGATAATGAAGAAAATATTCTCTCAATTCCAGTACCCGAGAATGTACTTCATTCAATTCGTACAAATATAGACAAATCACTTCCCGAGGATAAACGGGTTACCTTTCTAAGATGCTCTCCTTATATGGGAACTTATAAAATAGTGGCAGTTGGAGAAGGCATTACAGACAAACAAAATGCCGTTAAATGGACTGAATTATCCCAGTGGAATACATCTAAATTAAAAGCTGAAATGAAAAATAAATTACCCGGGCCTACTGAACAAATTAAGCGACCAGAACTACAACTTTTTTAAATGAGATAACCGCTTGCAGGAATTCAATAAATAAAAGAGCATTTATCATCATACTATGAAAACCCCTATTCGTTTTATCTTACTTTGTGCTTTATTATTAAGCTCAATCTGTATCGCTTCACGCTGCTTTGCAGATACGCCTAGTGATTCGGAAACTTTAGCCGCTGTGCAAGCTGCAGATGACGAACGCGTGTCTGCAACAATAGCCGTAGATCCAGCACGCCTGGATGCTATATTTTCCGAAGATTTTAGGTACGCGCATTCAAGTGGCAAAGTAGATAACAAAACTACCTATACTCTTAGTTTAACAAAAAAAACTACAAAATATTTTTCTATCAAGTACGATGAACGTAATTTCAAATTAGTAGCACCCGGCATTGTGCTCATGACAGGTAGAGCGGCTTTTCACACGGAGAATGATGGTAAACCATCCGATGTTTACCTGGGATTCTTAGCCGTTTATAGAAACGAAGCGGGTCACTGGCGTTTCCTTGCTTGGCAATCCTGTCGTCTTACGCCTCCTGAAAAAAAATAAACGTGTAGTGCGTAAAGTATTAGAAAACTTGACAGCATAAGTAAAAATATTACAAGTATCCATAACGTATGAATCTCTCTCACACTTCAGCCTATGTCTACTCCGGATCAATTGTATCCGTGGTGGCATCTGTCGTGGTCTCAAGACACGCACCGAGAAGGTTCTGATTACTTTTTAAATCAGCCCTCTCCGGTGCCTTACCGGAGGGGGCTTTTTTTTGCTTCCAACCGGTCAAGTCATAGGAGATGGCACTCAATCCATAATCCATATGCAAACCAATGATACAGACTACCGCCCTCTGACTACACGTCAGGATAAACTTATACGCGCAGCTATACTGGGAGAGAATAATTTCAGTAGGAGTGAAGATAAAACGTATGTACGCATGCATGATTTTTTGATTTTCAATCCTTACTCAGAAAGTTTAAGCCTACCTTTTGCTAGTAATGATTTAAGCTAGTTTACTTTTTAAGTAGACTGACTGACCGTCACAGAGATTTACTCGATACCAGTCGTACTTAAACTAAGCCTAACAGTAATAAAAAAGCCCGTTCCATTTTAAGAACGAGCTTTGTGTTAAAAATTTACAAACTCCTACTGGCAAGCCTCACACGCTTCGCCATTACGCATTGCTTCAATACTGCACGCCAATTTTTCTTCGGCTGTAAATATTTTCTTAGCTTCGGCTGCATCTGCAGCATCCACTACGGCCTGAGCATCTGCAGAATCCTTCACCATACCACGCATATCCTTCTTAACAGATACGGTTGCTTTTTCGATATTAGACGCTCCAAGACTACGTAAATAATAGGTAGTCTTAAGCCCTGCATGCCATGCATGACGGTACATGTGGGATAACACCTTTAAGTCTGGAGTCTTAATCCATAAATTAACCGACTGAGCTTGATCGATCCATTTTTGACGACGAGCCGCCGCTTCAACTATCCACTTAGGATCAATATCAAATGCGGTAAGGTATTTTGCTTTAAGGTCGTCTGGTATAGTATCAATATCTTTAAGCTCACCATCGAAGTATTTGAGACTATCGATCATATTTTGATTCCAAAGCCCGCGTGCTTTCAAATCTTTGACGAGGTAAGGATTCAAGATAATGAACTCACCTGATAAATTCGATTTAACGAATAAATTTTTGTAGGTTGGCTCAATACATGGAGATGTATTCGTAATATTCGAAATTGTCGCTGTAGGAGCGATAGCAATAACGTTACTGTTACGCATACCTTGTGCTGAGATTTTAGTGCGCAATACGCTCCAATCCATGCGACTCGTACGCGGCACTTGTATAGGAAGACCACGCTCCTGTTCGAGTAAATCGACTGAGTCGTGAGGTAAAATTCCACGGTCCCACTTAGAACCCTTGTAGGAAGCATATGTACCCCGTTCTGCAGCTAGATCAGAACTAGCCTCATAAGCATAGTAGGCTATACTTTCCATCAATTCATCATTGAATTCCAAGGCCTCATTTGAAGCAAAAGGAACTCCCTTAATATAGAGCGAATTTGCAAGGCCCATTACACCCATACCTATAGGACGGTGTTTCGTATTAGAGAGCTTTGCTGCTTCTGTAGGATAGAAATTAATGTCGATTACATTATCTAAAGCACGTACTGCAATGCGGATTGTCTCACGCAATTTATTTTGGTCAATCGCTCCATCAGGGAGTAAATGCGTCTCTAGAATAACTGAACCTAAATTACATACCGCTGTTTCATCAGCTGAGGTATTAAGCGTAATTTCAGTACATAGATTAGATGAATGCACGACTCCAACGTGATCTTGCGGAGAACGTATATTACATGGATCCTTAAAGGTAATCCAAGGATGGCCGGTCTCAAATATCATCGACAGCATCTTCTTCCATAATTCAATAGCCTCTACTTTTTGGCCATAAATTTTTCCATCTTCAGCAAGCTGTTCGTAATGCTTATAACGCTCTTCGAATTTCTTGCCGTAAAGATCGTGAAGATCCTTAACTTGGTTAGAACGGAAGAGTGTCCAGGATTGACGCAGTTCAACACGTTTCATGAATAAGTCAGGAATCCAGTGTGCTGTATTCATGTCATGCGTACGGCGACGATCATCACCCGTATTCTTACGCAACTCGAGGAATTCAAATATATCGTTGTGCCATGTTTCTAAATAAGCACAGCCTGAACCCTTACGTTTACCACCCTGATTTACTGCAACTAATTGATCATTGTGAAGCTTTAGGAAAGGAATAACGCCCTGAGATTCTCCATTGGTACCACCAATATATGCGCCTGTACCACGGACTGCAGACCATGATCCCCCTAGCCCACCAGCCCACTTTGCTAGATAGGCATTCTCAGCAATTCCGCGCTGGAAGATCCCTTCAATTGTATCTTCTACATAATATAAGTAGCAGCTTGAAAGTTGAGAGTGAAGCGTACCGGAATTAAATAAAGTAGGAGTTGATGAACAAAATCTACGTGTTTTATAAAGCGAATATAAAGCAGTGATCTTTGCTTCACGGTCAGATGTTTCAGCTAAGAAAAGTCCCATAGCAACACGCATCCAGAAGAATTGCGGTGTTTCTAAACGACGTGATGGCTTAACTGTTTTATCAACAATTAAATAACGATCGTAGAGTGTCTGAATACCTAAGAAATCAAAATCTAAATCTGATGAAGGATCTAAAGCTAGCGCTAGTTTCTTCGTGTCGTAGTCAAGTAATTTTGGATTTAAACGTTTAATAGCTACGCCATGCTCTAAGTATTTACGAAATGCTCTTTGGTGAAATTCTTTTAATTTACCAATACCGTCGACCATAATGTCCCAACCTAAAACTTCTTCGTAAAGATAGGTTAATTGGATACGACCTGCAAATTTAGCAAAATCAGCATCTTTTTCGATGAGTGTTTTAGAGTTTAGAGCAATGGTTGCGTCGAGATCTTTTTGTGTGATCTGATCGTAGATAGCGCGGCGTAGTTCTTGCTCAATTTGTTCGTTTGTGAGGCAGAGATCTAAACCAATTCTAGCGAATTCAATTCTGCGACGAAGGTCAGCACCATCCCAAAATACATTATCTCCATTCGTCTTTTTAACGACAACCATGGTCGACTGAGTTGCCTCTGGAGCTGACGTAAGCTCTTCTGGTGCTTCTTCCTTAGCACGGTCACGAGCTACAGCTCGCTCTGCGCGGTAAAGAATGAAAGCTTCAGCAACCTTGTAATGGCCCGCTTTCATTAACTCCTCTTGCACCATATCCTGAATTTCTTCGATATGAACAAAAGCCTGTTTCGAGCTATTTATACGATCAAGAATTGCCTTAGTTATTACAATCGCTGGAGCTGAATCGCGTTGCATCGAAAGAAACGTCTTACGGATAGCGATTTCAACCTTCTGTTCATTCCAAGGAACGACTTGGTTATTACGACGAATAACACGTACACCCGACTGAACACTATTTTCCCGATCAAAAGAGAAAGCGAGTTTGCGAGCACGATTGAGTAAGAGACTCTTCGCAACAAAGTAAGCGTTATTATCAACTAAGGTCTTCTCTATTAACTCATAGAGAGCATTGAGCTGAAGCTTAAGAGGATTTTCGCTCCGAGCCATTTCAGTGAGCGTATGAGTTAATTCACGGCATATCGAGAAAACCCAGTCCCTATTTTCCTTAGTATATATCTCTTTATCACCACGTGAAATAGCTACATTAGTAAGTGCTTTACCTAAAGTGTCTGCGACTTCAGCCAGAGCAAAGAGCTCATCGCCGTGAGGGCATATAAGTATGGTAGGAGGAACGGTAATATCTTGACCTACTAGGCATTCACGCCACGCAAAATTTGGCTTCTGCTCGACGGGTGCCTGAACGGTGCGCTTAAGCGCAAGATCACTAGCGACTGATGGTGTACTCATGGACTAAAGAAGAGATAGGAGGAAATGAAATAAAGGAAGTCCAGCAACCGTTTGATTAAATAAACGGTAGGCCGGAATGAATTGCGGAATGATAGGGGTAACAGCGAAAGGTCAAAGGGGGTAACCTTTACGCTTAAAGACAGAGGTTAAAGGTCGTCGTCAGAAACGTTGTTAAGAGCTGAAGCTTTTTGGTATTCAGTGACACGTCCTTCAAAAAAGTTTTGTTCCTTTTTGATATCCATCATCTCTGCAAGCCAAGGGAGGGGATTTTTTACACCAGGAGAAAGTAAAGGAAGGCCTGTACCCTCAAGTCTACGATCTGCGATAAAATCAATGTAAGTTAAGAAATCTTCGAGTAGGAGCCCCACCGCATTAACGGGAAGACAATCTCGAATAAATTCTTTCTCTAAAGTAACGGCTTCTTTCATTAAGCCACGCAGCTCTTCTTTAAACTCATTTGTCCATATCTCCGGATTTTCTTGGATTAGATCCATAAACAAATTACGGAACACTTCGATATGATTGGATTCATCGCGCAAGGTGTAGCGGAACATCTGACCGATACCAGGGAATTTATTTTGGCGATAAAGCGAAAGGATCATGCCGAAGAGACCGTAGAATTGGGTACCCTCCATACATTGACCAAATACAAAAATATTTTTAGCTAAGAGCTGCTTATTCTCGATCTTGGTTAAATCGATATCACGACGTAAAGAATGAGAAACTCGAGTAACAAATTCATTTTTACGTACAATCGTAGGTACGTCTTCAAACATCGCTTCACATTCGTGCGGATTGATTCCCAAAGAAGCAATCATGTAGAGTAAGGAATCTGCATGAATATTTTCTTCATGCGCGTGACGACCCAATACTAATTTAAGTTCAGGTGCAGTAACGAGCTCACGCACCACATGTTGAATGTTGTCACCAACAATGCCTTCGGCAGCAGAAAAGTACCCTATTCCCATACGGATAATCCAACGTTCAACGTCTGATAGCACCTTATCGTCACGCCATTGCTCAATATCTTTTCCCATTGGAATATCTTCTGGCTCCCAATGATTTGCTTTCATGGTACGGTATAAATCATAAGCCCACTGATACTTCAAAGGCAGCAAATTGAACGTCATAGTATGACGACCATTGATGACTTTCTTGGCTGCAAATGCAGCTTCTGCCTTGGCTTCGTCGAGTATGAAAGTTTTAGACCCGACTTTGAATATCTTTTGCATGACTAAATTAGGAGAAAAGGACTATAGAATTGATTGATAAAGAGTGGTTTGCACCGGAAAAAAAGACGACGCGAGCTAAACTTATTAGAAACTTTTTAAGAAGTTACTAACCACAACAGGAAGTGGTCCTACTTTCGAGTACACACAACTAATTGATCTTTAGATATGAATCGTCAACTCGTTTGTTATTTTTTTTACTACTTTTTTAGTTACAAATGAGTTAAAGAAAAATAATCCCTCGAGTAACTCCCTTTTAAGTAAAAAATCTACCCTTTTAAGCCAAAAAACGTCATAATCCTAATCACCTAATACTATTACGATGCGTACCTCTAATAGTACAAGACAGAGAGCCAATTAAAGCGTACTCAACCATTCGTTTAACCTGTGTTGAACGCTGTATGTAAATTGGCTAAGATCATTACTTAGCATTACTTAAGTATCTACCATTGAAGGTATTCCAAAAAAGAGGAGTTTAAAATAGCAATTTAGGTGAAAAATGGATTCGTCCATTATTATTTCCACAGTAGCTGAACAAAGGGATAACCACTTTTGAATTTGCGCCAAGTTAGTGCATAAAAAAAGACGGGATGTAAAATCCCGTCTTTGAAGAGAGTATAAAGTACCCTGCTAATTAGAACTTCAATTTAGCACCCACTTGTACTTTCCAACGGGATTGAAGATTATCAATCGTAAAGGCACTTCCTGATACTACAGTCGTGTTTGTATAACCAGGCACGATACGACCATCAGTACCATAGCTAGCTGTTCCTATGTAGCGGTACCAATCGGTATCATTACCGCCGCCAGATGCTCTTTGATAGTAATTAAAGAGAGATTTGTTTAGGAAGTAGCCGAAGTTAGTGAAGTCTGCGAAGACTTCTAACTCAAATGGCTTGTAGACTGGGATAACTTGAGAAACATGTAAATCTAGACGGTTGATCCAAGGCTGTTCAAATGCATTACGAGGAGCATATCCACCTGCATATTTCTTTAGACCAGTTGAAGATAATAATTGGAAGTATCCATCAACGTCTGACTGAGCCATTTTGCTGAAATCAAAACGAGCATCATTTGAGCCTGAAGGAACAGCAACTAAGTCAGAAGTTTGACCGTCACCGTTTAAATCACTGCTGTAAATGAAACTGTATGGGTTACCCGAACGACCTTCGTAATAAAGGGCGATAGTCGTAGGCCAATTCTTAACGATCGATACCTTCTTTGAAACTTGTAATTGCACACGATTCTTTGTTTGGAATTCTGAGGTAGCTTTTTCGACGGTATTTTGGTTGAAGGTTGCGTGAGGGCCCCAAATACCACCGGCTGTTGTACCGCCATTGGCCATAGCATCTTTTGCATGGCCGTTTGAGTAAGCAGCGCTCATTGTCCAGCCATCCTTAAGGCGGCGCTCTAAGCTGATCGTCCAGTAAGTCGAACTTCCAACGGAAACATTCTTCGTGTGGTAAACATTTGTGAAATCTGGATGTAGTGCATTAGCTGCCGTACCAACGTTACCTGCAAATCGTTGACGACCATCAGCGCCAATCGTGGTTGGCTTTAAGTTGTCATTAACCATATAGAGGGCTTGATCATCTTTAGTAGTTACAATTTCCATAGATAATATGGAATCGATAGCTGTAAGTTTATGATCAACTGCTAAATTAGCGCGCCAAACAGCAGGTAATTTAATTTTGTCGTCAGTGTAGTCGACTTCATATCTACCGCCGGGTGTAATTGAAGGGGCTGAACCGATTGGACTAGCAGGATTGAAGTCTGAGGTTAAATAACTAACGAGTCCAGCAGGAGCTGTATTAGTAGAAAAACGACCTACGCCTGGTTGGCTATAAGAATTAGAAAACCATACCCAAGGAGCACGGCCCTCGATATGACCAATACCACCACGAACTTGTGTGTTACGGTCTTTATCTACTGCGTAATTAAATCCAAAACGTGGAGAAGTAGAATTTGTACCATCTACAGTACCATCGTTACGTGCACCAAATTGAGATAGAAAAAGAGCGTTGAAAGGAGGACGTGTACCGCTTGAAATGTAATCATAACGTAAACCAGCAACAAAATTGAGTTGTGTAGATACATCGATTTTTGCTTGAGCAAATAAACCTGTAGTAGCGAAATCGCTTACATCGGCTTGAGGTGTTCCTTGAACGTAAAAAGCGCGTGAATAGCCGGAAATTTTATCGGCTAAGAAATCATTTACGCTAGCGAAATCAAAACGACCGTAAGATCCAGCACGGAATAAATTATAGAAGTTACTTTTCTCTCTATCAAATCCAGCTGTTACAGTTGTGTTACCTAAAAAGTAATCGCCTGCTAAAGAATAATTATCGGTACTTACCTTAATAATGTTACCCTGTCTATATTGCTCTGTACCTGCGATTACAACACCGTTAGTGATACTGTTATTTGCATAATCTACTCCAGATACGCCAAAGATATGAATTTCTGGAAGTACTGCATTAGTAGGCGTTAATTGTACTTCTTTAGTCTTTGAATACTTAGCTTCTGTTTTGAAATTAGAAGTCCACTGGCTGATTAGTTGAGCAGCATAAACTTTTTCATTACGAGTTTGGGAGTAAAAATGAGAGGTTAATGCTGTTGTGCCGCCGCCTCTAATTGTACCTAAGATAGAAGTGTAGCTCGTGCTTGTATAGCTACCGAACAAAGGAACTTCACCGTTGGTTTCGCTGTAACGAACTGAAAGTCTTTGGTTATCTGTAATGTTCCAATCAAGTTTCATTAACTTCTTCTGATCTTGAGCTTTATTAACAGCTGAATCCGTCCAATTTCCCCAATCAGCTTTGTTTCCAGATGCAGCGTT
>Ga0209084_1000601_pt1 | contig 33694 bp, 34 predicted proteins | sample C_130820_MF_Meta_FD_187309 | JGI IMG/M metagenome (GOLD analysis project Ga0209084, IMG submission 187309) | Freshwater microbial communities from Lake Croche, Canada to study carbon cycling - C_130820_MF_MetaG (SPAdes) (version 2) | ecosystem: Environmental > Aquatic > Freshwater > Lake... | reverse complement strand
TACGAATGTTGAGTTTAGGGTTCAACTCCCTACCGGACCACCAATTTCAATATCCGCCCATGTTCCAAGGATTAGGCGACCGGCCCTCCAAAAGCCAGTGGGAAAGTTCGATTCTTTCGGCGGATGCCAATTTAACAAATGCACATGTAACTCAGTTGGTAGAGTGCGAGTTTTCCAAACTTGCTGTCGTGAGTTCAAATCTCACCATGTGCTCCAATTTCCACTAATATAAATGAGATAAATAGTTTAATTGGGGATTACTCTAATTGGTAAGAGGCGACACTGTTAATGTCGTGTAATCGGCTTGTCCGTATGGAGGTTCAAACCCTCTGTCCCCAGCCATTTTTAATGGGATAGTATTTCTGCTAAAGACGCAGTTCGGTCTGTAAAACCGAAGCCTCCGGGCTGGATAGGAGCATTACCTATATATCCCACCAAATTTCGTGTAATAACGAACAGATAGGTTAAACCGCTAAACTTCTCGAAAGATAAAGTTTTATCTATCTGACAATTTTAATGGGAGTATCGCATAGCGGCAAGTGCAAGACGCTGTAAACGTCTCGGTTCACGCCTTCGTAGGTTCGAGTCCTACTGCTCCCACCAATTTAATCTGTGTGTAGTTCAGTAGTAGATCAAAGCACTGCTATGATGGTAAAAGACACCGCAAAAGGGCAGATGGAGCTTAGGGCCGTTGGTGCAAATCCAACCACACAGATCACTTTTGACAGGTGCTAGTGTACATGGCGTGGTAAAGGCGCAGTGATGCTGTTCCGAAAAGGTTCAAATCCTTTAATCTGTCAATTACTTTAATGGCTCAGTAGCTCCAATGTAGAGCAGAAGTCTGAAGAACTTCGTGTTGTCAGTTCAAGTCTGACCTGAGCCACCATTTTATCTTAACATTGTGACGGGATTATGAATCATCATAATATATATAGAATATGATTAAATTAAAAGAACTTCTAAATGAGATTGAAGAGGCGTGTTGGGTTAAATATAAACAAGTTGGTATGAAGTTAAAAGACGGAGAACCGGTACCAAATTGTGTTAAAAAAGAAGGTTTAGAAGATACTTCTTGGGAAGATAACGGTAAAAAAATAACATTACAACAGCTTTTAGATGTTATAAAAAATTATCCTGTTGTACAAGCTCCAATTGAAAAAGTTGAAAAAATATCTCTGACACCACGGAGTGGTGGTATAGAACCAGATAGAGTAAATAACGCCGATATAAAATATCCTATTATTATAGTTGTAGATGACAGTGGAAATTATAAATATATTTTAGATGGTAATCATAGAGCTAATAAAGCAATTCAAAATGGATCAGAAACAATTCCTGCTAAATTAGTAAACATTAAAAAATTACCGCCTGAATTTCAAGACGTTTTAGGCGAAGCTTTAGAAGATGACGACAATATAGAAGAATATGATGTTGAAAGTGAACAAGATATTAAATATTTTGTACTTACAGATAAAAATTTATCTCCTGTAATTAAACGTCAACTTTATAATTGTTCTTTTAGAAATAAAGGTTTAATGTACAAAATGTTTTTGCAACATCAAAATTCTGCAACGACAAAAATTTTATCAGCATCAATTAACGATAAAATAATTGGATGGGGAGTTGGGTTTATAACCACTGACGTTGTAAAAGGAAATAAAAAAAATAACTGGACGATGATGTTGTATGTTTTTTCAAATTATAGAAAAAAAGGAATTGGAAAACATATATTAAAATGGTTAAAGAAAAACGCACCATCTAAAATTGATTATGTTGTATATATTGACGACACAAATCAAAAATTTTTTAAAAAAACAATGTAAACAATTTTAGTAGTAATCGCCCAAGTTTAACATGGATGAATCGGAGTATATCTATAGAATCGTGGTGTCACGGAGCGGTGAATGATTTAGAAACATATGATGAAAAATACAGTTCCAACGGTACCAAAACTTATTGCTGCAATAACAAATTGTTTGCATCCAAAATTGTTGAAACCCGAGTATCGGCAAACAAATGCAAATAATCCTATGTATGGACATTGTTATGTTGCTACCGAGGCGTTGTATTGTTTGATGAATAAATTTTCATTGACCGATACGTTCAAGCCATTTCAAGCAAAAGATGAAAACAACGTGAGTCATTGGTGGTTGCAAAGTCAAGGCGGCGTGATCATTGACATAACAGCATCGCAGTATACGAGTGTTGGTAAAACACCGCCGTATGTTGCAGGCAAAACACGATCTTTCATGTATCCGTCACCATCAAAAAGAAGCAGAAAAGTGATGGAAGCGGTTTTGAAAAAAGTTGTTGACGTATGACGAATGTGTGGTAAGATGTTTCTTAAAAATAATGTCGTTTGGAAGTAATTATCTCCGTGAAATCCTCAAAGTTTTATATTTATAAATGTTATGAAAATAATTGTTTATGAAGAGTTTGCACATATTGTTCCTACTGGCAATGGATGGTTATATGGATTTGGTGAATTGAATCATAGTGTTACTAAAATATCTTGTTATGACCGAAGAATATGTGACATAGATGGATTTTGTGATGTGATGATAGTACATGGATGTTCTGAGGATAGAATCAGTGATATAATTTTATATAAGAAAAAATTTCCCGAGAGTAAAATTTGCATATTATGTTGGGAATTTAATTCTTATTATGTTAAACTAAAACAATATGTTGATTTGTGGTTTAATTTATGTGTACAAAATACATATTTGTCTAAATTAATGGATACAATTGGTATAAAGTTACATTGTATATCGTTGGGTTCATATCCTAATTTATTTTACAAATTAGATTGTGAGAAAATATATGATGTTAGTTTTTTTGGAACGTTTGCGCATGGAAATCGTGATAAAGACGGATACTTGTATAGTGTGATGAATAAAAATTATAGAGGTATATATGGTGGATTTGATAATTTTCCTAATGTGCGATATAAAGATTTGAATGTTGTATATAATTCTACGAAGGTTAATTTAAATTTTCATTATAAAAATCAAAAGATTGAAACTGATGATGATTGTTATTCTAGGATTGAATTAAATGGTAGAGTATTTGATATAGCTACCAGCGGAAATTTTCAGATATGTGATCATGTTTATGTTAAAAATATTTTTGACGATGTCGTTCCTTATGTAGATGATAAAAATTGGTTAGATGCTATTGACTATTACATACATCATTTTGACGAGGCACAAAACCTGGCGATTAAATCGCAGCAAATTGCTATAAAATATAATTCTTATAAAAACAGATGTGAAGAAATTTTGAAGAAGTTAGAAAAAGTTGTTGACGTATGACGAATGTGTGGTAAGATGTTTATAGTTCGTTGACAACAGTAGATACAATTTTTAATGGATGTGTAACTCAACTGGATTAGAGTATTCGGTTCTTACCCGAAAGGTTGTGGGTTCAAATCCCACCACATCCACCAATTTAGTTATTTGACAAAGCTAGTCAAGAAGGTTTGTATTGGATCGCTTCTGATACTTTTTCCTTGAAGATAGATACGAATGTAGTTTAAGAGAAGAACGCCCGCCGTTGAAAGCGGGAGATTTAAGGTGCGACTCCTTAACGAATGTAGAACACATTTTATCGTGAAATCCTTTCAAAAATCCAATTTATGGGGGTATGGTGTAACTGGTTAACATCGCACACTGTCACTGTGCAGACTTGCTCGGTTCAAATCCGGCTACCCTCGCCATTTCAATTGTCTCTTAGCTTAAGAGTAAAGCCCACAACTGATAATTGTGTGACGACGGAGCGTTACCGTCAGAGACAACCAATTTTAACACGGATCAGTATTGGCCACGCCTTCTAAGCGATAGGTGCATAATTGGATAAATGTGGGTTCGACTCCCATCTGATCCACCAAATTTTCGTGTTGACATACGGACACACCGTAAGTCACTGACACAATTATAACTTGGTGATATATTTTTCTATCAACTTTTCTAAATCTTTGTTAAAATTATCTATGTCCATTGGGTTGACGACGTTGTATTTTTTATCCATCGTAGCATTCCAAATTTTTATTAACTTTTTCAAATTATCAACAACTCGTTTTGAATTAGAATATTTTCCCACAACGGATTTTCGTTGTTGATATCCTTGAGTATTAAATTTTTTATCTAATTTGGCACCCACATTATATTGTAGTTGATTCATTGACATTTTTTGTCCAAACTTTGAAATATCAGATGAACCGATTCCCTTTCCCACTTTGTTGAGTGCAGATCCAATTTTTCTTTGGAATTTTTGAAAATCTGCTTCGTTGATTGGTTGTTTTTGTTTGCGTGCGTATGCTTCGTATAAATTTCTTATGGTCATGATTATAAATATAAAATTGTATTAATAAAATATAACAATTTTATGTTATAATATAATTATGATTGATATTTATTTGTAACGGATTATCACATTATGAAAAAAAAACTTTTTGAAAATATCGGCGACAACATGTTTAAACTCAGAAAAAATCTGAATGAAAGCGTTCTTAAGACAAGAATGACACTCACCAATCCTAAAACTGGTGCTGAGTCGGATGTTGATCTTACTGTAACATACACGGCATCTCCAGCATCCCGTGGTGCACGAGAACGTGGAACGGGTCTTCAATTGGAGCCAGATGAAGAAGCAACGATTGATATTGAAAGCGTAAAAGATTCTACCGGTAAAGAAATTGACGTGTCCGATTCTGAATTGAAACAACTAGAGAAAGAGATTTCGGATGCGATTTCGGATGCGATGTCGGATGCAGATGATTATGAGGCAGAACGGTACGCCGACGATAAGCGTGATCAACGCGATAATGATTACGATGAACCAGATAATCTGTGAAGTAATTTCACATTTTTAAAACGACATTCTATGTGTAAGAGTGTGTAAGTCCTTGACTAAGGAGAACGAATTGCTAGATAAACCAGCACCAAATAAATATATACTTTTCCTATAATATATCTATTTATAACATATGAATCTTTTTGAAGAAACTTTTATTAAACATCGTAACTTGGCGATATCAAATCAATTGAATGAAATTTTTGTTATACAACAAAAAGAAAAACTAAAACAAGAATTGATTGTGTTTTTACAAAAACAATTTGAATCTGGTAATATTAAACCAATACATGCAGGAGTAAGTGCAACTGACTATAAACCGATTGATTGGGTAGAGCCTATGGCTAATGATATGATTCAGCATATGGTTAAATATTTTGAAATGATACGCGCACAAACAGAAAGAAATATTTATTCAAGTGTTCCGATTGTAAGTAACTAAAATAATAGTTTTTGTCAAAATCTTCGGAGAATATTTACATATGATTGACTATAAGTTATAGTCATCTTGAAGACCTACCGATTTCTTGTAAGATTGTACTTTGGTTCTATATTTATAAATATGATTAAATTAAAAGAACTTCTAAATGAGATTGAAGAGGCGTGTTGGGACAGTTACAAACAAGTTGGTATGAAGAAAAAAGGCCAAAGAATGGTGCCAAATTGTGTCATGAAAGAACAAGAAGAAATTACTCTTGAGTCTAAGACTGACATGATAGAACTTCTAAATTATGTCAAAGAACAAAGTGACACCTTGGATGAATCCGAATATCATGGTAGAACAGTTCCATTGAACAAACCGATGCGAGGAGACGTAAAAAAGTTTAAAGTTTATGTAAAAAATCCTGCTACTGGTAATATCAAGAAGGTAAATTTTGGTGATCCCAACATGAGGATCAAGAAGAGTAATCCGGCGAGACGTAAAAGTTTTAGAGCAAGACATCATTGTGATACCAATCCAGGACCAAAAACAAAAGCAAGATTTTGGAGTTGTCGTAATTGGGAATAATTAATAATACTGCATATATGATATTATTAAAAGATTTGTTGAACGAAGTACAACCTGGGTTGACTGTATACAGAGGTGTTGATCCCGCATATGGTAATGTGGGATTAGGTATCAATAGCATCAAGCCAGGTGACAAGTTAGTGGCTACATTGGGAGCAAATCATACATCTAATATAGAAATTGCTAAACATTTTGGTAAACAAATAATAACTACTAAATTAAAAGAGCCGGGTTTGGAATTGTCACATTACGATGATATAATTAGACTGTATAAACAGTATGAAAACGTGTTGCCCACTGGACTTGCCGGTAAAATTAACACCAGTAAAGGACAAGTTCAATTAGATTTGATACAACTAGCTGGTACAGAATTGCGTAAAATATTGAGCAAGCGATATGGATACATCAAAAGTCCTCTTGCAATTAGTGATGCCAGTTATTTAAGTGAAAAAGGTTTAACTGGCGATCTATATATTCCACTGAAATAATTTTTGTTGACGATTCAAGAAAGTGTGATAGGATATATAAAGTTAGTTAACAACGGGCGTGTAACTCAATTGGATAGAGTGCCAGTCTTCGAAACTGGAAATCTTGGTTCAAGTCCAAGTATGCCCACCAAATTTTGCCTCATAAACATAGATAACGATGTGTCAGATTCGTAATGTGAAGAGGACAGTGTAAGTCTGTCATGAGGCTCCAATTTTAATATGTGCTGTTGACGCCGAGTGGTAAGGCGGCGGTCTGCAAAACCGAAGTGGGAAACCACGCCGTAGGTTCGATTCCTACACAGTACTCCATTTTTGTATCAGTAATGATACAAGTATAAAAAATGAAAAAACTAAACGTGTTATTGTCACTACTATGTGCAACCTCAATGATTAACGCAGATTCTTGGAGAGATAAATCTGTATTTACTCTTGAAGAGGAATTTCGTGCTAAAAATCAAGCAACCCCTCTTTTTTATGAACACACTGATATACAATACAAATATCTTTTGAATCAAAATGTTGATGTGTTTACTGATTATCGTTTTATTTTACAAAACAAGGGTAAAGGATTCAATGATCAAAACATGTTCATTGAAGGTTTCAATCTAAAATATCCAGAGAGCACCAATTGGGGAAAAATTAATTTGAGAACCCGAATTGAAATTGGTCTTAACACCAGTCCGACTGCTTCAACATATCAATTGAACGTGTTTCCAAAATATAATACTCCTTGGAAGTGGACACGATTCAAAATCAATCCATTTATTGCCGACGAATCGTTTTATGATACAATTCATTCTATGGGTTTTGTAAAAAACAGAATTTATGCTGGCGTTGATTGGCAAATCACTCCAAAAATTAAAGGAAGCACTTATTATTACAAGGAAGATTCCAAAAGCAATCCTTGGTCACATGCGGATGTAGCCGTAACTCAAATTAAGTTTGAATTTTAATAATTGATTTTAATTCTTAGATAGACACATCTCTGGGGTTCGATTCCCTTTGGTTAAGGAGTTTAAAATGTGGAACGGAAGATAAAATTAAAATATTGTCATTGGGTCTAATTAGCCCGCCGTGAAATCCTTAGAATTTTCATCTTTTGGGGGAGGAAGGAAACCCCTTCGGCTTTAGCCTAGGGGTCGTTGACTATAGTCCGTTAGTATAAAATTAGAACGATGGATCATTGACATCGTTAACTATCAATTTAAAATTATACTAAAAACTTTTTTCTGATACTTATAAGAAAATGTTTATGAGTATATCCCGAAGAAATTTTCTATCCACTAGTATTGTAGCAAGTACAATAGGTCTTAATGTCAATGCGTCGTCTCCCAAAGAAGATGCAAATTGTGGAATCAAGTCAATCAAACGATTTGATCCGACCAATGAACCTCGGAGAATTCGTAAAAGTTTTTATGATTTAACTGATGACGAATTGAAAAATTTATGTCGTGCGGTTGGATATATGCGTGGAAAGATCGCATTAAATAGTACATTGCAATGGGAAAGTTATGCTAAATTACACGCATATCATTGTACTGATGCTGGTATTACAATGAGTCAAGTTCATTGGAGTTGGCATTTTCTTCCTTGGCATCGTGGTTATATTTATTTTCTTGAACGAATTCTTGACAATATTTTAAAAACTCAATTTGGTTATACCGGCGAACCGATTGCGTATCCATATTGGGATTGGAGCAATCATCAAGAAATACCAAATACCAAAGACCGTATTGCAAAAAAATTATCAAGTCCGTTGTTTGGATATGATTTGACGCAAGAAGATATGGTGAATGCAGACAATCTTGGATTTGATAATTTAGCATTGTATGATGGTAATAGAGGTCCAACAATTTCAAAATATCAAATGGATCCGAAGAATGAAAAAAGTAGAGATTCAAAGCAACATATTGTTGAGACCAAATGGTATATGAGTCATCCTTATGTAAATGCGATGTTGTCTGCGCCATTTGAAATGTTTGGTGGCAAACCAATTACAGATAAATCAACTGGTCAAGGTTTATTGGAACAGGGTCCACACAATGACGGCCATGATTGGGTAGGTACACGATATGGTAATAATAGAAATATGGGAACTTTGCGTTATGCTGCAAATGATCCCATTTTCTTTATGCATCACGCAAATATTGATAGAATTTGGTCATTGTATCGTCAACGACAACCTGATCCAAATGGACCGTGGGGCAAACAAGAATATACATATACAGATATTGACGGCAGTCCCGTTACAGTGAGTGTTAAAGATATTGTTACCAAGATGACAAATGTAACATATCAAAGACCGAGTGACGATCCAGTTGGAAGATCAACGAGTTATATTTTACAAACCGCTCCGAGTATAGTAACAAGTGTAGAAATTCCAATTAATAAAAAATTGGATAAGACAGTTACAATTAAACTAAATCGTAGTCAATTGGAAAAGATATTATTATTGAATCCAAAATTAACTGTATTAGAAATTGTCACGGGACCGATTGAATATACTGATAAATTTAATATAAGGGTGTATATAAGTAATCCTCAATTGCAGAAAAATCAATACGAGTATATAGGACGATTCAATACAATGGATGGCAGAAACAAAGATCGTAATGTGAATATTTCACATTCATTTGTAATGCCGCTTTATAGTCCGATAGGAGTAAATGATAAATTGTCATCTATTATTGGAAATTCCAATGACATAGAGTTATTGTTAATTACAAATAAATCATTACAAATTGATATTAAAACTTTAAAACTCTCGGTAATAACTTAACCATTTAGGATTTTCTTGAGGTTTGTCATATCATAACCTTCAAGTTTTCCTAATTTGGATTGATTTATTCTATAACCGTCTACATCATTCAAAACTTTATCATTATTGTTATGAAAATTGCCATTGTGTCCCAAGTGTAAATGGTGATTTTCAATAACAGTATTTTTGCCATCCGGATCATTTTCACACAATGTAATAAAATTACTTGGTTCCAATTCTAATTCCGGAAACAAATGAAATGGACGAATGTGATGAACTTGAACATTATCTAAATTACCACATGCTGCGCAATCTGGGTTATTTTTTATGTGGTGTCTACGAATCGTTTCCCAATGTGGACTACGAGCAACGGCAGGTTTACCTTTTTTAATATCTTCTTGTAAATTCGCAACAACATGTTCAGGTAAATTTGATATAATGTGTTTGTTCATATATAATAAGTATTTTTATAAAATTGAAATGATGACATTTTTGTGACCTCTTCTTCTAATCTCCCCAACAAATAAAATCATTTTTATAATTTCTAATAATATATGTATATTGAATTATATAATAACTTGTGATTTTCTCATAGGTAGGTTATTATATAAAAGACAATTCTACATGGTGTAGAAAATAAAAGTAAAATGTATAAATATATGAATAAAGTAACTAATAAAATATTAACCGCTTTGGCATTCGTCTTTGTAAGTGCTAATGCAGCATCATTGGAATCTGTATTTCCAACCGATAAGCCAAGTGTTTCTGTTGAGGGCGGATACAAGTCGTCATTTGATGTGTATGGTGTTAAGTTGAGTCCGGCTTCTGCCTATGGACAGGTAGAACTCATTACTCCGTTCAAATACGTTGATTTGAAGTTGTCTGCGCTTACTGCGGGTGCCAAATTCAATTCATTTGAAGGCGATCTTTTCAAGACTATAGAAGTTTCTAAACAACTCGCATTCACGGTTGATGCGGGGAGTGATTATTACTCTGCTGGATCTGTAAGTCGTAATACTGTGGGTGTTGGACTTGCTCTTGACAAACTTTCAGTATTGTCTTATATAGCAGTTCCATATGTTCGTTATAATTATGATGTAGATCATTTTAATTTTGGAACAACTAAGGTTCCCCAATTGTCTAATGGCGGATTGACAGTAGGTGCATATCGTCAATTTTCACACAAGTTGAACACATGGTCTACTGTATCAGTAACTCCATATGTTGAAACTACTTATTTCCAAGGATATCAAACTCTCAAGGGGGGTGGCAAGCTTAGTGTTACTGTATACAACAAGTTGTCTCCGTTTGTTGGGGTTGAATATGTTGATAACAATGTTGTTACCAAACAATTCTCTTACAACGGAACTGTGCAATATTATGCTGGTGTGAGCTTGAAATTCTAAAAAGTTGAGATTTATTTAACCCACCGAACAAAATTCGGTGGGTTTTTTGTTGACTTTAAAAATATAGGTGGTATATTAAGTATATCAAATAAAACCTATGGCAAATAGAACATCTCATTATCGAAAAACTCACACACGTAAAACTAAGAGTGGAAAGACTGTAAGAATCGCTTCTACTCATGTACATGGATCTTCTGTAAAAAGACGTAGAAAATAATTCAACTTTAATCACGAAAAACTATATCTAGATACTATTTATTAGTACGACGCACATATAGTTAAAGTGTGTAAAATTCAATAAATGGCTATGTGGCAGAATGATTGATGCGCCATCCTCATAAGATGGAATATACAGGTTTGATTCCTGTCATAGCTACCAATTTTGTTCTTTTAAAATTTACGGGCGTATACTGGTATCGATTTAATATGTTGATACGATTGGGCATGTGGAGGATGATAGTTGGCCTCTTTAAGTATCTATCAAAACATTAACTACTGAAGATAATGTAATTAGCTATGACTTCGTATCACGGGATGCGCAGGTAGCAATCGCAGCCTAATAAGGCTGTACATTCAATACAATGATGTCTGATAATTGTATTGGATGAAAACCATCAGGATCGGTTGATCATTTGATTTGTGTGATTAATTTAAACTATCTTAAATCTTAAGAGCATTAATTTTTGGTCATTTTTTATTTGATGCTTCTAAAAATTCAAAATGAATAAACATGTAGTCCGATTGTAGATTTATATTAAAGACAAGGGTTCAACTCCCTTTACGTCCACCATTTGAAATGTTGTCCGATTTTGTGTCGGACAACATTTCTTTTTAATTTTGAAAACAATACTTATCCTTAGAACGGTTATATAAAATTATGGCTATAATATCAAAAACAGACGCACAAAAGAAAGTTTACGAACTCACTGAAAAGTTAATTTTCACCAAAAAAGATTTTCGTGATATCGCATCAGGTTACAAAGAAAAAATAAAAGAACTTGAAAGTGAAATTAAAGCAATTGTGGAAGAAGCAGAATCAGTTGGAACATCAATTAAATCACCATGACATTATATTGACTATAAACTGTAATAGTCTATAGGATGTTATGTCAAAAAAGAAATCAAAAGATGGGTTTAAAGACATCATCAAAGAAAAGCTCGGACAAAAAACGAGCTTTTCTTTGAAAGAGAAATCGAAAAAATTATCTAAACTAGAAGAAAAAGAAGATGTAGACGAATCTTTCTTTCAAAAAGAATATCGGATTATTAATAGTGGTTCCAATATAGAACATGTATTTTTCAGAAATATTCCAATTGATAAACGAATCACTACAATAACCGAACGAGGTTGTAGAGTTATGGTTGCCAAGTATCCTTCGTTTTATAAAATATATTTTATAAAGTATATCATATTAGGCAGTAAAAACTATCCGCATGGCGGAATTAAAGTTTATAATCAAACGTATGATCAAGTTCAATCATTTTATTATGGTAGTGTAGCAATTCATCCAACAAAAAAAGATAAATGTAAAATATATGGAGAAGAATAAAAAATTTATTGTATGTGATTGTCATTCTCACGCACTGTTGTTAGAAAAAGACGATGAAGACGATTCCCTTTATATTAGTATGTTTGAAAGAGGATTTGATGGGAAAAAAATGTCTATTCGAGATAGATTGAGGTGGACATTTCACATTATAATAAATGGACATCCATATACTGATATGTTAATCTTGGATAGTGGTAAGGTAAAAGATTTAAACAATTTTCTTAAGAATAATTTTAATATATGACTGGTTATCATGTATTATGTTTCATATAAAACCAAATGTAAATTATTAACAGATAAAAAATATGTCTGATAAAAAAGTTAAGACTAATAGTGTTAGCAGTGTTGAAACCGCGTTTCCAAAGAAGTATGTTGTGACACGTAGCGGTTTACGTGTCAGTGAATCGGAATATGAAAGCAAAGAACTAGCAAAACTGGAGTTTGAGCATTGGAGGAAAATTGTTTCACGTTGGCCAGATGGAACAAAGATTGAAATTTCGGAGTTTGACGAAAAGAAACACCATATTTAAATAAATTATGAATAAACCATTTGGATTGCGACAACAAATTGACGAGTCAGAGTCTGTTGATGAAGTAAATGTACTATTGTCTAAGTCAAAGACATTTGAATTGTCAAGTGAACGAACCCGAAGAAGTTGGAAATATACTGCTAAAAGATCACTACATCGTCTTAGTAAACCGGAAGTTCAAAAAACAGAAATTAAGAAATCTAAATAAATTGTAACATTTTTGTTAATAATTAAAGCGACATTAATTAATTTTTAATGTCGCTTTTTTTCTTTTTTCAGATGGAGTTTGATATTTATATGGGTATGCCTAAAAAAGCATTCACATATAAAAATTACGTTTTACCGTCAGATTTTCTTGAAATGAAAAATTTCATAGAAAATAATAAAGTTCAAATGACGGAACGGGTCGTATCTTCAATTGAATACGCACTTGAAAAGAAATTGAGTTTCATTGAAGTATTCTCCTTTAAAAATTCTGATTTTGTAATCACATTACCATTGGAAAATTTCAAAGAGAATCTTGAAAATGTATATAACTACTATATAGAAACAGAAAAATATGAGTTATGTACAAGAGTTAAGAGTGTAGAAACGAAGTTAATCAATACATTAAATAAAAAAACAGCCCATGAAAAAAAACAAACAATTAAAACAAAACAGAGCTGGATTAGATAACTCCTCAAATGAAACTCAAGATACAAGTCCGAAGATATACCAACGATCAAAATTAAAAATTGAACTCAATATTTTTGAAAGAGAATTAAACGAAAAACAAAAACAATTTATAGACATCGCGTTAGACAAAAATACAAAATTAATATTTGTCAGTGGGCCTGCGGGAACAAGTAAAACATATATCAGTATTTATGCAGTTTTGAAATTATTAAATTTAAAAAAGATTAGTGACTTATTGTATTTAAGAAGTGCAGTTGAAAGTTCTGATAGTAAACTTGGATTTTTACCAGGTGAAGCCAGTGAAAAAATGGCACCATATATTCAACCATTGTTGGAAAAACTGTCAGAATTATTGCCTAAAGGACAGGTTGACCTTTTGGAAAAAGAGCAACGTATTGACAGTATTCCACTTGGATTTTTGAGAGGATTGAACTGGAACGCTAAAGCTATTGTAGCAGATGAGGCTCAAAATATGACTCAAAAAGAAATCATTACACTATTAACTAGAACAGGTGAGTTTAGTAGAGTGTTCATTCTGGGTGATCCGGATCAAAGCGATATTGGTATAAAAAGCGGATTTACTAAGGTTATGAATGTATTTGATGATGAGGAAAGTAGAAATCAAGGTATCCATGTATTTAAGTTTACCGAAGACGATATAGTAAGATCAGGACTTGTAAAATATATCATTAAAAAAATCAAAAAAATGACATAGTGTATATTTATTGAATATATACATTTTATGGGTAGTATACAAACAATTGCACAACTTAATAGTCTAAATAGTACAACATTGTCCGGAAGCGATTTGTTTCTAGTAACTGATATAAGTGATAAAGAAACAAAAAATATAGCCACATCTGAATTTGTTCAACATTTAGTTAATAAGACAAACATACTAACTACTGGGTCTTTTACCGGCAGTTTCTATGGACATTTGATTGGAACAGCAGATACCGCCTCATATTCTACGCAAGCAGATACATCGTTGAGTTCTAGCCATTTAATTTTTAATGGAATTAACAATGGAACTGCATCTTTATCGATAACATCTAGCAACTCATCTAATTCATTAAGTTCTTCATATGCAATATCATCGTCGTTTGCCGTTTCGGCATCCGTGGCAATGTTGTCACAATATTCTTTGACATATGACACAGTACAAGCACTGCAATCTAACCAATCCACTTATTCTATAAAGAGCGCTAATTCAAATACGTCATCTTTTATAAACTACTATGGACAGGACAATGGAACTGTTACAACCAGCAGTTTTTCGGAAAAAGCAAACAGAACAAGTGTGGGCGGAAATATTATTAATCCAGATAGTACAGTTGTTGCATATTCAATATCATCTAGTTTTGCCCAACAGGCATTGACATCAAGTTATGTGCTGACATCCAGTTTTTCTAATTTTTCAACATATGCCCAATCGGCAGTATCAAGAGTAATATCAGCAGTAGAATTTTATATTAGCGTAGTTGATAGCGGTAGTAGTGAACACGTAATCATAAATCCAACTAGCTGGCACAATGTGTCTAATATCACTACCGATTTGCCTTCGTTTGTAAAAAATAAATCGGATGTGACAAAATACGATACGGATCAATTTTCAGACAACACATCTAGAAATCCATATTCAATCAGTTTTTATGTGAAGTTTAAAACTCACCCTTATTATTCAAATCCACAGACTAATATTGGTCTGTTGAATACAACTGTGTCGTCTACATGGCATCTTACTACTACAAATCTTCCAAGACCGGATGATAATTCAGTTTCATTTTCTAGTAATGGGTGGGCATTAGAGCCTACTTGGTATGTAAGCGCATTTCCATGTGGCATAGACGGATATATAATAAAAATTTCAATATTTGATGTAGGTTGGTCAAGTGGAGATTATTATAATTATTTTATGTCAAGTAGATGGAAGAATCTTTTGAATGGTTCTTCTATTTCTGCCATTGTATATGGTAATACTCAAGATTTACTTGCATTTGGTCCACCGGATACAATAGCTCAACAAAGAGTCTCATCGAGTTATATTCCTAGAATAACGAATACATTGATTCCAAGCAACAATGTAATTACAAACTTCCCACTTGCAAACTCTTCATCATACGGTGTAATAACAGATATTGCATCAAATACTTCTAGCAATTTTAACTTATTATTGTTGCAAAATCCAAACGACAATACAAATAAAATTGCATCTTTACCAAGCGGATATACCATAACTGAAACAACATGTTATAATCCATTTACTAGTTCAAACATAACGAATATAGGATATGACAGTGTAAATAATATATACACTCTATTGATGCCTCAATCAGCATCTTATATATCTGCGACAACTCTAGAATCTTCTAATAAACCATCTTGGACAGTTTCACCGTTTACATTTTCATCAAGCAACTATTTCGTGGGGGCAACACAACTGACTGGTAGTGCGTATATTTTGATTTCTAGTCAAAGTATTTCTTTTGCACCAAACAATGTTTATACTGGATCATTGCCAATATATACTTTACCCAGTATAATGTCCAATTCAATTCCCGCTATTACTGGTTCTGCTATTTATGGTATATCAGCAAGTTCAACACCGGTCTCAATAACAAGCACAAACCTTAATGCGGTGACAAACATTTCAGGAACCAATGGTGCAGTGGCAGTTGGAACAAATGGTGTGGTTCTATATACAAACAATTCGGGTCAAAATTGGTATAGAGTTGATTATCTATCGTCTGGTTCAATCTCTCCATTAATATCAACCGTCGCATATGTTAAAAACTTGACATCGGTTGCTTATGATAGTTTTAACAAATTAATTTTTGCGTGTGGATCGGATAACAATACCCGTAGCGCAATTTTATATACAGCTATTCCAAATGCTCCATATGATACAACTGCAAGTTATTGGAATTGGAGTTCTAGCTATTTAAAATTTGCGGCCCCAGATATTGATACTTCATCATTGAATTCCATATATGTGAATAATCAAAATTCTACTTATTCTCAATTTGTTGCGATTGGTAGTTGTAGCGTATCCGCATCCGCAAATATTATGTATAACCTATACATTCCGAACCAAAAGTATATAGCGAATCCTACCCCAATAATTGATGGTGTCAATTATAATGCGATTGGTATGGTAAATGGAAATCAATATTTATTGGGAGGATCCGCATCTCTTAACATATATATTCCAATAACAAGATAATTATAAAATGTCACTAGATTCATTAAATAAGCTGGATAGCACAACAATTGTAGACAACGATCTATTGATTGTTCAAAATAATAATATTCAAAGCATAGAAACGAAAAATGCTTTGGTTATTGATCTTGAATCATATATATTGTCGTCTTCCAATATAATAAACTCTTTATTGACCGGATCATATACTGGTAGTTTTGTCGGTGGGTTATCTGGAACCGCAAATTCTTCATCCATATCTAGAAACGCTTCATACTCAAATACTGCTCAATATTTAAATTATCCAAACAACAACACTTCGTCGTATTCAATATCATCAACATATTCTAATAATAATGTTATATCTTCTAATGCCACGTCGGCTTCGTATGTCCAAACAAGCAGTGTATGTACCACATCAAGTTATACTCCGGTATATTTGATATTGAGTGCATCAAATGCGACCACATCTTCATATTCATTGAGTTCTAGTTATGCAAATGCAACAGACTATTTGATTTATAATGGAACCGATAACGGTAAAGTATATAGATCAATACTTTCAGAATTTTCTCCGACGGCTTCATTTGTTGAAAATCTTTCATACTTAAACTCGTCTACATCGTCATATTCAATAAGCGCATCTATTGCCAATAACGCATCTTCTTCTCAGTATATCTACAATGTACAAAACAGCAACACTTCTCAGTTTACTTTAAATTCTGACTCGGTGGTGTTTTCTTATATTAATTTTGATATATACTACAGCACCACCGCAAGTTTTGTAGTAAATGAATGGAAAAATATACAATCTCCAGGAATCGGAGTTGGTGCTGAATCACCATATGCGGTGGTATTTACATCTAGTTTTTATACTCCATTAAGTTCATCAATATATCCATCTGTCGTGTGTGATTTTTATATATCTGCATTTCCGAATTCATCTTACGTTGGAAAGATGTTTTATTTTAATAGATCATACGCATTTCCAATAAAAAATACAGGATTCGGCGTATTATTTAAGTTTGGAAACATATATACGACGGCGCCAAAAGATCCTACCAAATTACCACAGGGGATATGGTCATCTTTAAATGGTGCGAATGTATCTGTCGTTGTTTATGCACCTTCTAGTAACGTAAACTATCCACTCAATGCACCGGGAACATCTGTTAGTAATAATTCAACATTGTTAGGATGTGCTCGTTTATCATAAAAATATATGCCATATCAAATAACACAACTCAAAAATTTGACTGCTGCACAGATAGTTGATTCTGATTTGCTGTTAGTTACTCAGTTAAGCGGCAGTGGTAATTTACCAGAAACAAAAACGATCACTGTCGGCGAATATAAAAAATATTTTCTTAGTGCTTCAAACATAACATCATCTTTTTATACCGGTTCGTTTCTTGGAAGTTTTTATGGAATATTTTCTGGGTCGGTTGATTCTGCATCCGTCTCCATAACATCAAGTATGGCGTCAACAACAAATCAACTCATCTACTCAATTAACAATGGAACATCTTCATTTGCAGATTCTTCTAGCTTTTCGTTCAACTCTTCATTATCAACATATGCTGCCACAAGTTCTTTTGCAAACTCATCTTTATATGCAATAACCGCATCATCTACCGTTGTAAATTCGCCCGCTAGCAATGCAGATTCGTCAATTATATCCACTGGATCTGTTACTGCCAGTGTATCTGAAAAGTCAAATTATATAAATTATTCCGCGAATAATGGTACGATATATCATTCGTTGTACAGTGACAAATCCGCGTTCGCAGACTTTTCATCACAATTGTTGTATCCAAATACAACTACTATGACCAAAGCCATTTCTAGTAGTTATGCATCATCGTCTGTGAGTGCTAGTTTTGCCACATCTTCTCAGTATTCTTTTCTATCAACATATAGTCAAAATTTATCAAACGGAGAAGCATTTGCATACGCAACTTTCGTGGTAAAAGGGACTTCTATATCAAATTTTACAATAGTACCATTAAACTGGCATAACATAAACAGTATAAATTTGACTCAAAACACATCGCCTCAGAGTTTAGTTTTTAGCATAAATTATACCGATCCAGTTTTGCCAGACAATTATGTATATACAAAATGCGATTCATCGCCATTGACAAATCTAACCAATCCAGATCTTACGGACGATATATCAACCATACCTACTGATTTAACCACTATGGTTAATAATTATATCACCGATAACAATGTGATGATTTCTTGTTGGGCAAATGGATGTTCATCAACGGTGGCAGAAGTTATCGTGTTCGGAATACAAAGCCAAGGAAGTGGTGACTATGGTAGCTGGGCAACTGTGGATCCGACCACATACATAAACAACACTGTATTTTCTTTCGTCGCAATAACCGGAGTAGCATCTGGTTCATTGGATGCCATTCCACCAACAACATTACCATTGAAGTGTTAATTTAAAAAAAGTTGAGATAAAGTAAAGTTACATAAATAAATTGTTACAAACCCTCTCTTATTATAAAGATGGGGGTTTTTTATTTGGCAATATATATAACATATGAAAAAAATAATTTCTTTTGAAAGAATAGTTGGATTGTCTTCATTATTCATCGCATGTTGTTCTGGATTTTTTAGTATTCTTGGCATTGGAATGTTGTTTAGTGGATCTTCAATTGCAGCAATGACAATGGCAAGTTCACTGGAAATTGGAAAGTTGGTTGCTACAAGTTTTTTATATAGATATTGGAATAAATCTACATTCCTCCTCAAGTCTTATTTAATAACATCGGTAATTGTTTTGATGATTATAACCAGCTTGGGAATATTTGGATATTTAACAGGTGCATATCAACAATCTTCTATAGAGAACAAAATAACTCAAGACATGATTACAAGTATTGAGGATCAAAAGAAATATTCACAAGATAAAATTCAAACATCAAAAAAACGAATTGAAAATATAACAGTATTACGTAATAGTCAAGAGTCTCGTTTGAATGAAAGTATGACAAATAGTTTAATTGCGAGAAATCCAATTCAATTACGTCAAATACAACAACAAACTTCAGATTTCATCGAACAAAGTCAACATGACATTGAAAATGAAAATCAAAAAATTCAAAAAAGTATTGATGAACTTCAATCATTTGATAAACATATATCGGAGTTAAAAATACAAAGTGGAAGCAAGAAAGATGTTCAAACTTTCAAATTTGTTGCTGATGAATTTGGGGTAGAAATTAACAAAGTGGTAAAGTGGTTTATTATTGTTATTATATCGGTATTTGACCCTTTAGCTGTGTGTTTGTTGTTAGCATATAATACAACATTGACACCAGACACTGTGATAAAGGAAACTGAAAGTGTGGATAAAATTGTTGAAGATGCAAAAAAAGAAGCGACCGAAGAAGTCCAAAAAGAAATTATTTTTAAGGAGATAATTAAAGAAGTTCCCGTTGAAAAAATAGTTGAAAAAGAAGTAATTAGAGAAGTTCAATCCCCGCAACATAAAACTGGATTTTTTAGTTTTTAAATTAAAATTAAACAATTTACACTTTTTAATTGATGTTTCAAATTTATATACTATATTTAGATATCAGTTAAAATTATATATATGGAACAAACTGACATTAAAGAAGTTATTAAATTATTAAAGCAGTCTCAAAAATTAGAAGACTGGGAATTGGTTGATGAAGCAATTCTATACTTAGATGATTATCTTGAAGACAACAATGATGAAGAGGAATAAATAAACTATGCTAATATTAGTTATATTAAGTGTTATATTGACAATATCAATTTGTATTAATTTATATCTAGGTATGTCACTGGATCGTAATTTTGGAAAAATAGACACCTTGGAGAAGTGGATATTGGAATTTCGCAATGATGTAAACGTTACGCATAACAGTTTAAAAGAAGTAGATGACAAACAAATGTTTCAGAAGGATGATGACGTAGGTTTTGTGTTTTTGGAAATTGTAAAGTTGATTGAAAAACTCAACAAAAGGATTGAATGAAAAAAAGAAAAAATAAAAAACAATTAAAAGTTACTAACTCGCCGGTCAAAAGTCCGAAAATGCCAACTAAACGGAAACGTTCTCCAAAATTTAATGGGGTCGGAATTTTGAAAAAGAAAAAAGTCGTCTCAAAAGAAAAGACAAAAAATAAATTTAAATTGGACAAGTCTAAAAAGATTGATCTTACAGAAAAACCAATTATAATTGTTCCAGAAGAAGTTGAGTCTAAAAAGACTAAAAAAACTTCTACTAATAAAATGTATTTCACGGAAGAAACAGAACGAAATATTATTTTATACAATAAAGAAGAAAGTCAAGAAATTCGCAATGATATATATAACGATGGTATTAGATATGCATTTGATAAATTGGTAGAAAACATTTTTAATACATTCAAGTTTATATATTTTGATAACAGTCCATCCGAAATAAAAAAGGAAACTGTTGCACATTTAGTAGCAAACATGCACAAGTTTGAAGAAGGTAAAGGAAAGGCATTTAGTTATTTCAGTATAGTGGCAAAAAATTATCTGATTCTTCATAATAACGGCAATTATAAGAGATTTAACCAACATATAAGTATTTCCGAAACTCCAGATGAAACCACGATATGTTTACAATCAGAAGATTCGTATCACAAAAATATTGAATTGTCGGAATTTATGAAATTAATGCTTGAATATTGGGAAAAGAATGTTACTAAAATCTTTACAAAAGAAAGAGATCTTAATATTGCAAATGCAGTAATTGAATTATTCCGAAACGGGAACCGCATAGAATCATTTAATAAAAAATCTTTATATCTAAATATTAGAGAGATTTCGTCCTGTAAGACACAACAGATTACTAAGGTTATCAATAAAATGAAACAGTATCAATCTGTTATAGTTAAATCATATCTGAATCGTGGCAATCTGAGGCCAGAAACATATTAACAAAAACATACTCGGTTTCATATATATAGATATATGGATTTAGATTTTGAACTTTTTAAAGGTAAAAAATATTCTTCGGTGTTGAAGGATATTGTTGTAAATTCCGAAGATAAACGCAATCAAATTGATATATTAATATCAGATTTGAGAGGAATGATCAAATCCGCAAATGATGCGATGGTGATAGTTCCGATGATTAAAGATTATTTGGATGTCGGTGTAAGAAACGACGAACAACTAATAAAACTTGCTGCCATCGTTCAGAGAATTGTTTCAAGTAACGCCTCTCCCGATGAAAATGGGGGAGGTTTTGCACTAAGTGATGATGAACGAAAACAGCTCATGGAACAGGCAGAGAAGATTACCAAAGAATTGAATTCCCCAATTCAAATAGTCAAACAATAATATGTATAGAACCAACAAAATTGGAAATTCATATTCCCAACTGAACAGTTCCACTTATTCGGGAACACATACGGAGTCGGATTTTTATGAAATGGAACCAGGTATTGTTCTTGATATTATTCTTGACGACTCACATCCAATTTTTAAATCTCCAAATAATTATCCGGCGATAAATCCGACAGATTGGCCAGATGACGTTTCAGGCAACCCCGCATTGCAAACAGATAAAAATTTTACATGGATAGGACGTGTATTGGTTCGTCCGTTGATATCACAACAAGGTGCAGACAAAGAGAAATTGACATGGGCAATTCCTTTGGAAAATACTGGAATAGTAGAATATCCCCTTGTAAATGAAACGGTAATTTTAGTAAATTACTTTAATACATTGTATTATTCTAGAAAATTAAATATAAAGGGATTGTTAAATAACAACGCAGACTTTAGGAAGGAAAAAATTTCTGGATTAAATTCTGGAAATAGGGAAATTGAAGTTTCAAATTCCGACAAAACGACTCCGTATCAAGGACCACTTTCTTATACTGTTTCAAAAAAATACAAAAATGTAGATAATGTCGGTGTAATGGGAAGATATTTTTGGTCAAACAATAATATAAGATCCATAAAAAAATATGAGGGTGATTCTGTAATTGAAAGTAGATTTGGACAAAGCATAAGATTCTCTGCATATGATTCAAATCGTCAAAACGATCAAAGTTCGCCTCAATACAAAGATTATGTAAATAAAGATAAATTAAAAAATCCAAAATTTCCCGATTCAATAACTGGCGGGGGAAATCCAATGATTCTATTTAGAAACCGTCAACGACCAATAAAATTGGATATATCAGAAAAGAATGCAGGTGGATTTGTTTCAGAAGATATCAACAATGACGGATCATCAATTCATATTACATCCGGATTAACAGAATCGCAATTCACTCCTACAATAAAAAAGACAATATTTCAAGAAGGAAAATCGGAAATCTCCGCATTTTCTCCGACTGGATGTTCCACTTTCAAATTTCCAAAACTCACTGGAGATCAAATTGTAATAAACAGTGACCGTTTAGTATTTAGTAGTAAAGCAGAAGAAACTCTCCATTTTAGTAAAAAACGATATGGAATTGTTACTGACAGTGAATATACCGTAGATGCACAGGATCAAATTGTAATTACATCCAATACAAAGACGGTATTAAATAGTCCAGCAATTTATTTGGGGGAATATGATGAAACACACGAACCAGTAGTACTCGGACAAACAACGGTTGATTGGTTATATGATTTGTGTGATTGGATCTTGAATCATATTCATGGACATGATCATATTCATCCACATCCACATATACATGCACATCCACATGTTCACATCAATCCACCTGCAGTTGCTCCCGTTCCTTTGTATGTCGGAGTAGGTGTAGGAAGTGGAATAACAAGTGTTGGTGGCGGCGGAACTAATATTGTGACAGGCGTCGGCGGAACTGATTTGGGACCAGTTTCAATTGGAAATACATCGGATCCAATAAATACTGTAAGTGCAGATCCAACCAATACATTAAATGCCGATCCATATCAAACTCAAATATCTTTACAACAAGAAAGTTTAGCAGCTTTACGAGATTCTTTGGAGAAAATTTTAAGTAAAAGAGTATTTGTGACGGGCGGCGGATACGCACCTGGCAAATACGCGGGACCGTCATTGAAAACTAAAATAAATACTTTTAATGGAGATGGAGTTCCTGGGGGTTATTCTGGTAAAAGTAGAGGATCAAATCCAACTCAAAATATATGATATCTTTACCACAACCTCCATCTATAGATGTTCAAAATCCGCTTAGCGGAGTTTCCAATAACGATAATAATTTAATAACTAATACATCTACAAATATTACAAATACACTTCCAAACAAACGCGTTTCTGGTTTAAAATTTGAAAAACCGGACATAGATTGTGCAAAGTATTCACTTAATTCACTGAAAACGTTACCGATACCTTCCTCAATACCAATTCCCCAATTGGGATTACCTACTGTAAAAGATCTTACCGATAGAGCGTCTCAATTTATACCACCCATTCCCAGTTTGCCTACATTACCCAATGTTCCTACTGTGCCAAATTTGCCAAATATTTCTAATTTGCCAAGTTTGAAAGTTCCATCGTTGTCACAAGTTTCAATTCCGAAGGTTCCTACTATGGATTCTATAAATCCACTACCGATTGATATTAAAGTCAAGGCTTGGTTAGGAGAACCACCAAAAATACCAAATCTTACTCAATTACTAGCAAACCTACCCAATGTTCCAAAACCTCCATATTTTTGTGCAAAGTGTTCTCAATAGAAATATAGAAGAATTAGTTAGTAATATTGTCATTTTATTTAAAACCAGTTTGATAATTATATAGTATATGAAAACAAGTGAATTCAAATTATTAATACAGTCGGTAGTTCAAGAAGAGTTAGAGAAATCATTGCCATTGATGATTACACAAATTTTGACGGAGATTTTATCTCACAAGTCAGAATCCCATGTCTTGGATGCTCACCTAGAAATGCCGCCGGTCACAACTGTAGTAAAGAAACAACCAGTTGCAGTCAAAACGGACGAGAAACGTCCAATTAAAAGATACACTAACAATGATATATTGAATCAGGTACTGAACGAAACTGTTGGTGGAGTTCCAAGAGAAGGATCTTATGTTTCATTAACGTCTCCGATGTCAACCGGTGCGTTATCTCAACAGTTCATTAACAATCCAACCAATTGGGTCAGTGGCGATGAATCGGTAATAGTTCCCCCCACACCTACTCCTGTAAATGAAGAACAAGCAAAAGTATTGGGTGTAATGACCCGTGATTTCAGATCATTGATGAAAGCGGTAGATAGAAAGAAAAAACAAGGCAATCTTAAAAGTGAATTAGTTCAAACCGAATAATATATATGGCTTCCAAACCTACACTGTTACCAAAATTGTCAAATAGTATTGGTTTGAAACTACCATCTACTATTGGATTGACTCTGCCTTTACAGAAGGGCAATAATGGATATTTTGCACAGTCATATGATTCCCTCACACAAATAAGATCAAATTTATTAAATTTTTTCAAAACGAGACCATCCGAAAGACGTTTTAATCCCCAATTTGGAACAAGACTATATAATTACTTGTTTGAACAAAACATTGATGGATTTGATACGATTCTTCAAAATGTAATTCGGGAAGATATACAAACTTGGTTTCCAAATGTGTTTGTAAATAATATATTTTTGGACATTTCATCTGCACAAAAAGCAGAGGATGCTAATAATTATATAGTTAGAATAAGTATACAATTTACATTTAATAACCAAACAAGTAGCTTTTCGTTTACTACAACGAATAACATATAAAGTATGGCAAATACAATACAAAAATCATTTCAACCTCAGAATAAGGACGTTAAGTACCTTAATCGGGATTTTAATTCATTCAAACAAGGTTTGATTGATTTTGCCAAGAGTTATTATCCAACTAGTTATCAAGATTTCAGCGATGCGTCACCTGGCACAATGTTTATTGAACAGGCCGCATATGTTGGTGATGTTCTTTCTTACTATATAGATTATCAATTCAAAGAAAGTCTTCTTCCATATGCAGAGGAACGTAAGAATGTTTTGACGTTGGCTAAATATCTGGGATATAAACCTTACGCAGCAAAAGCAGCAACTACTCATATTGAATTGTTTCAATTAGTTCCATCAAAGACGAATGTTGATGGTAATTATATTCCCGACGAATCATATTGTCTATCCATTCAACAATATATGCAATTGGAGAATACATCTGGACAAAACTTTTTGATTGCTGAACCCGTTGATTTTTCTGTTGATACTTCATTTTCTCCTAGAGATGTATCGGTATATTCAAGAGATGCACTCGGAGTTCCTCAATTTTTCCTTCTCAGAAAAACCGCAGATGCATTCTCCGGTAAATTGGTTACAAAGACTGTATCGGTTGGTGCAGCGACTCCATTTTTTCATATTGAATTTGACGAAACCAATGTTTTGGAAATAATAGATATTCGTGATAGTAATAATAATAAGTGGCATGAAGTTGAATATTTGGCACAAGAAGTAATTTTTACTGAGGTAGACAATAACGAAACGAACGATGGAACTTTTTATGTTTATAAAACTGAAGTTCCCAAGATAATGAAGTCGTTAATGACATCACGTAAGTTTACAAGAAATATTACTGCTGGTAATACGACATATTTGGAATTCGGTGCAAACACCGACAATGTTGGTGATCAAATCATATATCCTACAGCAGGTGTAGTTGGAATTGGATTAGCGAATATCAGAAACATTGATTTATCTCTTGATAGTAGTAATTTTTTGAAAACCAATTCATATGGTACGGCTCCGTCTAATACCACATTAACAATAACATATGTTGTCGGCGGTGGACTAACATCCAATTGTAATGTAAATGAAATAGTAAGAATAAATTCATATCAATTATTGAATGACGCAAGTTCTTTGAATCCATCTCAACAAAATTTGTTTAATACAATCAAACAAACTTTAAAAGCCAACAATTTTATTGCTGCAACTGGAGGAGCAGATCAAGAAACGGTAGAAGAAATTCGTCAGAATGCTATAGCAACTTTTGCTTCTCAAAACAGAGCGGTAACCAAAGATGATTATGTTGTAAGAACATTCGGAATGCCATCGCAATTCGGAAGCATTGCAAAATCATTTGTGAAATCCGATGCAGATTTGAACTTTGGATTAAAAAAAGACGTAAGTGGATATGTTGATTATAACAATAATGCAACTGCTACAACCAATGCAGTTGAAAATTATTTTAGAAAAATAAATTATGATATTAGCAATCCATTCTCAGTGAATCTATATGTTCTTGGATATGATTCAAATAAAAATTTAACTCCGATAAATGCCGCATTGACATATAATATCAAACAATATCTTTCAAAATATAGAATGTTGACAGACGGTATCAATTTGATTGACGGATACATTATCAATATAGGAGTCAAATTTAAAATTGTAACTTATAACAATTATAATAAGAAAGACGTGTTGGATCAATGTAATCAAACCGTTCAAGACTTTTTTTATATTGATAAATGGGGGTTCTCACAACCAATAAATTTAAGTCAACTTCAATTGGAAATTGCAAAAGTTGATGGAGTGCAATCTGTTGCAAGTTTAGAAATTATGAATCTTACATCTGTCAATGGAAACTACTCTCCGTATCAATATGACATAACAGGTGCTACAAAAAATAATATCATTTATCCATCTTTGGATCCATGTGTTTTTGAGGTTAAATTCCCAACCGTAGACATTCAAGGAAGCGTATTGTAATATGCACACATTTATATATCCATTAAAAGACTCATACATAACCAATGAAAAAGGTTATGTTAATAAAAATCTTGGTATTGATGAAATTTTAGAATTAAAATCAATTCCCCAATTGAATAAACTCTTGAATTTGTATACAAATGTACCTGTAAGTGGAACATATGCATCTTCAATACAAAACTATAGTGGATCTTTCTACGGATATCTAAGTGGAAGCGATACCTCTGCTCAATTTTATATTTCGGGTTCTTCCACATTTACTTCTTCTAATTTCAATGGCAGAGTATCTGGTTCTTACAACGGGACACCAACTACAGGATCTACTCTAAGTGGATTTAGTGGAAATGTTAGTGGATTTGTAACCGGAAGTTTGACAGGATCATTTAATGGAACATTTTCATATGCATCTGGATCATTGGCATCATTCAATGGAAGTTTAACGGGGGTTGTATCTGGCACAATGAATGTATATGAACCATATTATACTTACTATAATACTCCGGAGTTGAGTAGAATATTGATAAAATTTGATCTTTCAAGTCTTTCATCCTCACTTGCGACCGGAAACATTACAACGGATAATATAAAATTTTATCTGAAGTTGAAATCAACTGAAACCCATGAGGTTCCAACCGATTATACAATTTACGCATTTCCAGTGAGTCAAAGTTGGAATATGGGCATCGGTCGGTATTCAACCGGTGGAGATTCTATTGGAGTTAGTTGGAATTATACAAATGATGCAGGAACTGATGCATCTTACTGGTACGGAACAGGTTCAAACAATTCCTATTCTACCACACATAACTATTTTCTAACTCAAAGTTTTGCGACAGGTTCATTTTCAAATCAAGGGGGAACATGGTATTATAGTGTTCCCACTTCATTTATTCAACCAACATCAAGTGTTAAAACTTTATTCTTTAATACATCAAGTTCTACTCCTACATTTGAAACTCAATATTCATCAAGTCTCCAAACAAGTTTGACTTCTAGTTTTTCCGGTTTCTTATCGTCAAGTTTGATATTGATATTATCAAGTTCGCAGTTGTCAAGTTCAAATTCGTTACAATCATACAATTTTATTAATTCGTTTGCAACGACTACTTATACAAATACATCAGCAAGTATTTCAAGTTCACTTGCATCAATTAATGTATCAAGCTCTGTGTATCAAACAGAATATACGTCAAGTATTTTGTTCTTAAATAGTTTGTCATCAAGTATACAAACAATATTGATGAATTCTGCGTCATTAGTAACATATACATCTCAATCATATCAATACATCCGTTCACTTTCAAGTAGTGTCGCACCATCTACTATATATTCTGATTTGTATAATAGAATCAATAACTTAGTAACCGCAAGTGTATCTTCTAGTGTATCATCTTCGTATGTTTACAGCGCATATACCTCATTTTCTTCAAGTTTAGCAAATCAACTTTCAGCAAGTTATTGGTATAGTTCAAGTGGATGTGCATGTAATCCAACCAATCAATCTGCAAGTTTGTCTGCAGATTTGTTTAATCAACAATTCTTGAGTTATATAAGTTCAAGTGAATCTGCTTCTATCATATCAAGTTATAATAATTTATTGAATGCGACATTCTCATCAAGTGTTCTTCAAGGTTTTTCATCAAGTTTGATATCATATTTCAATCAAGACATTTATAATTTACAAATTTCCACTTCGGCAAGTGTAGCATCATCTTTGACGCAATCATTTGCATCCAAGTTCTGTTCCACATTATCTACGGGAAGTTCTTTGTTATCATCCCAAGCATTTAGTTATACAACGTCTGATATCAATGTGGATGTTACCAATATTGTTAAAGGATGGTTATGTGGATGTGTACCAAATGAAGGTGTGATTTTGATGACTTCTCTTGAATTGTCTGGAATTGATAATGTCAATGGAACAATCAAGTTCTTTAGCAAAGAAACCAATACCATCTATTCTCCATATTTGGATGTATCTTGGGACGACAGTGTATATAACTCTGGGAGCATGGTTCCTCTTGGTGGATACAATCCATATACAGTAGTAGTAAAAAATCTCAGTAGAGAATATAAATTTGGTTCTTTGGTAAGAATCAATCTATTTGCAAGAGAAAAGTCTCCTCTCAAGAATTTTGTTAAAGGTACCCAACAAAGTCAATATTTGAGTTCAAGTTTATTGTCCACAAATACATATTACGCCATCAAAGACAACGAAAGTGAAAACATGGTGGTTGATTTTGATGATTATACTAAGTTGAGTTGTGACGGTTCGGTTCATTATTTCAATCTTGATACAACAACTTTGCCAGTTTCTAGATATTATAGATTACTTATAAAAACAACAATCAACGGAGAAGTTAAGATTTTTGATAACGGCAATATATTTACTATAACAAGATAATTATGTATCAAGAACAAATAAACAACTTCATTCATAACGGAATATATCAATATCAATTAGATACTTTTGGAAATTTTGTCGTGGACGAAAACAATCCTAGCTTTTCTACTCAATATTTGAAAGTGGGATTATATGATTTCAATTATGATGTCAATAAAATTGAATCTCTTCTTCCTTCTGTAAAATTTGATGAATTTATTCCTGTGTTAGCCAATCCTATAAATACCAATGTAAATACTTCCAATAACTACGTTGAGTCCGTATTGGCAGCAAGTATTAGTTCCGTTCCATTAGAAGTTATTGCCGAACTTGAATATACTATACAACAATTGAAGGCTGAACGAGATGATGCAAATACTAAACTAAACAACATTGTTGCAAAATTGACTCCTCCATCATAATTTATGAATTTTCCATATCCATTGGTAAGCACATTCACAAGTAGTTTTAATACTGCTTCATATTTTAGTGCGGATGATGTAAATAATTACAATCAGAATACAAATAACTCGGATATTTTCTTCGGTAAGTCTGATAGAGATATTGTTGAATTTTCTTATTTTAACACAATTGGAGAACAAAATGGTTGGGTATACAAAAATCCAGACGTTCAATATCTATCTCAAGTCGGAATTTATAAGGACGTAGATAAAAACCAATTTACTTATAATTATCGCAAAGTCAAAACCAATTATATTAATTATCAAAATAATCTTTTGATAGATATTGGTTCAGATTTATCCGCATCAAATGTTTTTGATGGACAACATATCACATCATATAATTTTACAAGAACGGTGGCAGGTAGTCAAAATTATCAATTGATAATATCAGACATTTCTCCTTCAAGAAAAGAATTGAAGTTGATTCCAACTTTTCAAAAACAATCTACTGACAAAAATGTTTTTTTTGAAAATCTTCATTATGAAGCATTTTGTAGAAAGTTGGTGTTGATAGAAGACGTAGTTGAATTAATAGTTACGTCCCTTGAAAATTTTAATTGTGAAAATAATTACAAATCATATTCACAGTCAAATCCATCAGATATTGTAAATTTTAAAAATGCATTTGGATTTAAATCCGATGTAGATGCTATATCATTCATAAACTCAATTTACGATGGAACACAGAAACTTCAGTTGGATTTATTTAATAATACCACAATCAAAAATTTGTTTGGTATCAAAAATTATATCAAATACTGGTTGTATACATATTCAAAAAACATAGTGAGTTTTCAAGAACTCAATCAACAAATTAAATACATAGTTCAAAAAGAGTATTTAAATGAACTTGCTATAATTAACATTTTTAATGTGGATCTTACAAACAATTTACAAATTGTTTCTACAATCGTATATGATAATTTTGTACAGTCGGTATTACGTGTGATTGAAAACGCATTTTTAAATAAGTTCTATTCATATTACAAAAACTCATTAAACTTTGGAAGTGGTTTGGTAGTTAAATTCATTGATCATTCATTTTCGTCTCAAAATGAAAGTGAATCAAAACATATAGAATTACTAGTCAAACTTGATAGTCCATTGTCATTTGATTATGCAGTAAAGTCCAAATGTTGGATTTCAAACATCAGTATAACTCCAATTGTTCAAAATGTTATTTTGATGCCTTTGAAGACGGTTCCTCAACATAAAATCGGCGGACCAGATTTCTCCGTAAAAATCAATAATGCAAACAAATACAGTTATAATAATATTGATTCACTGGACCAAGGTTTATCTGATACTACACTGTCACAAATTAATATAATTGATAAGTTAAAAAATTTAAACATTGATTATAGCAAATTTGAAAACTTTGTAATATTTTCGTCTGCTGCTATTAGAATTAAAGTATTTAAGAACAAACTTGAATCTATAAACAGCACCAATATTCAGATTCAAACTTTATCGGCGTTGGCAACATCTAGTAATACAATAATTTCCGCGTCATATTCATCTGATATTCAATCTCTACAAAATAACACACTTTCAATTCAAAATTCGTTTGATGGATATGAATCGTATCTGTATACCAATCAATCATTGATACAAGGATCGTTGTCTGATACTAATTCTAATTATCACAACTATATTATTGACGCAGAAAATTATGACATTCAAAACATTGATAGTTTGGTAAATAACACACCGGAATATTTGAAGTTGAATGAAGATAATAATGATTATCTATTGTTCTTGTCAATGGTAGGTCACCATTTTGATAATATATATCAATATATAAAATCTTTCCCCATTTTAAACAGATCTACATCAAGCAACGATTATCTCCCCGACTTGGTTTACTATATGTTAAAGACTTTCGGTTGGGACACATCAACTGATTTTGCCAATAAAAGTACACTCTTAACTTACGCATCGGATTCATCCATCGTTTCAACAAAAAACAAGAACGAAATTATTTGGAAGCGAATTTTAGATAATTTGCCCCAGATTTATAAAACAAAAGGCACTGAAGAGTGTATCAATTTGTTGTTATCTTGTTATGGTGTTCCATTAAACATTTTAACTATCCGTGAATTCGGAGGAAACGATATATTCAAAAACAACAAAACCAGTTATGTATATGACGCAAAGTATTATTTTACCAAATACCAATCTGGCACGGAATATGTAAAATTTCCATATACGTCGTCTGCAAAGTCTCTGGAATTTACTTTCAAAACAGAAAAGAGTTATGTCCAAAATCAAAGAATAAATTTAGTAACAAAAGATACTTCTTGGAATCTCTCTTTGTTAAAATCCAAAGTTGATAATTATGGTGATATAATTTTCAATATACAAGATAAGTCAATGAAAATAGAAAATGTCCCTATATTTAACGGTGACAATTTTTATAACGTATTGTTAAGAAGAAATTCAACTTCATCATTTCTTGATACAAATTCAACCGAAGATTATATTCCTACGCAATATGATTTGGTTGTCAAGTCATATGATGGAGACCGTGAAGTGTTCAACCATTCTTCAAGTGTAGTTTTAACCAAAACATACAATCAAGCATTTTCACAAGACGGATATTTATATTTTGGAAATTTTCCCACATCAAACAAGAATTTCACCGGATTGTTGGATAAAATTAATTTAATACAAAATCCAATTTCCAATGAATATTTCTCCGAATATTCAAGAAACTACAATTTCTATGGAAACAATGATGTCACTAATACTTGGAACGATCTTGTTTTTAGATACAATTTTGATTATCCTATTAATTTGGCATCATCAAGTATAGTTCCAATATTGCCACATTTACCCATCGGACAGTCCACTTTGACTGGAAGCGGTTATAATTTTGTCAATAATAACGTTACACAATCTAATGCATGTACCTTTTATTCTCAGTCTACGTATCCATATCAGTTTGAAGAAGTGGATGTCGTACAATCTATATTGGTTTCCCATTATGGTCCCAATAAGTTGAAAAATAACAAAATCCGCAAAGTAGAACAAATATTGACATCGGCACCTTCACCCGTGCAAACTGTTTCTCAAAATGTTGATGTATTTTCGCCAGATTCAAATTTAATTGGAGTATTTATTTCTCCGTTCAAGGTGAAAGACGATGATATCATCAATTTCTTGGGAGACTATAATGTTATGAACTCGGTTGCAGATCCAGGTAACATTTATCAATCTTCATATAAAGATTTGAAATCTTTGAGTCAAAATTATTATCAATATAATGGCGAACCTGTTTTATATCAAGAATTTATGACGTTGTATAAAAACTACGTTGATAATTCTACATTTGATTCTATACGAAATGTTGTGCCGGCAAGAACGAAACTTTTAACTGGTGTTCTGATTGAACCTTCGTTATTGGAAAGACCCAGACTTCAATTGCGTCCACCGACACTCAGCGAAGTTAATATAAATGTGGGTGATATTGATACTAAAGATAATATTGCTGCAACTGTACAGTCTTCTAACCAATATTCTTCAACTATTGATGAAAATGTCAGCCGAAATCAAATAAAGCAATTTAATTTGAATCGTGGATATATTTCAAATGATGACAACGATTATTATTTAACTGCATATGTTCAACAGAATGTTCCGTTCT
>Ga0209084_1000599_pt1 | contig 33706 bp, 33 predicted proteins | sample C_130820_MF_Meta_FD_187309 | JGI IMG/M metagenome (GOLD analysis project Ga0209084, IMG submission 187309) | Freshwater microbial communities from Lake Croche, Canada to study carbon cycling - C_130820_MF_MetaG (SPAdes) (version 2) | ecosystem: Environmental > Aquatic > Freshwater > Lake... | reverse complement strand
CCATTTGTTCCAGCAAGTATCGGATCCAAGCTGCTTTCGACTCCCGCTGCACCAATTCCCGCATCATTTGTAAAACCAATTAAAGATGCGGCCAATTTTCCTGTTGGGTAACTTCTAACATATGCACGTTCTGAGAAGAAGCCAACTATGCGTCGGGAAATGCCACCTTTAGTAGCCATTACTTCTTTATTGTATTGAGCAAGAGCGTCCTGTAGCGCGATCCAAACTGCAGGTGCTACTCGTACCGCAATCTTCTTGTAAAGCAATTTTCCAGTTAAGAGCGGTTGCAATTCTGTCGTGCTCATCTTCAAGATTGGGGCGGCAATTTCTGCTGCTTTTTTCGGGTCAGTAATTTCAGTCTGATCAACGACAATAGTTACTGCTGCAACACTGGCAGCGAGGGAAACGCCATTTATATCGGTGATCCCGCCACGCGGTGCCGGAACCGTTGAGGTGCTCATTAATTCAGTTGCGGCTCGCTTACTTATGGCGCCCGCCCGGACAACTTGGACCGAGAACAACTGAAGGGCAATTAGAATAAATACTAAAGTCGTGCCAACTAAAACGATTCGAATCCGGGAGTGGATTACTGCGTGATGGTTCATGGCTTAGTTGCCAAATCTTTCTTTGCCAAATCAATATATTTAATCTCTGGTGCCGGAACCATCCCTAATTTGAGGGCAGCAAGTGAAAGCTGATCTGGTGAATTTCGGAAATTCAATTGGGCTGAAATTGCATCACGCTGATCCAAAGCTACATTTCGGTCATGCTTTAATTTTTGAAGTTCGAAGGCATCCTGTGTCATTAAGATATTTAGCGCAGCGACAACCAAGACGTTTATGCTAACTACGCTAGCCATTAGTAGCAGAAATTTTCTAGAGTTGAGGCGAATATCTACTGAGGCAAGCCCACCAGGTATTACCTTAAAATTACTTCTCGGTTTCCTTGTAGCAAGGCCAGCCGGATAATCGGCTGGAATAATCGTTGGGTTTATCGCGCTAATAGCCATTAGGCGGCCACTCTTTCGATCGCGCGCAAACGCATTGAAGCTGACCGCGCATTAGACAAAAGTTCAGCGTCAGAAGCGCCCTCACTGCCGGCGATTAGCAATTTGTAACTTGCAGCAGAATTTGGCAGGTCTATCGGAAGTCCAAGTGGGGTTCGTGATTTAGAAACTTTTGCGAGAGCGCTTTTAACAATCTTGTCTTCGAGTGACTGGTAGGCCATAACGACCAATCGACCGCCAATATTTAATGACGCTAGCGCCTGCGGTATTGCCCGCTCTAATACCTCTAACTCCTGATTGACTTCAATTCGAAGGGCTTGAAAAGTCCGCTTCGCTGGATTGCCACCAGTCCGACGTGCTGGCGCCGGGATACTATCTTTAACAATCTCGGCTAGATCTTTAGTCGTATTAAGTGAATTTGATTCACGAGCCTTAATAATATTATCGGCAATCTTTGGGGCAAATTTCTCTTCGCCGTAAACTCTAAGGATCCGAATCAGCGCGCTACGATCATATGTATTGAGCACATCTTGCGCGCTTAGACCCTGACTTTGATCCATTCGCATATCAAGCGGGGCTTCCTGCGAGTAAGCAAAACCACGTTCTGCCATATCGAGTTGCATTGATGAGACTCCAAGATCAAAGAGAACGCCATCAACTGCTTCTATTCCCAGGTTGGCTAGAACAGAATCAATTTCATCATAAACGGCGTGCACGACTACAACACGATTGCTAACCTGAGATAAATTCTTAGTTGCAATTTCAATCGCTGCAAGATCACGATCCAAGCCAATTATTTTTAAATTAGGAAATCTAAGCAGGAGTTCCTTTGTGTGACCACCGAGGCCAAGAGTTGCATCAACGATAACCGCGTTCTCTTTATTTAAGATTGAAGGAGTCAATAGCGCGATACAACGATCTAACGCAACTGGAATATGTTCTTGCATCCCCTCCCCCTTCATCTCTCCGGTAACTTGTAATTTGATATTTTGAATCTTTTCTTTTCTTTTTATTCTTTTCTTTTCTTTTTTTTCTATGTTCTGGTCACCGCCGGCCGACGGATCTTGGGGGTTAACGGCGCCGGGGAAGGGGCGTCGTTATTGAGGTCGGCGATGGCCACAACATAGAAATGTTTGAATTGGTTTGTGAGAGCTCTTTAAAAGAGACCCGGTAGCACCTCCGATGAAACGTCAGAGAAACTCTTTTCGCGATCAGCCAAATAGCTTTCCCAAGAAGCGCTATCCCAAATTTCTAACCGAGTATTTGCGCCGATAACAACGCAATCTTTTTCAAGACCGGCGTATGTGCGTAGTCCATTTGGAATTGTGACGCGACCTTGCTTATCTGGAACTTCATCGTGCGCGCCGGCAAACATCACGCGCATGTAATCGCGTGCTGCTTTTTCGGTGACGGGTGCCTGACGCAAACGATCAGTTATTGCAGCGAATTCACCACTTGGAAATACGTAAAGGCAGCGCTCTTGGCCCTTGGTAATAACCAGTCCATTGGCTAGTTCGTCACGGAATCTGGCGGGCAAGATAATGCGCCCTTTTTCATCAAGTTTCGGTTCGTGGGTACCGAGAAACACTTCGCCCCACCTCCCCTAATTTGTACGCTCAAATCCCCCCGGATTTGAGTACAAACACCACTTTACTCCATTTTTCCCCACTTTGCACCATTCTTAGCCATTTATTTCCCTTTTCTTCCCAATTTCTTCCCAATTTCTTTGCGGTTTCTTTGAGGTTTCTTCGCGCCCCCATCCACACCTCGCCCCACGCCCGGGCATAAAAAAACCACCCAGGTGTGGGTGGTTGCGGTGGCTAGAGATTAATTAATTATCGAAATTACGGCGTTCCCAACGATCTTCCAAGCGGGTAGTCCAGCGTACTTTGGCGCCCTTTGGGCCCTGGGCTGGCTTCATTCCGCCCACGCGCAGATTCGACAGGACGAGCACCAGTCCGCTCAATGAGATCAAGAAGCCAACAATTCCAAGCGGGGTTACCTTCATGACTAGTCCAGCCACCAATACGGCCATACCAGCGAAGAAGAGGGCGATTCCAGCTAAGGCGCGCGGTCCCTTCGGGGCACGCGGCGTTCCAGTCAAAGTAGAAACTAAGCGTGGATCTTCCTGCGCCAGGGCAGCTTCCATCTCGGCTAGGAGTCTTTTCTCGTTCTCTGAAAGTGGCACAGGTAGAGGATATAGCGGTGCGCTCCTAATCGGTAGTCGAAAGGCCAACTTCACCATCAATTAGGCGTGCCGGCCTGACGACGCCTTGCCCAAAGCGGGCGCTTGCCCGATCTACCGCAGCGGTTGCCTCACGCCAGCCCTTATCGCGCTCACCAAACTCCATCTGTTCTGGAACATCTACGCCATCAGTCAAACCTTCAAGTGAAACGCCAACTAAGCGAAGTCTCGCCCGATCTAATTTGAGTGCAAGAAAAAGTTGCTTAACGACATCAAAAACTTCTTGTGTGCCATTTAGTGGCAGTGGAAAAGTTTTAGAACGGCTAATAGTTTTAAAATCTGCAAAGCGAACCTTTATAGAAATAGTTCGTGCACTCATCTCCTTCTCACGCATTCGAAAAGTTGCTTTCTCAGTTAAGCGCAAAAATTCTTTCAAAATCACCTCTTGATCTTCAATATCGGTATCGAAGGTCTCGGCTGCGCTGATTGATTTGTCTACCTCTTCTGGCACCACATCGCGATAATCTCGTCCCCAAGCAAGTTCATAAAGTGAAGCACCAGAAGCCTGACCGAGCGCGCGGATTAAGGTATTTCTTGGTGTGTTGGCGATATCTGCAACAGTCCGCAGCCCTAATTTTTGCAACTCTTCATTTGTCTTGGGGCCAACACCCCAGATAGCTGCGACTGGTAGCGGATGCAGGAATTCTAAAATCCGCTCACTCGCTATCTCTAATACCCCATTAGGTTTACAGCGACCTGAAGCTAATTTTGCAATAAATTTATTTGATGCGATCCCAACCGAACAAGTGATTCCTTCTGATGCAAAAACTTTACTTCGTATAAGTTGAGCGATCTCGCGGCCATCTCCTAGTAATTTCTTTGACCCAGTCACATCTAAAAATGCTTCATCTAGTGATAGTGGCTCAACGAGTGGAGTTACCGAGTGAAATATCTCCATCACGTGACTGGATACTTCAGAATAGCGCGCCATATTGGGCGGCACAAAGATTGCATGTGGTGCGAGCCGGCGAGCTCTTCCTACTGGCATCGCTGCGTGGATCCCAAATTTTCTGGCCTCATAGTTCGCCGCTGAAACAACACCACGAACTCCAGCACCAACAACTACCGCTTTGCCTTTTAAGGCAGGATTGTCCCGCTCTTCTACTGATGCAAAAAATGCATCCATATCAACATGGAGAATTGTGGATTCAAAGAGTTCATTCACTTGCGGCGGCTCCATAAACTGTGAGATTACGCCACTTTTCATAAGATTCCGCTAACTCCCACGCCCCAGTCGCTCTAAGAGATATTCCTCTTGGGCCCGTTCTGCGAATTTCACCCCGCGCTAAGAAGAGCCAAGAGTTCCTAAGTACTTCTGCATAGTCACCTTGGACGCTTTCAAAGAAAGTTAAATCATTGCAACCAAACCCATCATCGAGAGTAAGAAACATAACTCGTTTTCCAGAGCGTATTGGTGGCGTTTGTAGAGCTACCTTTACGCCAGCGACTAAGACCGAACTCCCCGATCGATGCTTAAGTAAATCTGATGAACGCACGGCCCCTATCGCATTTAGAAACTCACCATAGAATTCCATCAGATGGCTTGAGATATCCATTCCTAAAATATCAACTTCGTTCTTTACAATTTCACTTGAAGTTAAATTGGGCAGTCCACTAGCCTCAAGTGGTGGTGGTTCAAACCCAAGGTTCATTTGGGATTGATTTATCGAATTCTTTGCACCATTAAGGCGGTAGAGATCCTGCAGATGTAGGAGTAGATCGCGTCTGTTTATTCCACTTGTTCCACTTGTTTCACCAGACTCTAGTTTGTGCAACTGATCAAAACCCCCAACCATTATGAGGGCCTCAGTCGTTGGGCGATCTGCACCCGACCTATAAACGAAATCAGCTAAATCAATATAAGGCTGGCCAGAAATTATTGTGGAAACTTCTTCGGCGCTTATTCCAGATACATCCGATAGCGAGATGCGAATCGCCCCACCATTATCTTCGACCCGATATGAAGCGCTCGACAAATTCACATCAATAGGAGCTATTGCGACCCCCATCTGTTTGGCTTCACTCAGAATTAACCGCTTGGGATACATCCCGGGGTCATGCGTGAGAATCCCAGCAATAAAAGCGGCAGCATGATGGGTTTTAAGCCAAGCAGATTGATAAGTTGGAAGCGCGAAGGCGGCAGCATGAGCTTTGCAGAATCCAAAGGATGCAAAGGCGCGCAAAATATCCCAGACTTCAGTCACCACTTTGTGGGTATATCCCTTTGCTAGCGCGCTTGGATAGAACCAATCACAGACTCGTTGCTGGCCATCAGCGCTCCCGAGTTCTCGGCGTCGCTCATCTGCCTGCGCCAAAGTAGCCCCAGTTAGGGTAGCAATTATTCGAATTACTTGTTCATGAAATACAACTACGCCTTCGGTCTCCTTCAGAATGCTTTCGAGATCCGAATGAATTATTGGCCGAGTTCTAAAGCCCTGTCTAGTCTCAAGAAATGGCGTGATCATGTCGGCTTTTACTGGACCAGGCCGAAAGAGTGAGATATCAATAATTAAATCGTTAAATGTTTCTGGGGCTAGCTTTCCGACAAGTTCACGTTGCCCCGGACTCTCAATCTGGAATATCCCAAGTGTTCGCGTTGATTTAATTAAATCGAATGTTGGAGCATCATCTAATGGGATTGTGTCGATATCTAACTCAGCGCCAGTTGTCCGCTTAATTTCTGAGATGGCATATGAAATTGAAGATTGCATACGAACCCCGAGAACATCTAGTTTTAATAAACCAATACTTTCGACACCATCTTTATCAAATTGAACCATTGGATATCCACTGGCACTTCGCGCAATAGGCGCCAGATCTTGTAAGCCAATATCCGAGAGCGCAATGGCACATGGATGCATGGCTAGGTGCCGCGGCAAGCCATCTAGCCGACCCGCCAATTCAATTGCCGCCTTTAAAATTGGGGTATTTAAATTAAGATTTTTTAGCTCAGGTAAATTCTCTAACGCCTTAGCAATATTTTTTGACCGAATGTGTGGCATTGATTTTGCGATTAGATCGATCTCCATTGGGGCTATTCCTAGGGCGGCACCAACATCACGAATTGCATGGCGAGCGCGATACGTCTCTACCATCGAGACCGTCGCACATCTTGATTTATTTCCAGGTGCACTCCAATTTGAATCACCATAACGTTCAAAAACTGCATCATAAATTTCTAATCGCCGGGCAGATTCCACATCAATATCAATATCTGGTAACTCACCTCGTAGTGGTGAACAAAAGCGCTCCATTAATAGCCCATGCGTCATTGGCTCTACTCCAGAGATACCAAGTGCATGGCATATAAGTGAACCTGCCCCGCTACCCCGTGCTGCTACCCGAATCCCCTTTGCGCGCGCAATATCAGTAATGTCGGCCACGGTTAAGAAATACGTTTCATAGCCCAGAGTTCTTACGGTTGATAGCTCCTCCTCTAATCGCTCATTTGCCTTTACTAGTTGGCTCCCGGCATAGCGGCTAGCAACTCCAGCCACACACCTTTGGCGCAATTGGGCCTCTAGCTCACTTCTATTCCCCGCTCCTACAACACTTGGCTCAGGCAGGTGAATTTGGCCAAGCCCAACATCTGCCCTCGGTGAAAGCGCGCTCCGCTCGGCCCACTCATTAGTGTTCTTAATTAGTAATTGACCATCACGAGCCCCAGCCATGCGCGAGATCTCATCCGCTATTGCATACATCTGGGCACCGCTCTTTAGATAAGCCTCGCTGTTCTTACGTTCGATATGGCGAGCACTTAGCGGTACTAGCGCTCTTGCAGCATCTAGAACATCGGCAACTGGGCCATCGCTTCGATCTAGCATTCGTACTGCGTTGCTAAGTACCGCTGGTATTGAGTTATCTTGCGCAAAACCCAGCAGCTTTGCGGCTAGCGGTGTGGAATATGGACCATCACCACGGATCTGATGTGATACGCATTCAATCCCTTGGGTAGCAAAAAGCTCTCGAGTTGAATTAAAAATTGAGAGCGCTTTACTGGTTTGCCGACTCGATACCGCAAACGCTAGTTGTGACTCTGGGCCATGTAGTAATAAAACGTTCTTGGAATATTCGCTAAAGCGCTCTAATAAATTATGGGTCAGGATATTTTCATCGTTATCCATATTTATTGCAGTGAGCAATCGATAGAGCGACCCTAAATGGCCACGCTGGGCTAGCAAGGTAACTCGATATTTCTTTTGTACGAAACTTAAATTAACTCCCAGAATTGGGGCTATCCCGTTTGCTTCACAACTCTCAACAAAACTTACGGCCCCTGCCATGCCATCTCGATCAGTTAACGCAATTGACCGAGCGCCAAATTCGGCAGCGCGCTCTACCAATTGATAAGTGTGGGCGGTGCCGTATTTAAAGGAAAATCCACTCGCAACCCGCAGGTGGGTAAAAGGTTTCGCAGAGTTCATATAAATTGCTATTAACTTAAAGCGGTCTAGATGTTGGGCGGATTTGCCAGGTCTTAGTTATCTCATCTAGCTCAATCTCAAAAGTATTTAGTGCGCCCTCCGGGGCCGCCTCCACTCGCCAGATTGCGCGCGCGCCATCATCAAAAATATTTGCCTCATTTAGATGGTTATTTCCATCGTTGATTCGATTCCACCAACCACCAGATTCGCGCCATCTAGAAACTATTGCGTGGATGTGGAACTTGCGTCCTTTGTAGATGAACTCGATTGGTTCACCTTCGGGCGCGCTCACTTGGGCAGCGGCAGTTAGCGCGCTGGGCTGAGACGCCTGGTTGGATAAAGGTTGTTCGAACATATGTTCGAAAGATAACTGCCGCCACTGACAGGCGCAACTCCCTTACTTTGCGCCCAGTTCACGCTTGATTAATCACGACACACCCTAAAATTAGTTGAAACTTCAATCAAAAAGCCGTACCTTGGATGCTAGAAAGATCCCAGTTAACCAAAGCTACAAAAATAACCAACAAATAGGAGACACATGAACGCAGTTCTAATCATTGGGCGAATCCTTCTCGCCTTCATGTTTATCAACGGTGGCTACAGCCACTTTACAAAGCTAGAAGCAATGACCGGCTATGCAAAGTACAAAAAGCTTCCTGCCGCAAAGCTAGGCGTAATTATCTCTGGCCTAATGATTCTGCTCGGTGGTTTATCGATCCTGCTTGGCTACTACGTAGACCTAGGCGCACTTCTACTTGCAATCTTCTTAATCTCTTCAGCGCTTATCTTCCACGACTTCTGGCGCGAAACTGATGCCACCGCAAAGATGAATGCCACAACAGCATTCTGGAAAAACATCTCCATCGCAGGTGCCGCCCTAATTATCTTCGCTCTCGCTTACAAAGGCCACGGAATTACCGCCGACAACTTCGGAATGGTAGTTTCAAAAGCAAAGATCGCACTCTGGAAGTAATTACTTCTAAAAATCTGTAAGAAAAGCCCCTAGATGAAAATCTGGGGGCTTTTTGCTGGCACCATGGTGCCATGGAGTTTTTCCTAGCCCTTTTGGCCGGCGCCTTTGTTGGCTCGGTTCTTGGCTTTATTGGCGCTGGTGGCGCAATGCTTACCGTGCCAATTTTGCTTTACATATTTCACTTCACTCCAATCCATGCCACCACTGCTGCATTGGCGGTCGTATTCTTGGCGGCCCTATCTGGAGTCATTCCAAAAATTCGCAAAGGTGAAGTATTAATTCGAGAGGCCTTCTCGGTATGGGCTCTTGGCTTGATAACAAATCTTGGTGGCGCGGTTATCGCGAAAAACTTACCGGATACTTTCATTCTGACTGGGTTTGCCTTGATCCTTACCGCCGCTGGCCTATCAATGCTTCGTGCACCAATTAGTGATCAAGTTGAAAAACGAATTCCCTTAATAACCCTTCTCGGTATCTCCCTGATTATTGGCGCAATGACGGGAATCTTTGGGATTGGTGGTGGCTTTCTAGCAATCCCAGTTCTTGTACTTGGATTTAATACTCCACACAACAAAGCTGCTGGTACATCGCTTTTAATCATTTCACTAAACTGTTTCACATCTTTCTTGGCACACCACAGCATCTGGCATGAGATTAAATGGGCTACGCCGCTCACGATCGCAGTTGCCGCGATTGTGGTTTCAATTTTTGCCTCACACCACAGCTCCAAAGTACCTACAGCGGTTCTTAGAAAATCCTTTGCGTACCTACTATTTGCGATCGCGATATTTACCGTTGCAAAGACTTGGATCTAAGTTAGAACTTAACGCCCGTAATATCGGTCAGCGCTGAAAATACGGCGGTCGTAGTCCAGGTTGGCTCTTCTGGCTTCGCTAAATTATTTAAACCATCGGCGCTCAAAAAGGACTTAAGTTTTGCTGGAATACTCGCCTTACCTATATTTGGTGAACCTAAATCTAACCATCTCCAATTAAGTTGATCATCGACTATTAAAACTAAATCTGCATGGCTCATGTCATACGTGACAGGTTTCCCGGTCTGCCAATCCAACGGCGCTTTCGTACTCTCCGCTTTTGAAAACATCGAGCGAGTTGCTGGTGCGCCAAAGTAGGTCCAAAAAGTATTTAGATCAGCGCTTGTTCCTGAGGCAAGAGTCCAATTCGTATCTTGGTAGAGCGCTTGGTAGGCCGCTAGTCGAGCCGGATTATCGCGCTGCGCATCCACTGAAATTTCAACAACTTTTATCTTTGAGGCAGCGCCAGCCTTTGCCACCGCATCACCAATATCTCGCATATTTGCCGAAGTCATGGGACAAATTTCTTGGCAAGATGTTAAAAAGTTTGTTATGACAACGGTCTGACCCTTCAATGATGCCAAGGAAAATTTCTGGCCTTGGGCATCAAATAGTGAGAGATTTAAAACGTTACTTGGAATTGGTTGGTTTAGATATGAACCACCACCACGGGCCGCAATTCCTTGGCCCACGGCTGGTTTTGAATTAGCAGGCATAGAAGTTTTGGTGCTGGCGCCACATCCAGTTAGTAAGAGTGTTAAGCACATTGCACTGGCAAATACAGTACTTAACCTCCTAGTCATCTCTGGATACTACAGCATGGCTCTATGCTATTTCCATGAATCAGAAAGTGCCCAGAGTTTTATTTGTTTGCGTGCACAATGCTGGCCGCTCACAAATGGCGGCCGGGTTTATGGAAACTCTTTCCGGAGGCAAAGTAGAAGTTTTTTCGGCTGGCTCGGCACCAAAGGACTCAATTAATCCAATAGCGGTTGAAGCGATGTCTGAAGTTGGAATTGATATTGCGAATAACACACCAAAAATATTAACCACCGAGGCCGTTCAATCTTCTGATGTTGTCATCACTATGGGGTGCGGTGATACCTGCCCATTCTTCCCAGGAAAGCGCTACGAAGATTGGGTGCTAGATGACCCAGCCGGCCAAGGAATCCAAGAGGTTCGAGTAATTCGAGATGAGATTAAGAGTCGGGTCACCGCTCTTTTAGCTGAACTAATCTAGGTCTCAACCACCCGCTAAACTCCAGCAATGGAGTCCGTTCTACAAAATCAATCCGTGCAGCGGATTAAGCAAGTGATGCAAGATCTTGGAGTAATGGGCGAAGTTAAAGTTCTTTCCGATAGCGCCCGCACTGCTGCCGAAGCTGCTGCGGCACTTGGTGTAAGCGCTGGTCAGATCGCCTCATCGATTGTTTTCAAACTCCCAAGTGGAAATCCGTTATTAGTTATAACTTCTGGCGCGCATCGAGTCGATGCAAACTTGGTGGCGAAGAATTTAGAAGTTGAAAAATTGCATCGGGCAGATGCTGATTTTGTAAAAGGCGCTTCTGGAATCTCAATCGGAGGTGTTTCACCATTCGGCTGGCTCACTCCCCCAGAAATAATCATCATTGATGAAGCACTTAGCGCTTTTGATGTCGTATGGGCTGCGGCTGGTCATGCGCATGCGGTTTTTCCAACAACATTTGCTGAATTACAGACTAAAACAGGTGCCAAGCCAATGGTTGTTGGGGAATAAATATGGCAACCAAACGACTCTGGAGTGAGGTAACGGGATCAGGTGAGCCGCTTTTACTTATTCACGGAATGGGATCGGCCAGTACAGCCTGGAAGCTGATCACACCAAAGTTAAGTAAGGAATTTCAAGTAATCACCGTTGACCTTCCCGGTCACGGCAATACCCCATTGTTGGCAAGTCAGGCGATGGATCCAGTTTCACTAGCCCAGGCTCTAGTTGATCTGATGGATGCACATGGGATTACTCAGTTTCATGTTTGTGGCAACTCGTTAGGCGGTTGGATTGCACTTGAAATTGCTGCACAGTATCCAGAGCGCATTAAATCTGTAATCGCACTTGCTCCTGCCGGGCTTTGGCTGACACCCTTTACAAATCTTTTGAAGCTAACCGCACAATCTAAATATTTGGCATCTGGACTACGCGCCTTCGCTCCAACTTTATTGCGCTTTGAATTCGCCCGAAAAATTGGCTTCGCCTTGGTGAGTCCAAATTGGCAGGCGTTAAGTTATGAAACCTGTTTGGATGCCGCGCTTGCAATGGGCAGCGCCCGTGGTTATTTCCCAGCCTGGGAAGGAACGCTCAAAAGGCGATTCGACAAGGAAATCTCGGAGAAAATTCCAGTGACAATTATCTTTGGTGATTCCGACAATACGCTGCCGATTCGAACTAGCCAAGAGCGATCACTCGTTCCTAAGCACGCAAAATGGATAGTTCTCTCTAATTGTGGCCATGCGCCAATGTGGGATCGAGTTCCAGAAGTACTTGCTGAAATAAAAGTGACTACTGGAATTCCTCGATGATTACTCTGGTTTATTTCTGGAATATCAAACTCATCTTTCTTCCCTTCGCCGTTTTTCACATGGCTTTTGATCGCTTTGTACTGCAACGGAACCATAAAATTAAGTTCTTCAAACTACTTGGCACTGGCCGTGGTGAAAGCTTCACACCAAAAGATGGTGATCCAAAGCGCTGGGGTTTGTTGGTTGTAATTCCAAAAGAGCAGGCGCCCGAGTTTCACAACAGTTCCCTTATTAATAATTGGCGCAAATTTGCAGTTAGTGAATTTCATGCAGTACTTCAACCGATCTCATCCCACGGAAGTTGGTCGGGTCACCAACCATTTTCAGCTGATCAGATTAAAGACTGGGATGGTCCAGTTGCTGCGATAACTAGGGCGCGGATAAAGTGGAATTTGAATCGAGTTTTTTGGCGGGCCGTGCCACCGGTCAACATCGCATTGAAGGCAGCCCCAGGTCTACGTTCTGCGATTGGAATAGGTGAAGCTCCTATTGGACTACAAGGAACTTTCTCTAGATGGGACTCTGCCGAGGCCATAAAAACCTTTGCATACAAGGGCGCGGCACACGTGCAAGCAATCCAGAGCACCAAGGATTTGAATTGGTACGCCGAAGAACTCTTCGCCCGCTTTGCAATTCTCTCCGAGCATGGTGTGCTGTAAGTACTAATTAGGGCAGAATTACGTCATGTCGATCCGCCAGTATCGCCCAAGGGGAAATAACCGAAAAGGGATCTCTGGCAAGCAGAACTTTCTGTTATACCTATTGCTAACAATTGCCATCGCAACTCAAATTGCATACCCGCTGTTAGATGGCGAGAAACTACGTATCGATACTCTGCTTGTTGTTTACTTTGGCGCGACAACAATGCTCTTGCATTCCTTGCTTTCATACGGATTTAGATATTTCATATCCTTTTTAATTATCACCTTTGTTTTCGCCCTAGGGGTCGAGTACCTCGGAGTTAAAACTGGCTGGCCTTTTGGAACTTATACATATGACGCCTCACTGGGCTTTGAAATTCTTGGAGTTCCGCTTGTCGTACCATTCGCCTGGATCATGATGGCCCATCCAATTTTGATTGCTGCACGCAAAACTTTTCCAAACTGGGTCTTTCTCGCAGGTGGCTTTGGGTTAATGGCTTGGGATTTATTTCTTGATCCACAAATGGTGGCAGCACACAGATGGAGTTGGGAAGCATCGGGCCCGCACGTCCCCTTCCAACCCGAGATTCCAATTTCAAACACTGCTGGTTGGTTATTTGCGGGAATGGGGCTTATGGCAATTCTTAATTTATTGCTTCCCAAGGAACGTCGAAAAGTTGGAGCCAACGCCGTAGTAGCTGAAATAACTTTGCTCTGGACTCTCTTCGCAGGCGTTGTTGGAAATATTTTTTTCTTCCATCGGTCGGGTGTTGCCCTTATAGGTGGATTCGTCTTTGGAATATTTCTTTTACCTTATGTTTTTGCAATCTTTATTGGCCGGCCAGACACTTCACAGCGGAATTAAGCGGCAGCCCTGATGCTAACCACTTTCTTCTGCGCTCTTGCACTCGTGCTGACTGTAATTAATGCACTCACGATGCGCTCGGTCAGGTCAAGAGATGCCAAAGAGGTATCCAACTCGGTAGATATTTTGGTGCCGATGCGAGATGAAGAACGAAACGTGGCAGCCTGTTTAACTGCAATAGTTGCATCTGCGAAACTGGCGGATTTCAAAGTTTATGTCTTGGATGATCATTCATCAGATCACACGGCAGCGTTGATTAAAGGTTTCCCAGTTAACCTTTTGAGTGGGACCGAACTTCCAGATGAGTGGCTTGGAAAAAATTGGGCTTGCTCACAATTAGCTGCTGCTGGACGCGGTGAGTATTTGGTCTTTGTAGATGCTGATGTGCGTTTGAAGCCGGCTGCAATTGCCGCTGCAATTACCAAAATGAACTTGTTGGGTTGGGATTTCATCTCGCCATATCCGAAACAGCTTGCCGGAACTTTTTTTGAGAAATTAATTCAGCCTCTGCTGCAATGGTCCTGGCTCGCAAGTGTTCCACTTCGCCTCGCCGAAAAATTTCCGAACCGTTCAATGACAATTGCAAATGGCCAATTCTTTATCGTTAAACGCAGCGCTTACCAAAAAATAAATGGCCATTCAAAGGTCAAGGATCAAGTCCTTGAGGATTTAGAATTAGCACGTGCGCTTGTCGCATCTGGTGCCCGTGGCGGAGTTGCTGATGGCAGTCTCGTTGCGCAGTGTCGAATGTATCAATCCCGAGAAGAACTAATTTCTGGTTATACGAAATCGCTTTGGAAAGCTTTTGGGAGCGGAAACGGCGCGATCATCGCTGCCTTTCTGCTATTTGAAGTTGGTATCTCACCAATCCTTACAAGTTCATTATGTGTGACCCTAATTCTGTTATCTCGCTTCATTGCGGCGCTGCGAACCGGAAGCAATCCCCTTTACGGACTCTTGCATCCATTATCGATCTTGCTACTTCTATATTTAATCGGACTATCTTGGTATCGCAAAAGACGCGGTGAGTTGCGCTGGCGGGGACGTGTGATTAATTAGTGGCAAAAATAATTGTTATTGGCGCAGGCGTTGGTGGGTTGGCCGCCGCGGCCAGACTTGCCAAAACTGGACATACGATTCAAATCATTGAAGCTTCAGATCGCGTCGGCGGAAAAGCTCGTACTGAATGGATTGGTGACTACGCTTTTGATACCGGTCCTTCGCTGCTTACACTTCCGGCCGTTTATCGAGATCTATTCCTAAAAACTGGAAAACGAATCGAGCATATTCTAAAAATTGACCCGGTAGATCCAGCTTTTTCTTATCAGTTCGCCGATAAAACTGAGATTCTCTTCCCTAATCTTTCACTCAAAGCAACTTGTGACTCGATTGAGAAATCTATTGGCAAGCGCGCGGCTGATGATTGGCATAATTTAATGCAGCGAGCCGAAGCCATGTGGGATGTTTCTCGGGGACCATTTGTTGAATCTGAATTAACGTCAATACTTCCGCTGCTGAAAAGCCGGACTTTCTTCCGTGATTTGGCGATGATTGCGCCTTTCTCATCAATGCGTAAATTGACCAAGAAATATACGACGGATCCTTACCTCTCTAAAATAATTGATCGTTATGCCACCTACACCGGGTCTGATCCGAGAAAAGCTCCAGCAGTCTTACTCACTATTGCATTTGTTGAAAGCGCCTTCGGTGCTTGGCATATCCAAGGCGGAATTGGCAAACTCCCAATTGCGTTAGCCGAGCGTTGCGCCGAACTTGGCGTTGAAATTACTTTGAATACTGAAGTGGTGGAAATTTTGCAGGACGGGACCAAAGCCACGGGTGTTAAGACCAGTGATGGCAGAGAAATAAGCGCGGCTATCGTGATCGCCAACGCTGATGCCCAATATGTTTACAATAAATTGCTTCCCGCATCTCTTAATAAGGTTTCAAAGGAAAGAAAGAAATTAAAGCGAGCCACGCCATCACTGGCTGGATTTTCGCTTCTGCTTGGTTTAGATAATTCTAAACTTAGTCATACCCCCAAAAAACTTCCGCACCACTCTATTTATTTTCCAGATGATTACGACCAAGAGTTCCGCGATATCTTTGAAGCCAAGCGCCCCGTTGTAGATCCAACAATTTATATCTGCTCTCCTAATGATCCGGCTATGGTTAAGAACGGTGATAAAGAGTCCTGGTTTGTGCTGGTTAATGCCCCAAGACATGATCCAGCAAATGGGTGGGATTGGCGAAAAGATCCAGAGAGTTATGCGAAAAAGATCATCGATCGCTTAGATGGACTTGGTCTAGAGGTTTCACCAAGGTTGGATGTCATGGAATTTCGGACACCTTTTGATTTAGAAAATTCTGTTAAGGCCCCTGGTGGTTCTATCTATGGAACATCTAGTAACTCAGCTAGGTCGGCTTTCTTGCGAGCAAGTAATCGATCGCCACTTAAAAATCTTTACTGCGTAGGCGGTTCGGCCCATCCAGGCGGCGGACTACCATTGGTTGGAATCAGCGCCGAAATTGTTGCCGACGCAATTGGAAGTGCTAGCTAGCCATCCGTCGGTGGGCGCTAAAGGTGATCTGCAACAAGGCAACGACTTGCATAACCAGCCATAGATAAACAAGCTGGTGGATCAAATCTAGGTTTAAGTTATTGGCGATGAGAATAATGAAGATCAAACTAGCCCGAACTGGCCGCTCAGCAATTGTTACAACTCCTATTTCAACAAAACCAAGTCCTCCCGCGCGCGCTCTTAAATACTCTTGGGTCGAAGCGAATGCAAGAACAAGGCAAAGCGCAAGGATTGGAGCACCCAATTTATAAAGCGCTAGCACCCAGAATACTTCCGACAACCGGTCCACTATTGAATCCGTCATCGCGCCGGCTATTGAAGTTCTTTTAGTAACTATAGCGAGGGAGCCATCAACCCCATCAAAGATAAGTGAGAGTGTCAGAAATAACGGTGCTTGCCAACCATGTGGATAGCACCAGAGAAGTATTGCCGTTAATAATCCCCCACTTGTAAGAACGTTTGGTGTCACATGTAATTTCTTCAGGACTTTTACTATTCGGAAAGAAATCTGCAACCAACCTTTTACGATTCCAGAAATTTGCGCCCCACCATGTAGCGCAGACCAGGTTGCAAAGAATTCCTCTTTAAGCACGATTAAGTAGCCCTAAGTTAGCTGCAATTTCCATAGTGGAAGTTGCGGTATTCATTGTGTAAAAATGCAAACCTGGAACTCCCGCTTCTATTAGTTCGGCACATAATTTTGTTGCAATCTCTACGCCGAGCTTTCGAACATCATCTGGATTTTCCGAAATGGCCGTAAATCTTGCTTCCAGTTCTGCTGGGATGGGCGTCCCGGTTAACTCAGCCATTCGTTTTAACTGTTTAACATTTGTAATAGGCAGCACGCCGGCAATAATGGGCAACTTAGAACCGCGTGCTTCTAATTTTTCTACCAGTGAAATCCATTTCTCGGCCTCGAAAAAAAATTGGGTTGTCGCAAATGATGCGCCGAGTTCTTCTTTTCGAATTAAGACATCTATATCTCTAGACGAATCACCTCCACTTGCGGGGTGGCCATCTGGGAATGCGCCAACACCAACTTGAAAGCCGCCATGTGCAATGGCCAACTCAACTAGTTGGTCCGCATGATCAAATCCACCTGGAGTGCCGATCCAAGGTGATGATGGGCCACCAGTTGGATCACCGCGCAGCGCCAAGATGTTGGAGATACCAACGCTCTGATAATCAGTTAGTACCTGCACTAACTCATCCTTTGTTGAACCAACACAGGTTAAGTGAGCGACTGTTGCGATACCCGTGTGGTCGGTTATCTCTTTTGTAATTCGAATAGTGCGATCGCGAGTGCTTCCCCCAGCGCCATAAGTCACGGAGATAAAGTTCGGCGCGAGTTCGGTAAGTCCGGCCATCGCCTCCCAAAGGCGGCCCTCCCCCAAAGCATCCTTGGGTGGGAAAAATTCGACTGAAACGCTCATTTGAGAATCTGGACTAGGTGCCCGAAATGATGCGCTCATAGCGTGGCAGGTTACCCTTACCGAGTGAATTCTGCTTCTCGCAACGAGCTTTCGGAGCTACGAAAATCTATCAATGATGAATTGCTGGGCTTCTGCCAAGGTGAGACCAAATATTTGCGCGAGATCGGTTCCGAGTTAGAGCCAGTAGCGGTTGCGATGGAGCGCTTTGCCTTAGATAGCGGAAAACGTCTTCGCCCAATATTTTCTTATGTTGGCTTCCTTGGAACTGGGGCAAAACCATCGCAAGCAATTATCCAAGCTTGTGCCGCACTAGAACTTGTACACGTCTGCGCACTTATGCACGATGACGTTATGGATGGTTCAGATACCAGGCGCGGCGCACCTTCGATTCATAAATCTTTTGAAGCAATGCATAAGGAAAAGAATTTAGCTGGTTCTGCCGAGAATTTTGGAATATCGACAGCAATTTTGCTCGGTGACCTTGCCTTAGTTTGGTCAGCTAAAATGTTGCATCAATCTGGCTTAGAAAATTCAACCTTGATTCGCGCCCTTCCTATGTATGACGAGATGCGCGTTGAACTTATGGCCGGTCAATATCTTGATGTGTATGAGCAAGCACTCGGCACCAGTTCGGTTGAGCGATCGCTAAAAGTTGCCCGATATAAATCTGGGAAATACACAATTGAGCGTCCACTTCATTTTGGCGCAGCACTTGGCTCTAATGATTCAGCGACTCTTATGAAATCTTATTCTTCGTATGGTTTACCTTTGGGCGAAGCATTTCAATTACGAGATGATGTCCTTGGAATATTTGGCAATCCAGCGGAGACCGGTAAGCCTGCGGGCGATGACTTGCGTGAAGGCAAGCGCACCGTTCTTTTGGCGAAAACTATGGAATTTGCCACTTCGTCAGAGCAGACAGTTATCAACAACGCATTAGGCAACCCGAATTTGAGCGCTTTGGAGATCGAAGAAGTCCGTGAAATTATTAAAAGCTCTGGCGCTCTAAAGTGGGTTGAAGAATTGATCGAATCACTTACTTCCAGCGCGCGCCAAGTGATAGAACATGGTGAAATTGACCCAGTGGCCAAGACTTATCTTGGTGAACTCGCCGATATCGTTACTAGACGCTCGCTCTAAACTTAAAAGGAATCACAATGCCACGTCGTGTTAAAGGTAAGACCGACCATGTAGTAATCGTTGGTGCTGGGCTTGGTGGCTTAAGCGCGGCGCTTCGACTAGCGGGCGCTGGGCGCAAGGTAACTGTCGTTGAACGTGAAAGTGTTCCTGGTGGCCGAAATGGTTTACTAAATAAAGATGGATACGCTTTTGATACCGGACCCTCGGTATTGACGATGCCAGATTTGATTCAGGATGCACTCTCCTGCGTTGGTGAAGATCTAAAGGATTGGCTGGAACTTATGCCACTAAAGCCTTTGTATCGCGCTTTCTACCATGATGGATCGACCCTTGATGTTCATGCTGAAACTGGGCGCATGCAAGAAGAAATTGCCCGAGTCATTGGGCCGAATGAAGCCGCTGGTTATGGCCGATACGTAGATTTCGTTACCAAACTTTATAAGTATGAGATGAAAGATTTCATTGACCGCAATATCGATTCACCATTTAATTTACTCACCCCAAACCTCGCAAAATTGATCGCACTGGGTGGCTTTCGCAGACTCGCGCCAAAAGTAAGTGATTACCTAAAAGACCCAAGAACTCAGAAGGTCTACTCATTCCAAGCGATGTATGCGGGTGTAAGTCCACAACAAGCTCTAGCAATCTACGCGATCATCGCTTACATGGATTCGGTAAATGGCGTCTTCTTTCCAAAGGGTGGCATGCACGCAGTTCCAAGAGCGCTTGCTGGCGCGGCGGCGAAACATGGCGTGGAGTTCAAATACAACTCCACTGTCACAACCGTGGAACACTCAAATGGTCGAGCCACAGCAGTAATCACCGAGAACGGTGAGCGCATCGAATGTGATTCACTGATATTAAATCCAGATCTTCCAGTTGCTTGGCGTGAACTTCTCGGCAAGACACCGCCTTCACATAAGCGTTTAAAGTATTCGCCGTCTTGCGTGACGCTGCTAGTTGGCTCAAACAAGAGTTATGACCGCCTGGCTCACCACAATATTCACTTTGGCGAATCTTGGGATGGCGTATTTGATGAATTGATTAAGAAAAAGACTCTAATGAGTGACCCGAGCCTTCTTGTGACTGTGCCGACTCATGATGATAAGAACTTGGCTCCGGTCGGAAAGAATTCTTATTACATCCTCTTCCCGACCCCAAACCTCTCTGCGAATATTGATTGGAAGGTCGAGGGGCCGCGCTATCGCAACGAAATGATTCGCGTCATGGAAGCACGTGGGTATGAAGGTTTTGGTGATTCAATCGAGGTCGAACACATGACGACCCCGCTGGATTGGCAAGCACAAGGCATGGAGCAAGGAGCGCCCTTTGCTAGCGCGCATACCTTCTTCCAGACCGGACCCTTTCGCCCACGAAACATGGCTAAGGGGTTTGAGAATGTTGTCTTCGCTGGCTCGGGTACCCAACCTGGAGTCGGAGTTCCAATGGTTTTAATCTCCGGACGTTTGGCTGCAGAGAGAATTGTTGGAACGATTAGTTAAGTAAGACTCTTACTCCAAGGTTCGGGTTTGCTTCGCTAAATTTCTGGGCGCCGCCTAAACCTGGGATCTCCAGCAAAACCGCGACCGAATCAACAATCCCGCCACACCTCGCAACTAACTTCGCTGCTGCGCCAAGTGTTCCTCCGGTTGCAAGGACATCATCTAGCAACATCACGCGCTCACCGCTGTTAATTGCATCCTGGTGTATTTGTAGCGTGCTCTCCCCGTATTCCAAAGCATAACTCTCGGAAAAACTCGCGGCTGGAAGTTTGCCGCTTTTTCGAATTGGGACAAAACCTTTACCGGTCAATTTTGCAACCGAGGCCGCAAAGATGAATCCTCTAGCCTCTACCCCAGCTATTAGATCAACTGAATCACTTACCTTCGCAAATTCTTCTACTGCAATATTAAAGCCTTGTGCATCACGAAGTAGTGGCGTTATATCTTTAAAGAGAATTCCTTGCGTGGGAAAGTTCGGTACATCACGAATCAGGCCCCGAAGAAAATCCTTCGGAGCCTGATCGATGTGATTATTGTTAGTGATTACTTACCGATCCAAGTGTTAATTGGTGACTGGAAGAAGTACACCATGAATAAGCCAGATACTAGGAGAAGTAAAGGATGGATCTCTTTGCGACGACCTTGTACATAGCGAATTACTACGTGTGAAACGAAGCCAGCGCCAATACCTACTGAGATGCTGTAGGTGAATGGCATCAAGATCATGGTTAGGAACGCTGGGATTGAAATTCCCATATCGTGCCAATCCAAGTCCTTGATCTGGGACATCATTAAGAAGCCAACTATTACAAGTGCCGGGGTTGCGGCTTCGTAAGGAATCACGGCAACGAGTGGTGCCAAGAAAGTGGTCAGCAAGAAGAGAACACCAGTAACGATTGATGCCAGGCCAGTACGTGCGCCTTCACCAACGCCTGATGCAGATTCAATATAGCTGGTGTTTGAAGAAATGTTTCCAAGTCCACCACCAACAGCAGCAAGTGAGTCAACAAAAAGAATCTTGTCGTTATTTGGAATATTTCCTTGCTTATCGATCAAACCAGCTTCTGTTGCTATCGCCGTGACAGTTCCGACCGTGTCGAAGAAGTCAGAGAGTAGCAGTGTGAAGATGAAGAGAATCGCAGTAACCACTGTGACGCGGTTAAAAGCACCAGTTAAATCTATGTGGCCAAAGAGGCTGAAATCAGGCTTTGCGAAAATCTTGGAAGGAATGCTTGGAACGTTAAGTCCCCAACCCTTTGGATTTACCGTCTTACCATCGAAGTTCGGGCCGATTTTAAATGCCTTCTCGACGATGATTGCAACAACGGTTGATACACCAATACCGATTAGGAGTGCGCCCTTAACCTTCTTGACCAATAAGCCGATCATTAAGAAGAGGCCCAGGGCGAAGACCATAATTGGCCAACCAACAAGATTTCCATTGTCACCTAATTGAACAGGAACTGGTCCGCTGCCGGTACGGCGAACGAAACCAGAATCAACGAGACCAATCAATGTAATGAATAGACCGATACCAACTGAAATTGCAATCTTTAGTTGCGCAGGTACTGCGCGAAATACTGCAGTTCTAAATCCAGTGAGAACAAGTACGGTAATTATCAAACCTTCAATAATTATGAGTCCCATTGCATCCGCCCAAGTCATCTTCGATGCGATACCTACAGCAACGAAAGTGTTTAGACCAAGCCCAGTTGCGAGCGCTAATGGGAAATTTGCGACTGCGCCCATAAGGATTGTTAGGAGTCCGGCCATAAGTGCCGTCATAGCTGCAACCATCGCTAGGTTTGGATGATCGCCACTTCCGCCAAGGAATTTCCCATCGCCATCTTTAGCTAGGCCGATGATGAGGGGGTTTAGCGCGACGATGTAGGCCATCGTGAAAAACGTGACGAAACCGCCACGAATTTCTCGGCCGACGGTCGAACCGCGCTCTGTTATTTTGAAGTATGAATCGAGCATGAGGGACCCTTCTGATTTTGTTATCGGGGGTGTTTGCGACCCCGTGTGAAGTGACGGCTCACAAGGCCGAGGGAATACTCAGAAAGTAATGGCTGTACTCGGTTACCGCGAGGTTCGCCACGCTCGGAAGTAGACTTTCTCAATGGATGAGCTGACCCAAGCGGGGATTATTGACCCTGCCCTGCGCGCTTCATACACAGAGTGCAAGCGATTGAATTCGCTACACGGTAAGACCTATTACCTGGCCACCCTTCTACTCCCCCCAGCCAAACGCCCATTCGTTCACGCGCTTTACGGTTTCGCAAGGTATGCCGATGAGATTGTGGACGATCTGGCCTCCCCGTTGAGCGATCAGGAAAAGGCTGATGCTCTTGAAAAGTGGGGTCAAGGTGTTTTAGCAGATATCAAATCTGGTACCAGCAGTGACCATATCGGACGCGCGTTGGTGGACACGATAAACAGATTTAACATTCCAATCTCCTATTTCCAAGCCTTCCTGCACTCGATGACTATGGATCTAACGGTTAGCGAATATCAGACGTATGAAGATTTGATGGAATACGTCTATGGCTCAGCATCGGTAATTGGATTACAGATGGTTCCAATTCTTGGTATGACCGGCGTAGACAACGAAGGCGCACTCGCTTGTGCGCAAAAACTGGGTACCGCATTTCAGCTAGCAAATTTCATTAGAGATGTCGGTGAAGATTTAGAGCGTGGTCGAGTTTATTTACCTATTGAGGAATTACGCGCCCACGGAGTCTCCTCCGAAATGCTGGAGGAACGGGTTGTGACGCCACAGATTAAGGCGGCACTCAAGGAACAAATTGCACGTGTTCGAGATCTACAACGACAGGCAACACCGGGCATTGAACTACTGGCACCAGAAAGTCGTGCCTGTATCGAGGCGGCAAGTGAGCTCTACTGCGGAATTGTTGATGAAGTTGAAAAAATTGATTATGAAATATTTGATAAACGTGCGAAAACATCAACCTGGCGTCGAATTAAAGTTGCCGCCCCTGCCTACGTGAGGGCGCGTAAAGCCAGATAGTTTGCTAGCGTTAGATCTAACGGGAGCCAATCACAAGGCTGAGAGGATCTGAAATTCAGATCGACCGTCGTACCAGTTCGGTAATGCGAATTGGAAAGGAAATCTGACATGCATTTCAATCCGATGATTACCGTGCTAACGGCCTGGGGATATCACCTATCGCTCCTTGAATTACTAGCATTTTTAACTTCTGTCGTGGGAGTTGGGCTTGGCGTATATGGTCCAAGATCAACTTGGCCTTGGTGGAATATCAGCTCGCTCCTGTATGCAGCCTTATTTTTTCAACAAAAATATTATGCAAGTGCTGCCTTGCAATTCATCTTTATCGCCGGCGGATTTTGGGGTTGGTTTGGTTGGGGTAAAAATGGGGCCGAACCGGAAAAGTTAACCAATCGCGAGAAGAAATTTTGGTTCCTAGCATTTCTGGTTGCTTGGTTCTCGCTTTATCCAATCCTTAAAAAGATTGGTGCGGCAGCTTCACTCACGGATGCTTTTGGCTTCGTTGGAAGTTGCATCGCACAGGTGCTAATGGTCCTTGAGAAATATGAGAGTTGGCCACTTTGGTTCCTAGTTGATGCGGTCTATACCTATCAATTCTGGCATGGTGGCACCTACCTAACCGCGATCTTGTATTTCATCTTCGTGCTGATCGCAGTGGCTGGGTGGAAACGTTGGTTGCGTGAGTCCGGTGAATCAACAACTAGGTGAACTTATTAAACTTATTGAACTTACTGAACTAAGCGCACAAGCACTCCGGCGCCGGGCAATGTGCGGGGAATCTGTCATCATCTCGATTGACGGACCCGCCGGTTCTGGGAAAACCACCCTAGCCACAGAGTTAGCGAGCACGTTGCCTGATTCGCAAATAATTCACATGGATGATCTCTACTTAGGATGGCAGAACACGCTAACGATTTCTCTTACCGAGAACCTTCTGGGAATAGTTGCAGAGATTGCGGGCCAAGCACGAGTTACTTATAGGAAATTTAATTGGCTAACTAGCTCATTAGGTGAAGTTGTGGAATATCAGGCTCCCAGATTTCTAATCCTTGAAGGTGTTGGGAGCGGCCAGTCAGCTATTCGTCCTAGTATCTCAATGAGTGTTTGGATTGAAGTGCCAGTTGAGATTGGTTTAGAGCGCGTTATTCGCCGCGATGGCGAAATCGTTCGAGATCACATGCGAGCCTTCTTGGCAGATCAGGAATCCCATTTTCAAAAAGAAGAGACCAAGATGCATGCCGAATACCACTTCAACGGACTAGGAATTGTCTAGAATTTCGACGTGCCTGATCTAACCGGCGAGATAATTGATAATCGCTACCAGTTGCTCCGAGTGGTGGGTTCTGGTGGCATGGCCACAATATATGCCGCGCTTGATGTTCGGCTAGACCGAAGCGTTGCGGTAAAAATTATGCATCCGCACCTGGCAAACGATGAAGAATTTGTAAATCGATTTATTCGGGAAGCAAAGGCAACTGCCGCTCTCTCCCATCCAAATATTGTTGCAATTCAAGATCAAGGCTGGAATGAAGGTGGCGTTGCCGCCGTCTTTATAGTCATGGAACTTATAGATGGCTTCACCTTGCGCGATGTGATTCATGATCGAGGGGCCCTACCTGTTGATGAGGCGCTACGTTTCTTCGCACCTGTTGTTAGCGCGGTCGCTGCGGCTCACAAAATTGGAATCCTGCATCGAGATATAAAGCCAGAGAATGTTCTAATCTCGAAAGATGGTCGAGTAAAGATTGCCGACTTTGGACTTGCCCGCAACGCATCCTTAGGTGAAACACTTACTGCCGAATCGAGCGTGGTACTTGGCAGCGTCTCCTACCTTTCACCAGAACAAGTGCAACGCGGAATTTCTGATTCTCGAAGCGATGTTTACGCCCTCGGGATCGTGCTCTTTGAGTTATTGACTGGCGTAAAACCTTTCGAAGGCGAAAGCCCAATTCAAATTGCCTACCGACACGTAAATGAGAATATTCCGGCCCCTACGACCTTGATTCCAAATTTGCCACCGGAATTAGATGCTATGGTTTTGAGAGCGACAGCTAATAATCCAGATAAGCGCTTCCTTGATGCCGGATCGCTTCAGGATAGTTTGCAGGCTTTAATGCAACTGCTGGATCCAAAACGGCGCCAACTTTCACTTGAGTTAGACATCCCAATTCAAAAGAGTCAGCCAGAAAAGAAGAAGCGCAGTAGGTTTCAAGGGATTAAGAACATAACAACTTCGAATGACTTCAAAAAAATTGTGCCTGCTCGAGAACGTACAGATACAACTAAACGTGCCGAACCCGCTAAGCGAGAAAATTCAGCAGCAACCAAACGCAAACTATCTAAGCGTGTTAAGCGAAATCGTGCAATTGCCTCCCTAATAGTTCTGGCGCTTATCTTTGGCGGATATCAACTAATAGCTGGAGGTGGTGATCGAATATCGGTCCCTTCGATGGCAGGTGCAACGCAAGGTCAGGCGATGAAATCGCTGGCTGCGCTGGGGCTCAAGGTGGATGTTACGGATCAGGTATTTAGTGAAGATGTTCCAGCTGGAAAAGTTATCTCCTCAAATCCAGGTGGCGGTGGAAAAATTGGTACAGGTGGAACCGTTCACTTAACTATCTCTAAAGGGCCGGACCGAATCAAAGTTCCAGCACTTGCCGGGCTTACCTTGGAAGCCGCCACGGCGGCACTCACCGCTGCCGGTCTAAAAGTTGGGCGAACAACCCAAAGTTTCAGCGCAACTCGCGATAAAGATTTAATAATTTCATCGGCGCCACCCTTCAAATCGGATGCTAGAAAAGATGCTATGGTCGATTTGGTTGTCAGTTTAGGAATTCAACAACTAAATATTAATTCTTATGTCGGAAAGACTAGTGATGAAGCACTTAATGAATTAACTGCCGCTGGTGTGAGCGCAAATGCAACATATGCATATAGTGATACCGTTCAAATTGGAACAGTAATTTCACAATCGCCAGATGGTGCGGCGCCCCTCGCCAAAGGAAGTGTTGTTACTCTGGTTATTTCCAAGGGCCCTTCGGCTATTTACGTTCCAAATGTTTATTCGCTCACCCAATTAAAGGCGACAACAATTCTGGAAAACCTAGGTCTAAAAGTTGTGGTTCGAAAAATTGGTACTAAAAAGGTTAAAACAGTGACGAATGTGTCGCCAGCCTCTGGCGCAAAAGTTTCCCCCGGGGCAACAATTACCATCACCCTGGGGTAATTTCGATAGGGTTGCCTAATGGCTGCTGCGAGTAAAAAGAGCGATTCAAGAACGCCCCGGATCGGCGCACACACCCCAACCTCGGGCGGTATGGCGAAACGTTCAATTGCATATGCCCAGGAAACTCAATCAGAGGCCATCCAAGTTTTTGCCTCAAATCCTCGTGGCTGGGCCATGCCAGATTCTAATTTGGAGGCCGATACTGCATTTCGCATGCGTGCCCTCGAATTAGATATTGAAACTTATGTTCATGCGCCATTCCTGATCAATTTAGGATCACCAACTGTTGGAACATACGAGAATTCGTTAGCTTCTACCGCCTACTCGCTTAAGCGCGGTCGTGAAATTGGCTCCAAGGGCGTGGTCATCCATACCGGATCTGCGGTTGATGTTAACCACGTAGCAAAGGCCTGGAAGCAAATTAATAAAGGAATGATGCCGATTTTAAAGAAGTTAACCGATGAAGACCCTTGGTTACTTTTAGAACCAACAGCCGGTCAAGGACAATCCTTAGTAAAAGAATTAGATGATCTAACAAAATATTTTGAAGCCCTTGAATGGCATCCCAAAGTTGGCGTTTGCCTTGATACCTGCCACGTCTTTGCCGCTGGGCATGACATCGCTAAAAAGGGTGGGATGACTGAAACCTTGGATTTGCTTGTGAAGATCGTTGGTATCGAACGAATCCAATTGATTCACGCGAATGACTCAATGGATGTTTGTGGCGCTTTGAAAGATCGGCACCAAAATATTGGTGAGGGTGAGATCGGAGTTAAACCGTTCCAAGAGCTATTGGCTCATCCAGCTGTGGCAAATGCACCATTGATATTAGAGACGCCGGGCATGGAACCGGAACATGGTAAAGAAGTAGCACTTTTAAAATCGATGCGCGATAAAGTGAAATGATTAAAAATAGATTTTTTCCGGCTTTTATTCTTACTGCTGTCGCAGCAATTTGGGGAAGCGCCTTCGTTGTTATGAAGGATACCCTGCAACGTCTGGATGTAAATTCATTTCTTGCTTGGCGCTTCTTGGTAGCAACGCTTTTCTTGATAGCTCTGCGTCCATCAGTTTTGAAATCTTTTGATAAGGCTTTTCTGAAAAAAGGCTTACTGATCGGAACTTTCCTCGGCAGCGGCTACATCTTCCAATCTTTTGGGCTCACCCTTACTACTGTAGGCAAAACTGGATTTATCACCGGCTTGTACGTCGTGCTAACTCCAATAGTTGCCGCTCTCTTCCTAAAAAAGAACATTACAAAATTAGAATGGGGCGCTGTTTTACTTGCAACTACTGGTCTTGCCTTGCTTTCATTTAAAGGTTTCCATATTGGCCTGGGCGAATTCCTGGTCTTGGTAAGTGCACTGCTCTTTGCGTTCCACATAGTTGCACTTGGTGAATGGGCCTCAGATTTGGATACCTACGCACTCACTGTTCTACAACTTGGGACATGTACTTTTATAACTTTTTTAGCCAGCTTAAAGAGTGGTTTTCATGTTCCACCAGACGCTGGAGTTTGGAAAGCAATTATCTACACCGCACTCTTTGCGACTTCACTGGCGTTTATCGTCCAAACTTGGGCTCAATCTTTTATCCCGCCAGCTACGGTTGGTGTGATACTCGCGATGGAAGTCGTCTTCGCCGCGATCTTTGGTATTTGGATCCTAAATGAATCCTTAACGCTACGGATAGCGAGTGGTGGCCTCATGGTTTTACTCGCAATGTATGCGATTCTCTTTTTGGACCGTAGCCCAACGGATGTGGCAGGATCAAGCAATGATTGATCTTCGTTCGGATACCGTAACTAAACCAAGTGCGGCCATGCGCGCTGCGATGATGAGCGCCCCGGTTGGCGATGATGTTTACAGCGATGATGAGACGGTTAATGCACTTGAATCTAAAGTGGCTGCGATGTTTGGAAAAGAAGCGGCCCTCTTTGCCCCGTCTGGATCACTTGCAAATCAATTAGGAATAAGACTGCTAGTTAAGCCAGGTGAGGAACTAATTACCGAAACCAATTCCCATATAGTGCGCGCCGAACTTGGTGCTGGTGCGGTATTTAGCGGGATAACCACACGCACCTGGAGATCCCCTTTTGGAATTTTGCGAAGTGAAGATCCACTTGAAATCGTTGCACCAAACGCAGGTCCCTATTTAGTTTCGACAACGGCTATCGCGGTTGAGAACACGCACAACTTTGGCGGTGGGAGTGTTCAACCAATAGGAGAAATTGTTAAATTGCGCGAAGCCAGTAAGAACCTCGGTATTGCTATGCACTTGGATGGTGCACGAATTTGGAATGCACATGTGGCAAGTGGTGTCAGTTTTGCCGAATATGGCAAGCACTTTGATACGGTCAGCGTGTGTTTATCTAAAGGTCTTGGCGCTCCCGTAGGTTCGTTAATTCTTGCCTCAGCGGCGCAAATCGCCGAGGCCCGAGTCTGGCGAAAGCGTTACGGCGCTGGAATGCGCCAGATTGGCATATTGGCTGCAGCTGGAATCTTCGCTCTTGATAACAATATCGATCGACTTGCGCAGGATCATGCGCGAGCAAAAACTATCGCCCAAGCCTGTGCCAATCTCGCACCATCGACTATCGATGCCGACACGGTGCAAACAAATATTGTTGCGTTGAACCTGGCCAAATTGTCAGTATCTGCCCAGGAATTGAACGCTCAATTGAAAGATGCCGGCATTCTTGCAAGTGCACTAGGGCCAAACTTTTTACGCCTAGTTACCCATTTAGATTTCAGCGATTCTGATCTAACTAAAGTTCTAGAAGTACTACCTAATCTGTTAAAGCGCGCCCTCGTGGCGTAATAGCCACTCCTTAGTTCCTAAACCATAACCATAATTTCCAAGCGCTCCCCCGCTTTTTATAATTCGATGGCATGGAACTATGGGCGCAATTAAATTACGGCCGCAAGCCGTACCCGCGGCGCGTACTGCAGCTGGTGATCCAGCACGATCTGCTAGATCTGCGTATGACAAAGTTTTACCAGCCGGGATCTTTCGCATTGCTTTCCAAACAGCCTGTGAGAATTTTTCTCCTGGCTGGCGCACTTTAATTCCACCGAGCGCAGTTAGATCTCCGGCAAAATAATCTTCGACTAGATCACTAATAATAGGAATTGTTTTAACGTTCTTACTCTCGTGATTTGAATCCTGTGGATCCATTCGTTCAAAAAGATCTTCAAAACTTCGAAATCCTGCGCCAAGAAGTACATCTTCTGAGCTAACTAAGTAGAGCAACCCAATGGGAGTGCGATGGGTTGTCTTAAAAAGCATTAGTAAACCCTACGCGCCAAAGCCCAAAATAACTAGACGGGCTTTAGCGATCGCGCAACATCTCGGCGACGAGAAATGCCAACTCGAGAGATTGCGTGTGATTCAAACGAGGGTCGCAGGCCGTTTCGTAGCGATTCTTCAAATCATCTTCTGAGATATCTTCACCGCCGCCAACGCATTCGGTGACGTCATCGCCAGTCAATTCGATATGAATTCCGCCTGGGTGCGTGCCCAAAGCTTTGTGTACTTCAAAGAAACCGCGAACTTCATCTGTGACGTCATCAAACTTACGGGTCTTGTATCCACTTGGCGCTTCGTAAGTATTGCCATGCATCGGATCGCAGACCCAAAGAACTTTGGCACCCGATTCGGTTACCGCTTTCACTAGCGGCGGTAGTTTTTCACGAATTAAGCCAGCGCCCATTCGAGTTATAAATGTTAATCGACCAGGTTCGTTACTTGGATTTAATTTCGTGATCATTGCAAGTGCATCCTCGACCGTGCTCTTGGGTCCGAGCTTGATACCTATTGGATTTTGAATCTTGGCGGCAAAGTCCATATGTGCGCCATCAAGTTGGCGCGTGCGCTCCCCGATCCAAACAAAGTGTCCGGAGACGTCATAGGCAAGACCGGTGCGCGAATCAATTCTTGTCAGCGCTTTTTCATATTCCAGAATTAAAGCTTCATGCGAAGCGTAGAAATCAACTGTCTTAAATGCCTCCGGGTCGACGCCTGCAGATGCCATGAAATCAAGTGCGCGTCCCAATTCGGTTGCCATTTGTTCATAGCGCGCGCCGTAGCGAGGGTCTGTTACAAACCCCTTGTTCCATTCGTGGACTTGGCGCAGATCGGCAAAGCCACCTTGGGTAAAAGCACGAACTAAATTCAGAGTTGCAGAAGAAGTGTTGTAGACCTGCACTAGACGCTGTGGATTCGGAGTCCTGGCTTCAAGAGTAAATTCCAAGTCATTTACGGCATCGCCACGGTATGCCGGAAGTGTTACATCGCCGCGTGTTTCATTATCGCTGCTTCGAGGTTTAGCAAACTGCCCTGCCATGCGACCTACCTTTATCACTGGCAGGCTGGCAAAGTACTGAAGGACTGCAGCCATTTGCAGAATGGTCTTAATTCGATTACGAATTGAATCAGCTGTCGCAGCAACGAAGGTTTCTGCGCAATCGCCACCTTGTAACCAGAATGCGCGACCTTCTTGCGCCTGCGCAACTCGCGCCTTCAAATTGTCACATTCGCCCGCAAAGACAAGTGGTGGTAATTTCTTTAACGTCTCAACTGCGCTTTGAACCTGGGCACCATCAGCGCCACCTGGCCATTGCGGTTGTTGCGCCGCAACAAGCCCTGGCGTAAATAGTGAATCCAAGTTCATCATATCCTCAATCTTAGACAACGTTGTGATGGGGAGGCGCGGAATTAATTTCCACTATTAGCCGAAGAAGACCTCTGCTTCAGCATACAAATCAGGCGTTACTAGTTTGAGTTGGGCGGTCGCAGACTCCAATGGAACTCGAGCGATCTTGGTGCCGTGTAAGGCAACCATCTTGCCAAAGTCTCCATCGTGGATGGCAGTAATTGCATGAAGCCCAAAGCGGGTTGCAAGAACGCGATCAAATGCTGTTGGTGAGCCACCGCGTTGGATGTGACCGAGCACAGAAGTACGTGCCTCTTTGCCTGTCTTCGCTTCAATTTGGCCAGCTAACCATTCGCCAATACCAGAAAGTTTTACGTGACCAAAAGAATCCAAAGTTTGGTCCTTAGTGATCATGTCACCATCTTGGGGAATTGCGCCTTCGGCAATAACGATGATTGGTGCATATGAGCTCTTGAAACGAGATTCAACCCATTCACAAACTTTATCAACCGAGAATTTAACTTCAGGTATCAAAATGCAGGTAGCGCCACCTGCAAGGCCTGAGTGCAAAGCGATCCAACCAGCATGGCGACCCATAACTTCAACAATGAGGGCGCGGTGGTGTGACTCAGCAGTTGTATGCAATCGATCTATTGCTTCCACGGCAATATTTACAGAAGTATCGAAACCAAATGTGTAATCGGTGTTGTTCAAGTCGTTATCGATTGTTTTCGGAACGCCCACAACTTTCACGCCCAAGGAATCTAGTTTTGTGGCGACTCCTAACGTATCTTCTCCGCCGATTGCAACAAGTGCATCAATGCCCATCTTGGATAGGTTCTCTTTGATACGTTCGACGCCATTTTCAATCTTAAATGGATTGGTGCGAGATGAACCGAGGATGGTTCCACCGCGAGGCAAAATTCCGCGAGTGGTTGATAGATTCAATTCCATTGTTAGGCCCTCGAGTGGACCTTTCCAACCATCGCGGAATCCCACAAATTCGTAGCCATATTCCTTAACGCCTTTGCGAACTACCGCACGAATAACTGCATTAAGTCCCGGGCAATCTCCGCCACCTGTTAGAACACCAATACGCATCTTTACTCCAGTTTTATTAGTCCGAAAGTGGAAATGGTTAGAATTACTGGCACAGTCTACCCTCTAGCCACGGCACCCTAAAACTTTATGAAATTGGAGCAATTTCCTTGATGAACGGTAGCGAACTAGCCGATAAGCAGGTGCTGGTTGCCGGAATTGATTCGGGTACACAATCGGTGAAGGTCACAGTTAGATCGGCCGTAACTGGCGAGATGATCCGCAGCGGGCGCGCTAGCCATCCTGATGGAAGTGAGATTGATCCAAAATATTGGTGGGATGCGCTTATGACCGCAATTAAAGAAGCTGGTGGATTGGAAGATGTAAAGGCGATCTCGATCTGCGCACAACAACATGGCATGGTCGCACTAGATTCATCTGGAAATGTAATTCGGCCCGCACTCCTTTGGAATGACACAAGATCAGCAGGAGCCGCCACTGCGATAACTCAAGAATTTGGTGGTGCAGAAAAAATGGCAGCAGCTGTCGGCTCGGTGCTAGTCGCGGCATTTACGGCAAGTAAAGTTCGCTGGCTTGCAGATAATGAACCAGAGAACGCGAAGCAATTAGCAGTCGTTGCGCTACCTCATGATTGGCTTGCTTGGAAATTATCAGGAAGCAAAGAATTATCTGATCTGTGCACTGATCGAGGTGATGCGAGTGGCACTGGCTACTTTGACAGTGTAAAAAACACTTATCGAAGAGATATCTTCGCGCTTGCACTCAAATCAGATCGGGAAATAATTTTTCCACGAATTATTGGATTTGATTCTTTTGGGCTTCAAACCAAATCCGGAATACCAATTGCTGCTGGTACTGGCGATAATGCTGCTGCCGCACTTGGATTAGACGCAGAGCCCGGAGATGTGGTTGTCTCACTTGGGACTAGCGGAACTGCTTTTGCAGTTTCAAAAAGTTCAACTAGCGATGCCACGGGCGAGGTCGCTGGCTTTGCCGATGCCACAGGACATTTTCTGCCTCTCGTTTGCACGCTAAATGCCGCGCGAATTCTTGATGCGGGCCTACGAATTCTTGATTGCGACTTTGAAACTTTTGGCTTACTCGCCCTCCAAGCCGAGCCCGGCGCTGGTGGCTTGACGCTTCTGCCCTACTTCGAAGGTGAACGTACGCCAAATCGTCCTGAAGCGACTGGAACATTTAGTGGGATGAATCTTTCCAATTCAACTCGGGAAAATATCGCGCGAGCGATGATTGAAGGAATGCTATGTGGGATGGCCGATGCCATAGCTTCGCTGGAGCGCCAAGGGGTAGAAGTTAAGCGAATACTACTAATTGGTGGTGCGGCAAAAAGTTCCGCAGTCTCACAAATTGCATCTGCAATTTTTGGGCGGGAAGTTTTAGTTCCACCTGCTGGTGAATATGTTGCTGACGGGGCAGCAAAGCAAGCAGCTTGGGCTCTTCTCGGTAAGCGACCAATTTGGAACTTAGGTGAAGTAAAAAGTATAAAATCGGTAGCGACCCCAGAGGTGCTCGTTAAATATCGCAAACTTCGTGA
>Ga0209084_1000596_pt1 | contig 33812 bp, 29 predicted proteins | sample C_130820_MF_Meta_FD_187309 | JGI IMG/M metagenome (GOLD analysis project Ga0209084, IMG submission 187309) | Freshwater microbial communities from Lake Croche, Canada to study carbon cycling - C_130820_MF_MetaG (SPAdes) (version 2) | ecosystem: Environmental > Aquatic > Freshwater > Lake... | reverse complement strand
TAGCTACATTTTTTAATGTAAGATCTGTTATCTGTTGGAATTTTTTCCTATCCGTATGGGGAAATTCTCGACAAGCTTTTGGACGAACATCATAAATCATACAAGCATTATCCGAATCTAAAAACGTACAGGGAACAGCCTGTAAAACAAAATCTCTATCCTCATCAATTTGTAAATACTGATCTATAAATTGCTGGGGCTTTTGTCTCAAATGTTTAGAAACTCTTTCAATATCGGCTAATGTAAATAATGGACCCGTAGTTTTACAACAATTAGCACAGGTCAAACAATCCGTTTTTTTAAATTCTGCATCGTGTAAATCCTGCATCAGATAATCTAAATTTTTTGGCGTTTTCTTTTTAAGCTTATCAAAATACTTTTTATTCTCGATATGCTTATCTTTGGCCTCTTTAGGGAGATTGCTTATAATATGTTTCAACTTTATGATTTAAATTTGGAGATGCAAAAGTAACAAACTTCTATACTAATAACTAAAAAATAGGACGATTGCTTCGTTCCTAACAATGATTATGAAAGATCTATTTGGTAAAGCCATACTCGATTTCCAAACCAATAATGCTCCAGAGGATTTAATTACCGAAACCTCTATTTCTGAAACAGATGAAATGAGTGTTGCTTATCTGTTCCGCTCTTTTGCAGAAATGCCTAAAATGGAGCAAAAAGCTTTACAACTCACCTATGGAAAAATTCTGGATGTAGGATGTGGAGCAGGAAGCCATGCTTTATATTTAGAAAAGGAACACAATTTGGAAGTAACCGCCGTAGATATTTCTAAAAATGCAATTGCCGCATGTCAACTACGGGGTATAAAGGACGCCAGGGTTCAGGATGTAATGACTTTAGAAAATGAGAAATTCGATACAATTCTCCTGATGATGAATGGCGCCGGCATGTGTGGAAAATTGAAGAACATTCCTAACTTTCTAATCAAATTAAAATCCTTATTGAATGAAAACGGACAAATTCTCTTAGACAGTTCCGATATCATTTATATGTTTGATGAGGATGAAGACGGTGGAAAATGGATTCCATCTGAAAATCAGTATTATGGGGAAGTAGTTTTTAATATCGCCTACAAAGGCGAAAAGGAAATGCCTTTTGATTGGATGTATATTGACTATAATACCTTGCAGAATGCTGCTTTTGCAAATGGACTAAAAAGCGAATTGATTTTAGAAGGGGAGCATTTTGATTATTTGGCCCGCCTCTCCGTTTAATATAAATATCTGAAATAAAAATCCCAAATAACAATTACTATTTGGGATTTTGTGTTTTAAGGAATATTTAGATATTTATGCGTTTGTAAAGAAATTCTCCACTTCGGATTGTTCATTACATAATCAACAATAAGCGGTGTCATTTCTTCTTTCTTACTCCACTCCGGCTGCAAAAATAGGATGGCATTCGTATTTACTTTATCAGCTTGCTCTTCTGCAAAAATAAAATCATGTTTGTTGAAAATTATAACCTTCAATTCATCTGCATTATCGTAAACAGTCTTTGTAGGAAGTTTGTTCTTTTTAGGAGAAAGACAAATCCAATCCCAGATGCCACTGAGTTTATAAGCTCCTGAAGTTTCAATATGCACTTTTAAATTCTTCTCTTTTAATTTCGACGTCAAAGCAGTCATATCCCACATCAAAGGTTCCCCTCCGGTAACTACAACCGTGTTGGCATAAGTACTGGCATTATTTACAATAAAATCAATACCTGTTGGAGGATGCAAAGCAGCATTCCAACTTTCCTTAACATCACACCAATGACAACCTACATCACATCCACCAATTCTTATAAAATAAGCGGCTTTCCCTGTATGATACCCTTCACCCTGGATAGTATAAAACTCCTCCATTAGCGGTAACATGGTTCCTTTTTCGACTTCTAATTGTATTTCTTTAGCTAACATTTTTATTTAAATAGGATGCAAAGATAGTTAATTTCAACGGCTACTGCCTTCCTTTATTGATTTCTTAACCAATCTAAAACCGATTCCAATTTACTAGCATTTACTCAACTATATTTTAAGGTATAAAACAAAAAAACCGATAGCGCAAACTATCGGTTTTTGTGTTGATTTAAAAAATTAAACTATTTCAATTGAGCAAGTGATTGAGTAGCATATGGATTTACTGGATCAATAGCTATCGTTTTATTGAAATATTCTTTAGCTTTTACTTTATCAGTATTCGCATAAATAGCTCCTATATTATTATAAGATTCAATAAATTTATTTTTACTTTTCGTAACTTCTTCTGGACCTTTCTCCGTAACTACTTTAATATAATCTTCATAATATTTGATAGTCATTTCGTCATTCTCCAATAAGTTATTTGTCCTAGCTCTAAATATAATAGCATCTTGAGTTGTTGGAGAAGCTTCAATTACTTTTCCAAAAGCAGTATCCGCTTTTTGAAGTGCTATTGGATCTGGTTTAACAAGTCCTTTTTTAGTATTGTCAAAATAGATAGAGTTTCCTAAATAAAAGTTATCCAACAAGTGATTTCTTGATTCAGGATTGGTTACTGCAATTTCATAAACAGCAGCAGCTTCTTTAAACAATCGTTGTTCGTATAATTTCTTACCTATTTCACTCAACTCATTTGTCATGGTGATTTCCATTTCTACTGATTTTTTAATATCTGCAATTGCAGCATCAAAATAAAGAGTGTCAATAGTTTTAGTTTCTATATTATTTGCTTTTTTCAATTTAGAAAAACCCAAATACATAAAATCTCTTGCGATAACTTTGTTTTCAGGATTAGAAGTAAAATCTTCTAATGATTTAATAGCAACATCTACATTTCCATTTTCGTATGCAGCATAACCTAAATAACGATAAATTCTTGGATTTACTTGATCTAATTGCTTCATTTTCTCTGCCTCAACTTCTACAGCAGCATAGTCTTTAGCTAAAATTAAAAAATCCGCATGACGCATACGTGAATTCAATGAATAATCAGTCAAGCTCATATATTTTTCATAAAACCCTAAAGCTTTTTTAATATACTCATCATAATTTTTCAAATCATTATTTCCCCAATAGTAATACGTTTCTGCAAGTTCTCTGTAAACAGGACCGTATATAGAATTGATTGCAATAACATCATCATAGGCTTTAACGGCTTCAGTATAAGCTTTTGCCCCTTTTAATAAAACTCCTAATTGCATTTTTGCTCTAATTAAAGAATTATCAGCAGTAAATGCATTTCTGTAAGCAGAATAAGCTTCATTTTGGTTTTTCAAACCATAATAGGCATCACCGAGTGCTAGTTGAATGGAGGCATCAGTTGCATTAATTTCTTTGGCTTTATTCAGAGTGGCTAAAGCTAAATTATAATCAGGCACATCTGAATTCAGATACGCTTTTGCAATATATACAAATTCCTCAGTATCTTTTCTTCTCATGTCTTTAGTAGCAAGAGTGAATTTTACTTGGGCAGCAGTAGCATTTTTATTGTCTAAATCAATTTGACCTAAACCAATATAATTAAAATTACTGTTGTCTTTAGCTGCTAATCCCTTGTCAAAATAAATTTTAGCGGAATCTTCAATGTTTTCCTTTAAATAGATAGTGCCTAATAAAAAAGGAACTTTACCATCTTTAGGTTCTGAAATAACAAGTCCTTTTAATATTGATTTTGCTTTTGCGTATTGTTCTGCGTCTATTGCTTTTTTTGCTTGCTCTAAATCTTGAGCTTGGCCTATCGTAACTGTGGCGAGTACTACTAAGCTTAAAATTTTAAATTTATTCATCGTATTGTAATTATTTTGGGTTAATATCATTATTAATATTTTTTCGTAACATAAGTTTTCTAGGAGGAAAACGAACCGGCACAATTCCCGATTTCAAAATGATTCTTTGTCCAATGTCTCCGGAAACAAAAGAAGCAAATCCCATTCCTAATCCTGAATAACCTTGGCAATTTATAATATACAAATCACGTGCCAAAGGATAATTCCCTTCTGCTATATCATTTTGTGTGGGGCTAAAGTAACCATTATTGGTGGTGTTCTTAACATTAAGAACGTTAATGTTATCTATATACTTTCTTAATTCTGGGCTTACATCCTGTAAATAAGCAATTCCTACAATCCCAATCATCCCATCATTTTGGGAAACATAACGTATAACTTCATTATTCGTTTTAAAAGAAAAAACACCTTTCTCTGGTAAATTTTTTAATCCGGCTAATTCTAAAATATACCTTGCTGTACTTGAATTTGGATTGTCAAAAACCAAACCTTTCACTTTAGATTGATTTTTACCATTCATAAAATTCAAAATATCGGCTACAGCAATCAAAGTATCTTTGTTGTTTTTATTGGCAATTAGGGCTATCGCGTCTTTTGCAAATGGAGTAATCTTAGGAACAAGCTTTTTATTTTGGAAAATTCTCAATTCTTCAGTATTCAATTTTCTTGCTAAAATCGCAATGCGAGAAGTGTCATTAACTAAAGCCTGAATTACTTCGGCTTCGGACTTTGAATCGATTTTAATAGTAGCTTTATATTTGCTCTCGAAAATTTGAGTTTGGGCTTCTATTAAGGGAGTCAAAGTTTCGTCTACCAGGACAGTAGCTGTACCTTCAAGTATAGTTTCCTTTTGATGTTTTAATTCTTGCTTTTTATTACAAGCTACGAAAAACAAGCTAAAAGAAATAAATAACAATACAGAAATTGACTTTTTCATAACTATTGATTATTAGTATTAATAAACCGTGTAAATCTTAAAAAAGAATAAACTATTAATATAACGCCAAAAGCAATTCTATAGCTGGGCTTCATAGCAATTGGAAATTTTTCCCAAAAAATAACTATTAGTCCTAATACTAAATAAAGTAAAAAAAACAACATTCCTATAAGCAGAAGAAATCGCTCTTTGAGCGATTTCTTCTTGAAATTATTAAAAATCTTACGGAACATTATTCAGCAGATTGAATTGTAATAGGCAATGAATACAATACCCTTACCTTTTTACCATTCTGTTCTCCTGGAGTCCATTTTGGTGATGATTTCAATACTCTTATCGCTTCTTTTCCAGTTCCATAACCTATATCGCGTATAACTTTGATATCGGTTAATGAACCATCTTTTTCTACTACGAAAGATACGAAAACTTTTCCTTTTAAACCATCCTCTTCAGGAACTTGATAATTACGACCTATGTATTTATAGAAGTTTGCAATACCACCTGGAAAATCAGGTTTTACTTCAATTCCTGCAGTATTATAAATACTATTATCTTCTCCTACCACTTCTTTAGGACCGTTACCAACTGGTTCAACCGTTAATTCAGCATCTGGATCCCCTTTTACAGTTTCAGCTCCTAATTTTTTATTTACGATTTCCTTAATTTTTGGCGGCTCCTCAACAATTTCTTCTGACTTTGCAACCACTGGTTTCACAAACTTAACCTGATCCACTTTTGGCGGCGGCGGCGGAGGTGGTGGCAAATTTTCAATTTTCTTTTGTTTTGGCGGTAATTTAATGGTAACAATTTTTTGATCTAAAGCCACATCATTATCTGAAGAATCAGGAAGTAATCCAATTAACATTGGGATACTCACCGCAAAAGTAAAGATAATAGCTCCAAAAATAAGCGCTCTCACGGTTGTTTTTGGGTTGGCTTTTCTCAAAGCATAAGCACCATAAGCTTTGTTACGTCCTTCAAAGACGATATCAAGCCATTGCTCTTTTAATAAATCTAATTTCATTGTCTGTATTTTTTATTTAATTTTTTGAAGACAAGATATAATTTATAACTCTCGTCGAAATATTATCACGAATCTTCAATAAATTAATTAGATTATCTATAATTAAGGATTAGCGCTTTTTGCTTCTGCAGTAGTCCCTTCTAACAATTTAACTTCAGATGGGTCAATATCTACAATTGCATAAGTGGGCACGTCTACAATGGCCATTTCATCTAAAATATCTATTAAATTTTTATAACTCGATTTTTTACTTGGTTTAATAATTACGATTAAACCTTTGTCTTTATTTCCAGTGTATTCTAAAACAGATTTTTTTCTTTTAAGCAATTCTTCACGAATTCCATTTTTACCATAAACAATGTCCTTAGGACCTGCAATAGGCGATCCTAATAAACCCATATAAAACTTTAATTGGTTATTACCACCCATTAAAATTGTTAAAGTCCTTTTTTCGTCTACTTTAATATCTTTGTTTTTGGTAGGATCATCATCTTTGTCCGGCAATCCCAAGCTCATCGATTGGGGTTTAGACAAAGTAGTGGTCAACATAAAGAAGGTAATTAACAAGAAGGCCAAATCTACCATAGCAGTTAAATCTACTTTTGAGTTTTGCTTTTTACTTCTTACTTTTCCACCTTTTCCGCCGCCACCGTCGCCGGTATTTAATTCAGCCATTTTAGTGTATTTTTTTAATTAAAAATTTTTCCCTCTTAAACCAGTAACCAAGCTAAAGCTATTTATTTTCTGGTCTTGTAAAATATCCATTACTTTTTTAATAGCAGGATATTCTTCCTTTGCATCTCCTTTGATAGCCACTTGCAATTCTTTATCCTGAATATCAATATTTGCTATACGAGCATTATAAATCCATTCTTTTAACTGATTGTCTAAGGAATCTTTTGGTATTCCAGGTTGCAATCCCGGAAGATTACGATCAGAGTTTTTCATGGCAATAATACTTTTAAGACCATTAACCGGCACACCGAAACTCTCCATTAATGCAAACTTTTCTTTCTCTTCATCTGTAAATTTAACCCCGTATTTTTCACCCATCAATTCAAGTGTTTTTTTACGAACTTCTCTACCTTTTAAATCAAAGAAAACTTTTCCTTTTCCAATAGTCAACGTAGCCAAATCAGTTTCAGGAAGTTTTGTTTGAACAGTAGACGCAGGTGTGTCTACTGGCAAAACTTCAGGAACTTTTGCAGTTGCGGTCAAAATAAAGAAGGTAAGCAAAAGGAAAGCAACATCACACATTGCAGTCATGTCAATTGATGTTGACTTTTTTGACATTTTTAATTTAGCCATTTTCTTTTGTTTGTATTATAAATTTGACGCTTACACATCAAAAAATTATTATTGTTTTAAACTTCCTCTGAATTTTCTGTAAGTATTCACAATTGTGGTACCCGCTTCATCGATTGAGTAAGTTAAATCATCAATTTTTGCAGTAAAGAAATTATAAGAAATAATTGCTAATACTGAAGTAGAAATTCCTGTTGCTGTATTAATAAGTGCTTCAGAAATACCGTTTGCAAGTGCAGCTTGATCTGGAGTACCAGCACTAGCTAATGCACCAAACGCCTTAATCATACCTGTAACTGTTCCTAACAAACCAGCCAAAGTTCCTAATGATACTAACGAAGAAACAATAGTCATGTTTTTTTCTAACATTGGCATTTCAAGCGAAGTAGCTTCTTCAATTTCTTTGTGTATAGTTTCTGCAGCATCTTCACTGTTGAAACCTTCTTTTTTAACATCTTGGTATTTCAATAAAGCAGATTTAATTGAGTTTGCAACTGAACCTTGTTGTTTGTCACATAAAGCAATAGCAGCATCAATGTTTCCTTCTTTAATACTTGCTTGTACACTTTTCATGTATTGGTCAAGATTTCCTTTTCCAGCAGCTTTAGTGATAACAAAATATCTTTCGAATGAAAATACAATTACCATTAATAATAATCCCATCAATACCGGTACAATTGGACCACCTTTGTAAACCATTGCTAAATAATTTCCAGCAAGTGGGTGACCTGTATTTACTCCTCCTTCAAAATTAGATCCTGCACCCATTATAAAGGTCCATATAATCCAACCAACTACAATACATGCTACAATTGCGATTCCTGAAAAAATTCCTCCACCGATTGAATTACTTTCTTTTTTAACGTTTGCCATTTTTTTAATTTTAATAGTTTTTAATAATTAATTTTAGTTTATTGTAAATTTGAATAGGGGCAAATTTAAATTTTTAGTTTAAATAAAAAAACTTTTTGTAGTTTAATTACAATTAAATTTACGCTACTTAATTTCTTTAAAAATGATATTTTGATGATATATCATAAATGTGGTTTAAAACTACTCATTTCACAAACAAATATAGAAGCATACTGTAAATAACGCACAATAATTTAAAATATTATTTATATTAACTCAATGTTAAATATTACAAAAATTAAAAAAAAATGCTGAAACAAGTCCATAAACAACGTTGTAGTCCTTAAAAAAAGACTTTTAAAACTCCTAAGTGAGCTTTTAAAAACTATTTTTGTATTTGGTTTCTCACTCTAAAATACAAAAACAGATTAAAGGATTTGCAACAATAGGATTACTAATTTTATCAAATGTTTTTATGACCTTAGCCTGCTAAGATTATTTGAAAATTAAAGATTTTAATTGATTTGTAAATACTGGATTTATAACCATCCTTCATAGAAGTTAGCGACTAGCATTATTCGGATATTGCTTTCAGGTTCCGGCTATCGGAATTGCTTATAAGGCTAATATCATGGTATTTTTTATCTTACGCAAGTCAAAGACATTCAGGAACAAATTACTTTGGTTGTTATGTAATCTTTTACCTGTTATTTTTTAAAAACAAAACTTTTATATGGAATTATGCCATTGGTTTTCTTTATTTTAAAATCTTAACGGTTTACAGTATATTTAAAAAAATAACACTTTTTATATGAAAAAATACCTCCTTCAAACTAGTCCTTTTGTAGTTCCAACAACTGATGGAAAAATCATTGAAGAACATCACGGTTTAGCAACAACTGATAATTCCGAAATTTCTATCGCCCATATGATTGCACCGCCAAAATGGAGCGAACCTTTTCAAACTCCTGAATTTGAAGAATACACCTATATAATAAAAGGCAAAAAACAATTTATAATAGAAAATGAAATGCTAATTCTGGAAACTGGTCAATCAATAAAGATTGAAAAAAATACCCGAGTCCAGTATTCAAATCCTTTCGATGAGCCCTGTGAATACATATCCATTTGCAAGCCCGCCTTCTCCATAAAAAAAGTTAACAGAGAGGACTAAGCTCTTTGAATTGCTTACCTTTACAGTCTTACTAAAAAGGAATGACAACTCAAAAAAAAATAATAATCCTCGGAGCAGGTTTTGCTGGATTACGTTTAGCTCAGGATTTAGAGGATACCGATTACGACGTCTTATTAATTGATAAAAATAATTATCATCAGTTCCAACCTCTCATGTATCAGGTGGCTACTGCCAGATTGGAACCCGCTAGTATCTCTTTTCCTTTGCGGAAAGTATTTCAACACTCTAAAAATGTTCGAATTCGAATAGCCGATGCACTCAGTATTGACAGCCAAAACAAAATCATAAAAACATCAACTGCTGATTATACTTATGATCATTTAATTATAGCCTTTGGATGTACTACCAATTATTTTGGTAATTCTGAAATTGAAAAATTTTCATTTCCGATGAAATCAGTTCCCGAAGCCTTACAACTTCGAAATCGAATTCTTCAAACTTTTGAAGACATTCTCGTAGCTCCAACTGAAAACCTGCAATCTTTATTAAATTTTGTTATCGTTGGCGGAGGACCAACCGGAGTAGAATTAGCCGGTGCTCTATCTGAAATGAAAAAAAATATCCTTCCTAAAGACTATCCGGATAAAGATTTTTCGAAATTAACTATTTATCTTCTAGAAGGTTCTCCCAATGTTTTGAATCCAATGAGTGAAAATTCAAGGGTGAAATCGAAACAATATCTACTCGATTTAGGTGTAATTGTAAAAACAGGAACTATTGTCAGTAACTATGATGGTGAAACCGTTAGTCTTCAGAACGGAGAAACCATACAATCTAAAAATGTAATCTGGGCTGCAGGAATTACCGGTAATACACTGGACGGAATCCCTAAAGAAAGTATCACACGTGGAAATCGATATTTGGTCAATCGCTTTAACAAAATTGAAAATCTAGAAGAGGTTTACGCTATTGGAGACATTGCTTTTATGAGCACTCCAAAATATCCAAACGGACATCCTCAAGTGGCGAGTGTAGCAATTGAACAAGGAAAGGTTTTATCTGAAAACTTTAGAGCTTTACTGCAAAACAAACCCAAAAAAGAATTTGAATACCACGACAAAGGTTCTATGGCAACCGTTGGAAAACGGAAAGCAGTGGTTGACCTACCCAAATTTAGTTTTCACGGAAGACTTGCCTGGTTTACCTGGATGTTTGTTCACCTAATGCTTATTTTAAGTGTCAAAAACAAACTCTCCATTTTCATCACGTGGATGTACAGTTACTTTAATAACGATAGTACATTAAGGGTATTATTAAAACCTGTTAGAAAAAATCAAATTAGCTAAACAAAAAAGAGGACTTTACAAGTCCTCTTTTTTTATAATAATTCTAAAATCCGGTTCTCTACGGCTACCGAATTCCATATTTTATCAATATCAGCTAATAACATTACTTCATCCATAATTTCTTTTTGCTTATCGCCAATGGCTAAAGCTTCGGTATACGGACGATGACTAAAAGTTACTCGACTGTAAAGTGGAATCCATTTATCGGGATATTTATCTGAAAAATGTTTCTCTATTTTCTTTTGCAACAAAAATTTATCATCCGCTGTCTTTGAACTCATCTCCATGAAATTACGATAAGAAAGTTCTGCAATAGCATCAGCATTTGGTTTTCGGGATTTCTCATATTCAGAAAAAACCATTTTCCAATCATTTCCATACTGTTCCATCATTTCGTTTAGAATACTGATATCTTCAAAACCAGCATTCATTCCTTGACCGTAAAATGGGACAATGGCATGACAGGCATCACCTATTAGCGCTATTTTATCTTCATAAGTCCAGGGAAAACATTTCATCGTAACCAAAGTACTCGTAGGATTATTAAAGAAATCCTGTGCTAATTTGGGAATAACGTCTATTGAGTCCGGGAAATTTTTTTCGAAAAAAGCTTCTACTTTTTCACGGTCTGTTAAAGAGGCAAATGAATTTTCTCCTTCAAATGGCATAAACAAAGTACAGGTAAAACTCCCGTCCAAATTGGGTAATGCAATCAACATATAATCACCACGTGGCCATATATGAAAGGAATTCTTATCTAATTTTGGACTTCCATCCTCATTTGCAGGTATATTTAATTCTTTGTAACCTGTATTCAAAAATTCCTGCGAATAATTGAACATGTTCTGACGTTGCATTCGGTGGCGGACTCTGGAAAAAGCACCATCTGCTCCAAAAACCATATCATATTTATATTCCTGCCATTCTCCGCGTTCTGAATCTCCAATGTGCAAACTAGCATCTGCTAAAGTCACATCCCAAATTTTTTGTTCGAAAAAGAATTCAGCACCAGCTTGTTCAGCCAGTTCTATCATTTTCTTATTTAAAGTTCCTCTCGAAATAGAATAAATACTTTCACCTTCCTGACCATAATTTTGAAAATTAAGTTTGTCCGTCATGTGAATCGCTCGTTTGTCCATTGGAATGGCAATAGTGCGAACTTCATCTCCAATTCCAACTCCATCTAATGCCTTCCAACCCCGATGGGACATCGCAAGGTTAATAGAGCGCCCTGAAAATTCAATTTTTCGAATATCCGGACTTCGATCATAAACATGAACGACGTGACCAGCTTTTTTAAGATAAATTGCTAATAACGATCCTACTAAACCAGAACCGACTATAGCAATTTTTTGAGGAGTTTGCATCAATAAAAAATGTGAATTTAGTCTGCAAAAATAGATATTTATCTACATTAAAATTAACATTTTATGAAATATTTGGCCGACATCAACTAGTTGCTTCTTCAAAAATGAAATAAAATAGTCCGTAAATAGAAAATAGAATCAAATACACCCTAAAACAGCATCAAAAATCTAAAATAAAAAAACACAATTAATTTTACCAAAGCCTCTAAATATCTTAAGCTTATTGCTCTGGTTCAAAAACTAGCCTAGTCGATGTACTAATAATCTCTTTCTTATTCATTTTCATTTTCCTGAACTTTCCTGCTGTATACATTTTTGCCTGATCGCTGTAATGCTTACTTAAAGGATTTCCAGATTGTCCGGTCGGCAATATACTCCAACTGTTTTCTATATCCGAAAAATCAATAATTCTCCGTGTCGAAGGACCGCCAATCACTTTATATTCTCCAGTTTCTGTATAAGTAAACATTTGATTATTGATTACTTCATTAGATCCACTTATTTCAAAAGGACCAACATTAAAAAAATTACGTAATAGGGCCACTTTACCCAATGGATGCGGATGCTCCACTGTATGAACTCTATTCCAAGTCCAAGAATCGACTGCCGTTCCAAGTTGTAATTCCAAGGCAGCAATCGATTCTTTATAGGATTTGGCAAGAATTTGGTTTTTAGTTTCCCTCATTTTAGAAGTTGATATATCGTCCCACCATACTGAATTCTCGTTTGCAATTTGTGAAGCAATAACTTGTTTCATAATGTGAGTACTCAGAAATAATTTGAAATTATCAGCTCCTAATTCATCTTTATAAGTATTTTTTAAATACATATAAATCAATTTATTGTAAATCGTTGGAGCAACATCGTTTAGTTCATTACTTCCTTTCCAATTTTTTAGAATTTCAAAAGCCTTTTTTTCATTTGTAGAAAGCGAATTGTAATCTAAGGAAGAAATTAAATTTTTCACAATTTCAGGAGCTTTCGACGATGTATTGTCATTAATCATTTTACTTGCCGCTTCCTTATCCCAATTATTTTTAGGTTCTAATAATTGTGTGATCCTTTTAGCGCGATCTTCAGGCAAATAATAACCTGGATAAAGCAATCCATCAATCGCTTCAGGCTGATTATTGGCTGAATAAACATAATTCCAACTTGGGTTTAATGCCTGAGGATTTTTTGAAAAAGGCAAATAGGCTTTGATATCGTCTTTTCCGCTGGCTCCATCCAAAATAAAGTTAGTATTAACACCCTCCGCGTGAGTGTATAATTTACCCGAAGTCGTCCAAGCCACATTTCCTTTTGCATCACCATACATAATATTGAGTCCCGGAGCTGCAATTAATGAAACATTATTTCTAAAATCGTCAACGTTTTTAGCATGACAAAGTGCATAGGTAGCATCCAATATTTTAATAGGCTGTTGTGTGTAAATCCAAGACATAGCTATAGGGTCCTTGGATTTCAAACCATCAATTAATCCATTCATAATGGGTCCGTGACGACTAATCTTCACATTCAGGATTACGTCTGAGCTGTCTTTTACTCTGATTGTTTTCAACCTGCTTTCATAATTCTCAAGACCCGTTGGCGTATTATATTTAGTAGGATCTGAGAAATCATTCTTTTCCTGATATAAATCAAGATCATCGTTTTCAAACATCGTTAAACCATAAGCATACTTGCGATTGTGCCCCAATAAAGGAAAAGGAGTTCCTGCTAAATAATAACCGTAGATTTCATAATTCGGCGTTACAATATGCGCTTCATACCAAGTTGCAGGCTGTGAAAATAAAATATGTGGATCATTTGCAAAAATAACTTTACCGTTTTTAGTTTTGTTAGGTGCTAGTACCCAACTGTTACTTCCTATGAATTCTGGCACCTGCGATTGTTCTAATAAGGAACTTACAACTTTTGAAATAACTGCGTATTCCTGAGATTTACCCTCGAAGTTTTTCAATTGAGTGGTGTTAAGAGCACCCTTAATGGCAAAATCTTTCAAATACTCCATACCATATTTTGATCTAATATCGGTTAATAGAGGATCGGTTTTCTGGGCCATTGCAAAACTAAAAGACATGTATCCAAAAACATTATAAATATCCTTAATCGTAAATTTTTCTTTCTTTATTCCCAATAATTGATATTCTACAGGCGTTGGGCCATCTTCAACAAACTGATTGATGCCGTCCAAATAGGCTGCAGCCAATTGATAACTCTCGGAATGGTTGTCTAACTGAGAAATGGCTTTTTCAGAAGCTTCATCAATTCCTAAACCCGCGAAAAAACGATCTGTTTTGAGTGTTTTATTCCCAAACAATTCAGACAATCGACCCGGAGCAATTCTGCGAATTAATTCCATTTGCCATAAACGATCTTGAGCATGAACATATCCCAAAGCTACCATTGCCTCCTTTTCAGTATTTGCGTAGATATGAGGAACTCCATATTCATCAAAATAAACGGTGGTTTTCTGACTTATATTTTTTAATCCTATTTGGCCTTCATATTTTGGTTTCAAATAAAAACCAAACCCGATCGCCCCAATAATTAAAATTCCAAGAACCGATAACAAGAGGATTAGTATGATGTTACGCTTTTTCATTTGATATTTTTAGAAACAAATATACTAGGATTTTAAGTTGGTTTTGCAAAGTGAAAATATTTCTTTTAATTTTTTGTTTGATATTATGCGTTTTACCTTAAACAAAACTATCTTTGTAGAAACAATTAAAAAAATGAAAAATATCTCTAAAGCTGCAATTTCACAAATGGAAAAAGTGGAACGCTTAAATTTGATTAATTCCTGTACTGGTTATAAATCCGCAAACCTAATTGCAACTAAATCAGTAGATGGCGTTTCAAATATTGCTGTTTTTAGTAGCATTACTCATTTGGGAAGTGAGCCTGGATTATTGGGTTTTATCGTTCGTCCCATAACCGTAATCAGAGATACCTATAAAAATATTAAGGAAACCGGATATTTTACAGTCAACCACATTACTTCAGATATGATTGCTGATGCCCATCATACCGCTGCAAATTATGGTCCTGAAATATCCGAATTCGACAAAACAAATTTGGAAGAAGAATATAAAGATGGAATCGCTATTCCTTTTGCAAAAGGTAGTCCTGTCCAATTGTATTGCAAATATTTGAATGAATACTATATCGCCGAAAATGACACTATTCATTTAATTGCTTCAATTGAAGAAATCTTTTTTGACGAAAAATTACAACATAAAGATGGTTGGCTTCAATTAGACCGAGCGAATGTAATTGCAATAAATGGCTTAGATGGTTATTGTTTACCAAAACTAGTAGACCGATTTCAATATGCAAGACCCGATGTAGAAACAAAATCTTTTCCGCTTTAATGGCCCATAAAAAAGTGAATCTACCCTCCAAAATTTGCGCCTCTTGCGGGCTAGCTTTCAACTGGAGAAAAAAGTGGGAGAAAAATTGGGAGGATGTAAAATATTGCAGTGAGAAATGCAGAAGAAATAAATCACAAAATGAGTAATTTAGTTTGGTTTAGAAATGATTTGAGAGTTCAAGACAATAATTCGCTTATGAAAGCCAGCAGGAATTCAGAGAAAGTAATCGCTGTTTATTGTGTAGACCCGAGGCAATTTGAAAGCACTGCTTATGGTTTCAAAAAAACAGAAAAATTCAGAGCAAAATTTCTATTGGAAACAATAGCTGAGCTAAAATCAAATTTAGAGCAACTAAATATTTCTTTATTTGTATTTTATGATTCCCCTATAAATGCGATTCCAAAACTAGTTTCAGATGAAGGCATACAAACTATTTTTTGCCAAAAAGAATGGACCCAGGAAGAAAGTGATGACAACAAATTAATAAAAAACACCATTCCAAATATAAATTGGATCGAAACCTACGATCAATTCCTTTTTCATCCAGATGACATTCCATATTCGGATTTTAATTCAATTCCTGAAATTTTTACCGTATTCAGAAAAGAACTGGAGAAATCCTCAAAAGTGAAATCAATAGTTAAAATAGAAACTAAACCATTTCATAATTTAGTCGAAAATTCTACTATTATTCCTGATTTAAAGCAACTTGGTTTTGACGACTTTCAAATACATCCTAAATCCGCTTTTCCTTTCAAAGGAGGAGAAAATCAAGCATGGGCTCGGATCGAATCTTATTTTTGGAAGGATCAAAAGTTAAGCAGCTACAAAAAAACACGTAATGGTTTAATTGGTCTTGATTATAGTTCTAAATTATCAGCCTGGCTGGCAAACGGAAGCATTTCAGCACGAACTATTTATTGGCAGATCATTAAATATGAAAAAGAAATTATAAAAAACGAAGATACCTACTGGCTTATTTTTGAATTAATGTGGCGTGACTATTTTAAATATATTTCTCAAAAACATGCGAATAAATTATTTAAAGTTGGCGGAATATTGAATGCCAAATACAATTGGAACAACAATGAAAAGGCTTTTCGCCAATGGGAAAATGGCACAAGTCCGGAGCATTTTGTTAATGCAAACATGATTGAATTACAACAAACAGGCTGGATGAGTAATCGCGGTCGTCAAAATGTAGCGAGTTATTGGGCTAAGGAATGGGAACAAGATTGGCGAAAAGGCGCCGCTTATTTTGAAAGTATGCTAATCGATTATGATGTGCACAGCAATTATGGAAATTGGATTTATAATTCAGGCGTTGGGAATGATCCAAGAGATCGGAAATTTAATATAAAACGCCAAGCCGAAATGTATGATCCTAAAAGTGAATTTCAAAAAATATGGCTTAATTCAAAATTATTGTAGATGAAAAAAATGAGACTTATATTGGGTGACCAATTGAATTCAGAACATTCTTGGTTTAAAGAAATAGATAAGGACACTCTGTATCTGATGGCAGAAATGAAACAGGAAACGGACTATGTTAAGCATCATATTCAAAAAGTGGTTGCGTTTTTTCTTTCGATGCGGAATTTTTCTAAATCTATAGCATCTCTAGGACATACGATCCATTATATAAAAATTGATGACACTAAGAACCTTCATAATCTTGAAAAAATAATTGCTAATTGCATTGAAGAATTTGAAATTGAAAAATTTGAATATTTATTACCCGATGAATATCGATTAGAACTACAATTAAAAACCATCGTCACTGCATTAGAAATCCCTTCCGAAGTTTTTGATACGGAACATTTTTATAGTAGCCGAAGCGAATTAAAAGAATTCTTTGAAGGAAAAAAAACATTCCTAATGGAAACCTTTTATCGCAATATGCGTAAAAAACACCATTTACTAATGTCTGGATCCCAACCAGAAGGTGGACTATGGAACTTTGACCATGATAATCGAAAAAAATATAAAGGAGAAGTTCCTATACCAAAAGAAAAGAATTTTAATAGAGATGTTTCAGAAATAACAGAACAAATAAAAAATTCAGGAATAAGCACTATCGGAACCATTAAAGAAAAGGATTTCAATTGGCCGATTTCAAGAGCAGAGAGTTTGGAAATAGTTGATTATTTCTGCAACCATTTATTAAAACATTTTGGAGATTACGAAGATACCATGCATACTGATGAAAAATTTTTATTCCATTCTCGTTTATCTTTTGCCTTGAACACAAAAATGCTTTCTCCAAAAGAAGTAATTGAGACTGTTATAGACTTTTATTATAAAAATAAGGATGAAATTAGCATCTCTCAAGTGGAAGGATTTGTGAGACAAATTCTAGGGTGGAGAGAATATATTAGAGGTATTTATTGGAAAGAAATGCCTGATTATGCACAAAGGAATGCACTTGATAATCACAATAAATTACCTAATTTCTTTTGGACCGGAGAAACTAAAATGAATTGTATGAAACTCGCCATTGGTCAAAGTTTAGACGAAGCTTATGCACATCATATTCAGCGATTAATGGTAATTGGCAACTTTGCTTTGTTGACTCAAACCGATCCTAACGAAGTCGACAATTGGTATTTGGGAGTTTATATAGATGCCATAGAATGGGTTCAAATGCCCAATACTAGAGGCATGAGCCAATATGCAGATGGAGGAATTATTGCTACAAAACCATATGTTTCGTCTGGCAGCTACATTAATAAAATGAGTAATAATTGTGTCAAATGCCATTATAATGTAAAAGAAAAACTGGGAGAAAATGCCTGTCCTTTCAATTCTTTGTATTGGAATTTCCTAGATGAAAAAAAAGAATATTTTAAAGGAAATCATCGAATGGCGATGATGATGAATTTATTAAAAAAAATAAAACCTGAAGATCTGGCAAACATTAAGGAAAGATCTTTTGAATTAATGAATAACTTAGAGACTATTTAATTCTAAAAGAATTGCTGTAAAAAAATTAAAGGCCCAATAAATTGAGCCTTTAATCCAAAAAAAAACTAAAAATTAAAAAGAATATGTCGTTGCAATCAAGGCATAAGTGCTAGAACCTTTTGGAGAATTTGCACCAGTAAATATATTTTGAGAAGCACTATCAATTCTGATCTCTGGAATAAGAGTGAAATTTCCTTCTTTGAAATTAAGAGATAAAGTATTTGCAAAGACATTTGCTCCTATACCTAAAACAGCATCTTTATCATCAAAATATTCTGCTCTGTAGGCAAGTGTTACATTTTTCTTTACTGCATAACTAGCATAACCAACTAAGGAATACCAGTTCCCATTCATTGCACTGTCTAAGTCATCTTTTACAATAGCATAAGTTGCATTTACTCCAAGAGAAAAGGAATCACTTAATTTTTTAGAACCTACAAAGTCAAATTGGGTTTTGTTTTTAAGGGTATTGAAATTTGGATTTACCGGTAAATAAGGATTTTGATTTGCACTTCCAGAAGTCAAATTAAAGTAGGCACTTCCAGTTTCTCCAACATAAGCAAGTTGTCCAATAAATGTTTTTTGTGTAGACCCAGCAGCAAGAGCCGTCTTAAAATCAGTTGGATTTGTCACACCTGCCATTATACTAAATTTCCCTGAAGTATATTGTGCTTTTACACCCGTATTAAAAAAAGGTCCGTTTGTAAATGCATAAGACATACTATAATTTTTATTATCTACAGCATCTAATAACTCATACCCGATATGCGTTCCGAAACTACCAGCAGTGATTTTAAAACTAGGACTGAAATCATAAGTTACATAAGCTTGTTTTATCATAAATGTGTTAGATGCATCATTATAAGTAAATTGAGAGGCTCTAGTTCCAAAACCTAAATCAACAAATACAGATGCTTTTCCTAATTTGTGAGAAGCCTCGATAGAGGCCATCCCTAACTCAAATGAATTGTGAGAATTTGTAAAACTAGTTTTACTATTGTCATGTTTAGAAAAATCGTATTTGTAATACATATCTACTGATCCTGCAAAAGTAGTTGTTGGAGCAGGAGTATCTTGTGCTGAAACTGAAGTGAAACACATTAAAGCTATTCCACTAATTGCTAAAGCTATTTTATTGAAATTGATTTTTTTCATAATTGTGATATTAAATTAAAAAGTAATGGTTTTAAAGTTATGAGTTAGTTAATCGTATTATTTTCCTCATTCTTGGAATAAATTTTCATAAGAATTCCCGTTCCATTTCCCATTTGATTTAGGAGTAGAAAATTTATTCCAATAAAAAAGGAGTATTCTATTTTATATTAGTGTCTTACAAATATTCACCGTGTTGAGAAATATCCAAACCTAATTCTTCTTTTTCTTCACTTACTCTTAGTGGTGTGATTTTATTCACAATAAAGAAAAGGAAATAAGAAACAGAAAATGCAAATACAGATACAAGTACTAATGCTTTTAATTGTATTAAGAACAAAGTAGGATCTCCGTATATCAAACCTTGATGCTCTCCAACAATAGCATTTACTGATTTTGAAGCAAATACTCCGGTTAACAACATACCTACCATTCCTCCTACACCGTGACAAGCAAATACATCTAAAGCATCGTCAATTTTGCCTTTAGGGAATTTACTTACAACTAGATTACTTACAATTGCGCCAATTGCGCCAATTGCTATTGCAGAAGAAATGGATACAAACCCTGCAGCTGGCGTAATGGCAACTAAACCAACAACTGCTCCAATACAAGCACCCATTGCTGAAAGTTTGTGTCCCATTATTTTATCTAAGAATACCCAAGCCATTGCAGCAGAGGCAGCAGCAATAGTAGTAGTTCCTAATGCTTGTGCAGCTAGACTACCTGCTCCAACAGCAGATCCTGCATTGAAACCAAACCATCCGAACCAAAGTAAACCTGTTCCTAATAATACATAAGTAACTCGAGCAGGATTTCCTTTTTGAACTTTTCTTTTTCCTAAGAAAATAGCTCCAGCTAATGCAGCCCATCCTGCACTCATGTGCACCACTGTTCCACCAGCAAAATCTAACACTCCCCATCCAAAGAAGATACCATCAGGATGCCATGTCATATGACATAATGGTGCGTATACAAATAATATGAATAATACCATGAATAACAAATAAGCCCAGAAACGAACACGTTCTGCAAAAGCTCCAGTAATTAAAGCTGGTGTGATAATGGCGAATTTTGCCTGAAATAAAGCAAATAAAATCATCGGAATTGTAGGTGCTAATTCCCAAGCCGTATTTGCACTTACACCTTGAAAAAAGAAATTGGAAGTTGGATCTCCAATGAAACCTCCTATAGTAGGTCCAAAGCAAAGTCCAAAACCAACAACAACCCAAAGTACAGAAACAATAACCATTGCCATAAAACTTTGTAGAACAGTACTAATTACATTTTTTTTACCGACCATTCCTCCGTAAAAAAATCCAAGTCCCGGAGTCATTAATAACACAAGGGCAGTTGCAACAATCATCCATGATGTATCACCGGTATCTAATTTTAAAGGAATAATGTGAGGTCCTAATACTGTAGTTTCCGGAAATAAATAAATTGAAAAAATGGATAATACCAAAATCGTGATTAATATCACACTTAAAATAATTTTTCTCATTGTTTTTTAGTTTTAAATTTCTGTAAAAATATATAAATTGAACTTACACCCCCAAGCAAAATGCAATAAAATGTTAATTTTTATGATATTTTAAATTTATACCCCTATTTTTTATGGGGGTATAAAATAATAATAGTACTAAATGAAGAAATGATAATAAGAAAAATCTTAAAAATGTATAATTAGTATAAAACCTATAGTTTTTATCTTGGATAAATTCGATTTTTATAATTCTTTAGCAAGGAATACATTCTTATATGATAATTATCATTATTTAGATTTATATCGTTTCAGATATTTGTACATTAATTACAAAAATATGACAAATACTAAACCAATTCATAGTTTCCACATTCCCGTGATGGGCCTTGCTTATACTATTGATAGCCCAATTCGAGTAGCTAAATTTGGTATATCCTCGGTGATTTCAATCATGGACGATGACCTAATAGAGAAGATGAATGCTTTTTATAGCAAACAATTTAACATTCCATATCGGGAAATCAACCAAAAAATACGGGATTTCCGCGCAGAACGCATTACAACCTATTTAAATTTAGTAGATGAAATCGTAAAAGAGAAGTTTGAAGAGTTTAAAACGGAAATAGCAGAAAGCAAATCAGCCCTTGAAAATTTCATTTCCATGCTGCCTAATAAATCCGAAGTCAAAAGAGGACTCGAAAATTTAATTTCGGAAGGCATAATTTTAAAAGAATCCATATTGAAGTTTCTAGAGGATAATCTTAAGCCAGGTGATATTGACGTCAATATTATGACCAAATTAGATAAAGATAATTTTATAAAAGAGGAACAACTTGGAATTGAATTCAATGATGCTCACGCGGCCCTCCGCGGCTTTGCTAATAGCAATTTGAATTCTTCGGTAGTACTTTCAGCAGGTATGAATCCAAGATTATTTGGCTATTTCGAAAACTTCCCTTGTTTTTATCCTGATACTCATGGAGTATTAAAGAAGAGAATAATCCTAAAGGTTAGTGACTTTCGTTCGGCCATGATTCAGGGAAACTTCTTTGCTAAAAAAGGACTTTGGGTATCGGAATACAGAGTAGAATCTGGTTTAAATTGTGGAGGACATGCCTTTGCAACAGAAGGATTTCTTCTTGGTCCAATTCTGGAAGAGTTTAAAGATAAGAAACAATATCTAATCGATTCTGCACAGGAGTTAATGACAAAAGCGCTGATTCAAAAAGGAAACGCTGTTCCCAAGAGTCAATTAGAATTAAAAATCACCGTTCAGGGTGGTGTAGGAACAGCCGAAGAACATGAATTTCTACTTGAACAGTACAACTTAGATTCTATTGGCTGGGGAACACCATTTTTATTAGTACCTGAAGCTACTTCTGTAGATACTGAGACTCGAAAATTATTAATTAATGCAAAAGAAAATGATTTATTCTTGAGCCATATTTCTCCTTTAGGTATTCCCTTTAATACTTTAAAAGGAACCACAAATGAGAACTTGAAACAAAAAAGGGTTGAAGAAAGCAAAGCAGGAAGCTCATGCCCCAAAAGATTCTTGGCTCTTAGCAAGGAATACGATGCTAAAGGAATTTGCTCCTCCTCAAAAAAGTTTCAAGATCATAAATTAGAAGAATTAGAACTTCAAGCTTCTGATTTATCAGTTGAAAAATACAATAAAATAAAAAATAGTATTACAGAAAAAGCCTGTCTCTGTGTAGGCTTAGCAAATGCCTCTTATATAGAAAAGGATATCAAAATCAAAGGTCAGGCTCAAGGCGTTATTATTTGCCCGGGACCAAATATGGCCTATTTTGACCAAGAAGTTTCGCTCCAAAAAATGGTGCAACATATATATGGTAATACATCTGTTCTAAGACTAACAAATCGTCCAAATTTATTTGTGAAAGAATTAAAAATGTATTTCGATTATTTTCAGAATGAAATTTCGGAAGTTACTGAAGACTTAAGTGCATTAAAGATCAAAAAATTGCAAGCCTTTAAAAATAACTTATTAGACGGAATTCACTATTATAAATCCCTATTTAACACAATTCCTTATTTCGAAAATAGCAGAACATCCATTTTGGACCAGTTTAAAAACTATAAAAAGAAATTAGAAGCTATTGAAGTTCCAACTCTAGAAACTGCACCCTGATTATATCTAAAATGGGTTTAGAAGAATCCGATTCTTTTAAACCCTTTTTAACTGATCATCTTGAATTCTTTCTGAATTTATTTATCTCGTATTCCCTGCTTTAAAATTTGACCAAAATTATACATGTCTTCGTAAGAACAATATAAAGGAACGGGTGCCAATCGGATAACATTTGGCTCTCGCCAGTCTGTTATTACTCCGTTTTTCATCAGATAATCAAATAACGAACGGCCTTCACCATGCAAAAGGACAGATAATTGTGAGGCGCGTTCTAAAGAATTAGTCGGCGTTATAATTTCAAAATCAGTATGGACTTCACTATTTATAGCTTCCAAAACAAACGCTAAATAAGAAGTAATTTTATTGCGCTTCTCAACAATAGCATCCATTCCAATTTCATCAAACATTTCTATTGAAGCCAAATAAGGTGCTAGTGAAAGGATAGGCAAATTACTAATCTGCCAGCCTTCAGCACTTGGAATAGGATCAAATTTCTGTTCCATTTTAAAACGTCGCGCCTTATTATGTCCCCACCAACCCGTAAAACGAGGCAAGTCTTTATTTTCGTGATGGATTTCGTGAATAAAACATCCTGAAGCATTTCCAGGACCTGAATTCATATATTTGTAACTGCACCAAGCTGCAAAATCTACATTCCAATCATGCAGCTCTAATTTTATATTACCGGCAGCATGAGCCAAATCCCAGCCTACATAGGCACCTGCATCATGTCCAGCTTGGGTTATTGTTTTCATGTCAAAAACCTGCCCCGTATAATAATTGACACCGCCAATTAAAACTAAAGCCAACTCATCTCCTACTTCTTTAATTTTCGACAATATATCCTCTAAACGGATGTTGTGTTCTCCTTCTCTTCGTTGGATTTCAACAATCGCATCGCTGGCTTCATAACCGTGAAATTGTACCTGGCTCTGAAACATATATTGATCACTCGGAAAAGCTTTGGCTTCGCAAATAATTTTATACCTTTTGGCTGTTGGCCGATAAAATGAAACCATTAGCAAATGAAGATTCACAGTCAAAGTATTCATAACAGTAACTTCGGAAGGCTTTGCTCCTACTATTCTACTCAGCGGCTTAGTCAATCGTTCGTGATAATCCCACCATGGTTTTTCAGCATAAAAATGGCCTTCTACAGCAAGATTTGCCCAATCATTAATAACTTCATCAATATATTTTTTGGTTCGTTTGGGCTGTAATCCTAAAGAATTTCCTGTAAAATAAATTACTTTTTTGTCTTTTACTTTGGGAAAAATAAATTGGTCGCTATAGGCATGAAGTGGATCTTGGGAATCGAGTAGTTTTGCGAATTCAGGAGTGTTTTCGAATGTCATCAGTTGCTATTTATAATTGTAAAAATAGGAAAAAAGGCTGAAGATAAGAAACGCATTAACTTTTTAAAGGCGAGTGTTCACCCCCAAAAAAGGAATCGAATAAAATTCAAATAAAAAATCTCGCCATTGCTGACGAGATTTTAAAATTTAACAAACGGATTTCGATTAGATGATTAACATCGCATCTCCGTAAGAATAGAATTTATACTCTTCTTTAATTGCTTCTTCATAGGCTTTTTTGATTAAATCATGACCACAAAAGGCAGAAACCATCATCAATAAAGTTGATTTTGGGGTGTGAAAATTGGTAATCATACAATTCGCTACGCTGAAATCATGAGGAGGAAAAATGAATTTATTGGTCCAACCATCAAAAGGATTCAGGGTTCTGGCAGAAGAAACTGAGCTTTCTATAGCACGCATAGAAGTAGTTCCCACAGCACAAATACGTTGTTTTCTGATTTTTGCGGCATTCACAATATCGCAGGCTTCCTGAGAAACACGCAATTCTTCAGAATCCATTTTGTGTTTTGACAAATCTTCTACTTCTACAGGGTTGAAGGTTCCCAAACCTACGTGAAGTGTAACTTCAGCAAATTTAACTCCTTTAATTTCTAGTCTTTTCAAAAGGTGTTTGGAGAAATGCAAACCAGCTGTTGGAGCTGCTACAGCACCTTCTTCTTTAGCATAAATCGTTTGGTAACGCTCAGCATCTTCTGGAGTTACTTCACGGTTGATATATTTTGGAATTGGAGTTTCACCTAATTCTGTTAATTTATTTCTGAATTCTTCATAAGAACCGTCATAAAGAAAACGCAATGTTCTTCCTCGAGAAGTGGTATTGTCTATTACTTCAGCAACTAATGAATCGTCATCACCAAAATATAATTTATTTCCTATTCTGATTTTTCGAGCTGGATCTACTAAAACATCCCAAAGACGTTGCTCCGAATTTAATTCTCTCAATAAGAAAACTTCTATTCTAGCTCCTGTTTTTTCTTTGTTTCCATACAAACGTGCTGGAAAAACTTTAGTATTGTTAAGAACCAAAACATCGCCATCACCAAAATAATCAATAATATCTTTGAATGTTTTGTGCTCGATTGTTTGTTTTTTTCGATCAATTACCATCAAACGCGCTTCGTCACGATTCTCAGATGGATATTCCGCAAGAAGTTCTTTGGGTAAATTGAATTGGAAATGTGATAATTTCATGTTCTCGTTTTATTTAGGATGCAAATATACGATTGTGAGATAGGCCTTGTCAAGTGTTTTGAGGTTTATTTAGCACTATTGCATGAACTTAGCCATTTCATTGTTGGCAAGGCTAATAAAATAAGAGAAATTGGCCCTTGTACTTATTCTAAAATTTCAAAACCGATATTTTTTAGATCAGTCCAAAAATCGGGATATGATTTTGACACAACCTCAGCATTCTCAATGATAATAGGCACTTTCATCGCCAAAGGCGCAAAAGCCATTGCCATTCTGTGATCATTATAAGTCGCTATTTTTATATTCGGATGCATTAGATTTGAGGTTAAAAGCGTCAGACTTTCGTTGGTTACCGATAAATTAGCACCGAGTTTAGTCAATTCGGTGTTTAAAGCTTCCAAACGGTCCGTTTCCTTAATTTTTAAGGTATGAAGTCCAGTCAAATGACAAGGAATTCCCAAAGCAAAACAACTAACGACAATCGTTTGTGCAATATCCGGTGTTTTATTTAAATCGAAACTTACCGCTTCAAGTTCGAAATTCGGCAACTTTCTCAAGCTTAACTCATTACCTTCAAATACAGATTCAACTCCAAATTGCGCATAAAGTTCCGCCAAAGCAGAATCTCCCTGCAAACTATTCTTCTTGTAACTGCTCAACTTAATCGTTGTCTCTTCTTTGGCCAAAGCCACAATGGAATAAAAGTAAGAAGCAGAACTCCAATCGGATTCCACCGTTAAAGTGATCGGTTTTAAGACTTTTTTATTCGGTTTTACAGAAATTAGATTTCCAACGAAAGAAGTTTCAACATCAATTTCCTTGAGCAAAGCCAATGTCATTTTGATATAAGGAACCGAAGTAATCGTGCCTTCTAAGCTAAGTTCCAATCCGTTTTCCAATTTGGAAGCAATCAATAAAAGGGCTGAAATATATTGACTACTCACATTGGCCTGAAGGGATACTTTATTCTTTGTTATTTTTTGGCCCGTAATTTTTATTGGAGGGAAACCTTCATTTTCTAAATATTCTATTTTGACTCCCAATTGCTTCAAAGCTTCAACTAAAATCTGAATTGGACGTTCCTTCATCCGCGGAGACCCGGTCAAAGTTACTGTTCTTCCTTCCTGAATGGAGAAAAAAGCAGTAAGAAAGCGCATCGCAGTTCCGGCATGATGTATATCAATAACAGCTCCATCTGAAATCAAAGCCGCTGTCATTACATCTGAATCATCTGAATTAGAAGTGTTTTCCAACCTAATTGATGGATACAAAGCCTGAAGCAACAACAATCTATTGGTTTCCGATTTGGAACCGGTTATAGCTATATTGGATTTCGAAGGAAGTATCGCAGATTTGAGATGTAAATTCATTATTGATTTCAAAGGGATTAATAAAAGCGCAAAACTAAAAAAGATTAACAAGAATTGAAACTAAAAATATCGCTATTTCAGTTTTTCGTTATTATGATGTCGGTCTTTGTCTCTAATGGATTTAAAATCCATCTTTTTATCAAAGGCAGCCTGCAAATCGATACCCGTTTGATTGGCAAGACACAATACCACAAAAACAACATCGGCCAACTCTTCCCCTAAATCTTTGTTTTTATCGGATTCTTTTTCAGATTGCTCTCCATAGCGGCGGGCAATAATTCGGGCTACTTCCCCCACTTCTTCAGTGAGCTGAGCCATATTAGTCAATTCATTAAAATAACGAACACCATGTTCTTTAATCCAATTATCAACATCTAATTGTGCATTTTCTAGGTTCATTATTCTTTGTTTTTAGTATCCATTAGTATCGTAACCGGGCCGTCATTCAAAAGTGCAACTTTCATATCTGCACCAAAAACACCCGTTTGTATTTTCCTATCCAATTCTTGTTCCAGTTTGCGCACAAAATTTTCATACAATGGAATCGCTATTTCGGGTTTGCTCGCTTTAATATAAGAGGGTCTATTGCCTTTTTTAGTGGAGGCCTGTAAAGTGAATTGACTTACCACTAAAATAGCAGCTCCTGTATCTTTAACCGACAAATTCATGATTCCGTTTTCATCTCCAAATAGGCGAAGGTTGGTGATTTTTGCACTCAGCCAATCAATATCGGTTTGATTATCTTCATCTTCAATTCCAACTAATACTAAAAGTCCGCTTTGAATTTCAGCAGCAATAGCTCCATCAATTGTTACAGAGGCTGAGGAAACTCTTTGTAGTACGACTTTCACTATTACTAATTTTTATTTCTGGTTTCGTCACTGGCAATTCGATCTTCGTTGTGAATATCCGTTCGGAAATTCTCTTCATCACCTTCTAATATTTTCAAATAACTTTTATAACGCGACCAAGGGATTTCATCTCGTTCCAAAGCCGCTTTGATAGCACAATGAGGCTCTTCTTTATGAAGACAATTATTGAATTTACATTGGTCTTTCAATTTAAAAAACTCCGGAAAATAACCACTAATTTCCGATGGCTCCATATCCACTATTCCAAAACCTTTGATTCCCGGTGTGTCAATAATTCGAGCATCAAATGACAAATCATACATCTCTGCAAATGTAGTCGTGTGTTGCCCTTGCTTACTTTGCTCTGATATCACGGTAGTTTTCAAATGCAAACTAGGCTCCATCGCATTGACTAAAGTAGATTTTCCAACACCCGAATGACCCGAAAACATACTCACTTTGCCAACCATCATTTCCTTAAGTTGCTCAATTCCATTTCCTGCTGTTGAAGAAACTCGCAGGCATTGATAACCGATTTCCTCATAAATGTGCTGCATATACAGTTGCTCGTCAAGTGTAGCCTCGTCAAAAGTGTCGATTTTGTTAAAAATCAAAACAGTTTCTATCCCATAAGCTTCTGCTGTAAGCAAAAAACGATCTATGAAATTTGTCGTAGTAGGTGGGTTATTTATCGTAATCAACAAAAATACACGATCAATATTTGAAGCAATAATATGCATCTGATGCGATAAATTCACTGATTTCCGAACAATATAATTTTTTCTGTCGTGAATATGATGAATGGTTCCTGTAGTAGTGTCAGAAGTTTCCTCTAATTCATAATCGACTACATCACCAACAGCAATTGGATTCGTACTTTTAATCCCTTTCATGCGGAATTTCCCTTTCATGCGGCATTCCATAAAATCCCCTTGTTCCGATTTTACAGTGTACCAACTTCCTGTCGATTTGTAAACGAGTCCTGTCATATTTTAATTTGCAAATTTAGTCTCGCCTTACGAGATCTAATTTCTTATCCTGCAAAGATAATTTTTTTGTTTCAGCTTTAAAGTGTAAACTTTTGGATAATTTAAAACCACACTATTATCCAATCAAAAAAAAATCTCCGCCTCTTTATTTTAAAAAAGTGCGGAGATTTTAAACTATAAATCTGACTTGACTACGAATTTAATATTTTTTCTTGGTGGCCAATGCTCTCTTGGTGAACAGCTTTGAACATTCTAAGCACAAATTCTTCTGACAATCCTTTTTTCTCGCCTTCCAAAATCATTTTACCTAAAATTTCATTCCATCTTGTATTCTGAAGTACAGCAACATTATTGTCTTTCTTAACCTGACCAATCTCATCTGCAACTTTCATACGTTTCCCTAACAACTCTAATAAATTAGAATCTAAAATATCAATATTAGTTCTTAATTTAGTCATTTTGTTATCAAAATCATCTGTATCACCACTTACTTTTCTGATTTTCAAATCTTTTAGAATTTGTTTCAAAGCATCTGGCGTTACTTGTTGTGCAGCATCACTCCATGCGTTATCCGGATCAGTATGTGTCTCGATAATCATACCATCATAATTCAAATCTAAAGCTTCTTGAGTCACTTCAAGAATCATATTACGATTTCCTGTAATATGAGATGGATCAATGATTAAAGGTAAATCAGGGAATTTATTTTGTAATTCAATAGCAATTTGCCATTCTGGAATATTGCGGTATTTTGTTTTTTCGTAAGTGGAAAATCCTCTGTGAATTACTCCTAATTTTTTGATTCCAGCAGCATACAAACGCTCAACTCCACCCAACCATAAAGCCATATCTGGATTTACTGGATTTTTTATCAATACAATTTTATCCGTTCCTGCTAATGTATCAGCAATTTCTTGAACCGCAAAAGGATTTGCTGTAGTACGGGCACCAACCCATAATACGTCAATATCAGCTTCTAAAGCTAGTTTACAGTGTGCCGCTGTAGCAACTTCTGTACCCATTAGCAATCCTGTTTCTGCTTTAGCTTTTTTCAACCATTTCAAACCTATTTCACCAACACCTTCAAATCCTCCTGGACGTGTTCTTGGTTTCCATATTCCAGCTCTAAAAACACTTACATCAGAATTTTTTAATTCATGAGCGATTTTTAATACTTGCTCTTCTGTTTCTGCGCTACAAGGTCCTGCGATTACAAATGGGTGAGTTAAATTGAATTCATTCAACCAATTTCTCATTTCTTTCTTGTTTTCCATCTTTTTATTCTAATTTATTGTGTGTTGTTTATTATTTATTGATTCCGTTTAATATTCCTTTTATTTTATTGACGCTTTGCATTTCTTCATATATAGCCTCATAATCTTCCTGTTCTAATAACTCTTTGAACTTAGATAAATTGGAAATATATTCCTCTAAAGTTTCTACAACTTGCTTCCGGTTTTGTTTGAAAATTGGCGTCCACATCGCTGGTGAACTTTTAGCCAATCGAACCGTACTCTCAAATCCACTCCCCGCCATATCAAAAATATCTCTTTCGTCTTTTTCCTTGGCCATAACCGTTTTTCCTAACATAAAAGCACTGATGTGCGATAGATGGGAAACATAAGCAATGTGTTTGTCATGTGAATTCGCATCCATATAACGGATACGCATTCCTAACTTTTTAAAAATTGTCAACGCTTTTTCTTGCAATTTGAAACTTGTTTTTTCTATTTCGCAAATTATATTCGTCTTATCCTGAAACAAATTTCGTACTGCAGCTGACGGTCCAGAAAATTCCGTTCCCGAAATGGGATGCGTTGCCATGAAATTTCTTCTTTTTGAATGATTCGCTACGGCTTCACAAATAGGCAATTTTGTTGAACCTACATCAAAAACCAAACTATCTTCTCCTATTTTATCCAAAATTTCCGGCAAAATTAATAAACCTTTGTCAACTGGCACAGAAAGAATTACAAAACTTGCATTATTTAAATCATTGATTGTCGCCTTTTTATCAATTACACCTAATTTTAAAGCTTCTTCCAAATGATTTTCGTTAGAATCAATTCCTAAAATTACAGCGTCCTTATAATGAGTCTTGATATCCAATGCCATTGAACCTCCTATTAATCCAACTCCTATTATATATATATTCATTTTTTAAAATTCCAATTAATGAATCTCGATTCAAAATCTATTCCCTCTTCAGGGATTATACTCTTATTCGGTCTATAGCTTCTTGTACAATTTCTTCTTTAACACAAAGTGAAAATCGAATATATCCCGCACCATTACTTCCGAAAATTGATCCCGGAGTAATGAAAATATGATTTTTGTATAATATTTCATTTATAAAATCCTCTGCTGATGAAATCCCTTCCGGCAATTTGGCCCAAACAAACAATCCAACTCCTTCTTTAAAAACAACACAACCTAACTTTTCTGCCAATTGATTGGTTAGTACTCTTCTTCGGCTATATATTTTATTTTGTGCGTCAAACCAGGATTTGTCCAATTTCAATGCCTCGATAGCTCCTTTCTGAATTCCATAAAACATCCCACTGTCCATATTGCTTTTTACTTTCAAAATAGAATCAATATAACTTGCTTTACCCGAAACCATTCCTACACGCCATCCGGCCATATTAAAAGTTTTTGAAAGGGAATTCAGTTCTAATGCTACATCCATTGCTCCTTCTACCTGTAAAATCGAAAGTGGATTAGCATTCAAAACAAAACTATAAGGATTGTCATTTATTAAAAGAATATGATGCTTTTTGGCGAAAGCCACTAACTTCTCAAACAATTCCAAGCTTCCACTTGCTCCTGTTGGCATATGTGGATAACCAATCCACATGATTTTTACCTTTGTCAAATCCAATTGTTCCAAAACTTCAAAATCAGGTTCCCAATTATTAGACTCCACCAAATCATAAAAAACGGCTTCTGCTCTCACTAATTTTGTTACCGAACTATAGGTTGGATATCCCGGATTTGGAATTAAAACCTGATCTCCTTCATTCAAAAAAGCCAGTGAAATATGCATAATACCTTCTTTGGAACCCATCAAAGGTAAAATCTCGGTATTTGGATTTAGTGTTACTCCAAAGTTATTCGTGTAAAAAGCAGCCATTCCTTGACGTAATTCAGGCAAACCCTGATAACTCTGATAATGATGCGCGTGTTCTTCGTTAACGGCATTTTGAATGGCTTCAATAACGGACTTGGAAGGTGCTAAATCCGGACTTCCTATTCCCATATTAATAATGGGTTTTCCTTCCGAAATTAACTGTCGCACTTCTCTTAATTTGGAGGAAAAATAATATTCTTCAACCGTATCTAATCTTTTTGCTGTCTTAATCATGGTTTTGTGTTTTCGAATTCTCCTAAAACTTTAAAATATTCTGCCATTATAGCAATCAATGATTTCGCTTTAGCAAAATTCTCATATTCATTAAAAGTTACATCTACAAAAAAGGAATACTTCCAAGGGGTTTCTATTTTAGGTAAGGATTGTATTTTGGTTAAATTCAATTCGCAATCACTCATCACATTTAAAATCGCAGCCAAACTTCCTCTTTTGTGATCCAATTCGAATTTTAATGATGCTTTGTTGATTTTACCGTTTGCGACGGCCGTACTTTGCTTTTTAATAATAACAAATCGAGTCATGTTTTTATTAATCGTCTGTATACCGGGAGCGATAATATCTAAATTGTACATCTCCGAGGCGACTTTACTGGCAATTGCCGCAATGCCTTTCAATTGACTGGCTTCAATTCGTCGAGCTGTTTCTGCCGTGTCTTTATCTTCCACCAACTTAATGTGAGGATGGTTTTTTAAGAAATCCATACATTGTAATATGGCCATAGGATGAGAATGTACTTCCTGAATATCTTCGATTTTCTGACCTCTAAGTCCCATCAAATTCTGATGGATATTCAAATAATGTTCTCCAATAATCTGGAAATTATTTTTGTCAATTAAGGCATAATTCGGAATTATAGAACCAGCAATCGAATTTTCTAAAGCCATTACTGCAATATCTGATTTATCCGATAAAAGACTATCAACCAATTCTTCAAAAGACAAACATTCATCAATTTCGACCGCCTGATCAAAATATTCTAAAACCACCTGATGGTGAAATGAACCTTTAATTCCTTGAATTGCTACTTTTGTTTTCATTTAATAAACTGTTAGGCATAAAAAAATCCCGATTTGCATCGGGATTGTATATTTTTGTTTGAATTAATAATTTTTCAAATAACCATACGACAATCCCTTTCTCCCTGATAGAAGAAATAAAATGAATTGCTATAATAAAATTTGTTATTTAACATGACCTTTAATAGATATTCGGCTAAATTATAACTTATTTTGAGTTTAACAAATAAAAAACACTTTTATTTAAGAAAATTGAATCAAATAAAACTGTTTTAAGTATTCCGTGTTTTAAGTTGGAATTTTTAGCAAGCTCAAATAGACATTTGAATAGCTTGTATTCACATCACCATTAATCCTAATTCTGGAAACCAATATGCGACTATCAAAACTTTTCTTCTTACTTTTGTTTCAAATTTAGTAATATGTCAATCGAAGTCAAAAATATTTCAAAAAGTTATGGTTCTCAAAAAGCGTTAGATGGAATTTCATTTTCTATCCAAAAGGGAGAAATCGTAGGTTTTCTTGGACCTAATGGAGCAGGAAAATCAACCTTAATGAAAATATTAACCACTTACATTGCCCCCGATGAAGGTGCAGCCTTAGTAAATGGATATGACGTGAATTTACAACAAAAATCCGTGCAAAAATCTATTGGTTATTTACCGGAACACAATCCTTTATATTTAGATTTATACGTAAAAGAGTATTTGGCTTTTAGTGCCGATGTGTATAAAATTCCTAAAAGCAGAATCGATGAAGTAATTCTTCTTACGGGATTAACTTCTGAAAGTCATAAAAAAATAGGCCAACTTTCCAAAGGTTTTCGCCAGCGTGTTGGCTTAGCGAATGCCTTGCTTCACGATCCCGAAGTTCTTATTCTTGATGAGCCAACAACAGGCCTGGACCCAAATCAGTTATTGGAAATCCGAAATGTTATTAAAAATGTGGGTGAAAACAAAACCGTTTTCCTTTCAACGCACATCATGCA
>Ga0209084_1000595_pt1 | contig 33836 bp, 32 predicted proteins | sample C_130820_MF_Meta_FD_187309 | JGI IMG/M metagenome (GOLD analysis project Ga0209084, IMG submission 187309) | Freshwater microbial communities from Lake Croche, Canada to study carbon cycling - C_130820_MF_MetaG (SPAdes) (version 2) | ecosystem: Environmental > Aquatic > Freshwater > Lake... | reverse complement strand
CGCCCAACTCCAACGTGACCGGCGTGAGATTGGCCACCGCAGCCGCCATGACGACACGACCTACCGTTCCGTTGCCGGTGTAGAAGATGTGATCGAAATGCTGCGAGAGCAGATCGGTGGTCTCGGGCACACCACCCTCGACGATCGACACCGCTGATGGGTCCATGTACTTGGGCACGAGCTGACCGAGCAGCGCCGATGTGGCCGCCGAGACTTCGCTGGGCTTCATGACCACGCAGTTACCAGCAGCGATCGCACTGGCCGCGGGCACGAGCAGCAGCTGCACCGGGTAGTTCCAGGGAGCGATCACCAGAACAACGCCGAGCGGCTCGGGGACGAGATGGGACTTGGCCGGCATGTTGAACATCGGCGTGCCGACGCGCTCGGGCTTGTTCCACTTCTTGAGCTTCTTGATCATCGTCTCGACCTCGCCGGTGACGAAGGCGATGTCAGTGATGAAACCTTCGACCGCGGGCTTGCCCAGATCGGTGCGCAGTGCCTCGAGGAATGCCGCTTCGTTCTCGGTGAGCATCTTGTTCATCTGCTCGAGTTGATGGCGACGCCATGCCAAAGAGCGGGTCGTCCCGGATTCGTAGGTGGACCTGAGGGTGTCTGCGATGTTCGACATCCCGATAGTCAACCATTCCGGGGCCCGAAACGCTTGGGAATCTGCGTTTCCGGCGCCTCGGTAGGCTCAGGTGATGGCCCGGGACATCATCGACGACCGCTTCATCGGGGCCCTGCATCTGCGGGCCCTCACCCATGCCGGTCTCGAACACGACCCGGCAGCCGAGCACACCGCGGTGCAGGCCGGCACCCTCGATGCGCTCATGAACGGTGGGTACGAGGGCGACACCACACTTGCCGAACTCCTGCGCTTGGGTGATCTCGGACTCGGAACCGTGCAGCAACTCGATGGTGAACTCATTGTGTTCGACGGCCGGGCCTGGTCGGCCGGAGCCGACGGTTCTGTGCGTGAGTTGCCGCTCGACACGCTCACGCCGTTCGCCGTGGTCACCCATTTCGAGGCCACGGTCACCGCAGCGTTGGACGGCCCGCTCACGCTCGCTGCGCTGCATGCGCGCATCGACGAACTCGCCCCCCTTGGATCACCGGTCGTGGCCGTGCGCATCGATGGCGAGTTCTCCGCGCTCTCACTGCGCAGTGTTGAGAAGCAGTCTCCGCCCTATAAGCCGTTGCGCGAGGTGGTGGCCCATCAGACTGAGTGGGCTGTCGCGCAGGCAACGGGCACGTTGCTTGGTTTCCGATTCCCCGATGCCACCGCTGGCGTCGAGGTCCCGGGCTACCACCTGCATTTCCTCTCGAATGATCGAACCATCGGCGGTCATGTCATGAACATCACCCTCGAGTCGGGATCGCTGGCCATCGATCCATGTGACGAACTCCATGTGGAGTTGCCCGACGGCGTCGGGCTCGGTGTTCCCGGTGCCGCCGATCGCGCCGAGATCGCGTCGCTCGAGGGTGGCACCGCGCACTGAGACTCACCCCGACTTGGTTCGTCAGGTGCCAGAGGTTTCAGACGCCCGGTTGTTCAGTCGCGGCGCTTGCCGAGAAGACGCCAGACCGCGGCATAGTGGGCAGCCACACCAGCAACGACGGCGACGTGGAAGATTTCATGAGAACCGAAATGCTTCGGCCATGGGTTGGGCTTATGGAGCGCGAACACCAACGCACCGGATAGATAGGCCGCGCCACCACCGATCAGTTCGTTCACCGTTCGACGACCACCCACCTTCGCCACTGCTGGGGCTAGCACCGCACCAGCAATGCCAAGCACCGGATAGAACCACGAACCAGCCCGGTGCTTCTCGTCGAGCAGCGCGACCTTGGCGGCCACCGCAACCCCGGTGATACCCCACACCGCTCCGAGCACGTACTTCGACTGCTCCGGCGGAAGTACAGCGACGGCGATCGGGGTCCAGGTACCGGCGATCATCACGTAGATCGTGGAGTGATCGAGGCGCCGCATGACCCCGGCCATCTTCTTCGACCGACTGAGCCGGTGGTAGGTGCCCGACACGGCGAACATGCCGCACATGCCGACGCCGTAGACCGCAGCCGCGGCGCGCTTTCGTCCGGGACGGGCGTTGATGATCATCGCTGCGGCTGCCGGTGGAGCAATGAACGCGCTGATGGCATGGAGCTTGCCGCGATAGCGGGGCCGGGCGTCCCAGCTCAGCTTCCAGAGGAACTCGTCAAGTGCGGTGAACGGATGCGAGACGGCCGGTGCTTTAGCCACGGAACCACGCTGCGGGCAATGGCATGTGGTTCGTCGGGTCGTTCTCGATGTCGAGCGGATGCGGGAACTGGGTGGCCCAACCGTCGCTCACGATGAGGTCGCGGCGCACAAAGGTGAACTCCATGACCTGCGGTGTGGGCACTCCCGCCACATCGGCCATGCCGCAGAAGTTATTGGGATGGATGTGCACGACCTCGTGCTCGGCCAGAAGTTTGGCGAACACCGCTGCGGCGATGGCGAAGAACGGATCTTCGGCGAGATGACCGAGGAGATGGAACTCGATGGCCATCACGCGGAACCGACGCAGCAGCGCCGGAGTGGCGGCGAGCAACGAGGCGTACTCACCACCTTCGATATCCATCTGCAGAAGGAGATCACCGGTGCCGGGGCACGATTCATCGGCCCAGGCGTCGAGGGAAATAGTGGTGTCGTCGTCGTAGCCACCGATGAACTTCGGGATGAAGTGGAAGTTGGGGTGCTCCACCGCGGGACCGTCGACAGTGGCGTCAGCAAGGAAGACCTGCATGCCACGCTCGGCGCAGGCCAGTTCGAAATCCGAACAGGTGCCCACGCCCGGTGAGAAGCAGGCCTCGATGCCGTCGAGGACATCGGGGAGCAGATAGCCGCCGTCGTCGTCGGGTCCGATGCGAACCAGCTCGACCCGACGGGGATGCAGCGCCGTGGCGAATGCCTGCATCTGTTCGGGACTGGTGGGCCGGTGCTCGAGCAGTGCTGCCGCTCTCGGATTCGGAAGGGATGTCACGGCTGCAGCACTCTCGGATCGCTCGGGGTCAAGCGGTGATCGTACCCAGTCCGCCCCGCCTCCGATCAGCGGGGCGGGCGGAATCGGGGGCGGGCGATGGGTCGTAGAGTTACTCAGTGACCCGCGCCAAGCTCTGGACCCCGACATTCATCCTTGTGGTGGTGTTGCAGTTCACGCTCGTGATCGTGAACGGGTCCACAACGATGGCGCTTCCGGCGATCAAGGCGGGCCTCGGCGCCACCAACTCGAATCTGCAGTGGTTCGCTGCGCTGTTCTCCCTCGGATTCGCGCTTGTGCTCGTGATGTCCGGACGTCTCGGCGATCTCTATGGCACCAAACGCCTGCTCCTCATCGGCTTCGCCGGTCTGGTGCTCGCCATGACACTCGAGGCCATCTCGCCCAACATCTACCTGCTGCTCGCAGCACGTCTGCTGCAAGGAATCGCCGGCGGCCTCACTGCGCCCCAGCTTTCGGCCATGATCCAGCGAACCTTCGACGGTCATGACCGCACCCGAGCATTTTCGGTATTCCTGATGGTCTCAGCCGGTGGATTCATGGCCGGGCAACTCTCGAGTGGTGCGCTCATCAGTGCCGATGTGCTCGGCCTCGGTTGGCGATGGGCGTTCCTGCCGATCGTGCCCATCGGTTTCGTGCTGTGGTTCTTCGCCGCAAAGCTGCTGCCGCGCACACCGCCCGGTGTGGCTGGACGACTCGACATCACCGGCGCCGCGGTGCTCGGGGTGGTGTCGTTCCTCCTGATGTTCCCGCTCATCCAGGGTCGCAACGCTGGTTGGCCGATCTGGATCTTCGTGATGTTGGCCTGTGCGATACCGGTCTTCGCAGCATTCGTGTCCTTCGAGCGTCGGATCGTTGCCAATGGCGGCAGTCCGCTCATCGACCCGTCGCTGTTCAAGATCCGCACGTTCAACGCTGGCAACATCATCACGATGCTGGTCGGCATGCTCGCCTCGGCGGCGCCGCTCTACATCATCCTCACCATCCAGATCGGGTTCGGACGCAACGCATTGCAGGCGGCCTATCTCACCTGCCCGATGCCGTTCGCCAACATGTTCGGTTCGTTGGCCACTGCACCACTGCTGCGTCGATTCGGTCGCGGTGCGATCGCGTTCGGCGCACTCTTCTGTGGATTGTCAGCCGTCGCGATTCTCATCGCCGTGCACGGCGCTACCGACTCGATCAATCCAATCGTGCTGGTGCCCGGCGTGGTGCTGCTCGGGTTCGGTCTCGGCATCTCGATCGCGTCGGGTATCGCCATCGTGCTCGGCGATGTTCCTCATGCGAATGCCGGAAGTGCTGCCGGTGTGCAGGCCACGGGGCTGCAGTTCTCGGGCGCCGTTGGCATCGCCATCTACGGCATCGCGTTCTACGGGGCGATCGGTGCCACCGAGAACCTCAGCGGCTACCTCGCCGGTATGCGCTGGGTGATGTGGATCTCTATCCTGCTCGCCGCAGTGCAGGTGGCGCTGATGTACCGCTTGCCGAAGCACCGCCTGGGCGCCGAGGAGGACATCCCCCTCAGCGACCCGGAGCTGTTGGTGTTCCCCGATCTTCACGGGGACTGAGCGTTCCGCTTACTTGTCGTAGCGGGTTCGGCGGCCCTTGTTGACCATGCGGCGCTCGGAGAAATGCTTCTTTGACGACATTTCGTCCCACTCGCCACCCTTCATGCGCTCGGCATCCACGACGAGCTCCTGGATGAGATCTGGGTCGCCGCCGATGTCGGAGAGCAGATCTGCCGCCGCCGAGAACGCCACGGATGCACCCCCGAAATCACGACGCTGATATGCCTCGAGAGCCTTGCGACGCTCCTCGGCGGCTCGCAGGATGTTGACCTGCTCGTGCACCTGGGGGTCGGCCGCGGCATCAACTGCGTTGGGGTCGGCCGACACAGTGACGCCGAGCGGAATGGTGACCGTATGCAGTTCGACAGCATCGCCGAATGTGCTCCAGCGCACGATGACCTCACCGAGAACGAACGGACCTTCGGGGCGCACCGGCGGCAGCAACAGTTCGGCCACCACCCGACGGAGTTCGGATCCGTAGGCATCGCCGAGAGCGACCTGCATACCGCCGGCCACCTGGGTGATGGGGAACTCGTTGAGCACCCTCATGCCGAGCACGCCGGCAGCGGGGCGCAGCTCGACCGACACGTTCTGCGCAACGGTGGAGGCGAGACCTTCGAACTCATCGTTGAAGATCTGCGGGGCGTGATCGGGGCCCGCGCACCAGTAATCGTTGCCAGTTCCGGCGTCAGCGATGATGGCCAGGAGTCGCTCGTCGTAGCGATCACCGAAGCCAATGGTGGTGGTGGTGATGCTGCGTGAGCGTGCAGCGGCAGCAATGCTGGCCAGACGGTCGGGATCGGTCTCGCCCACGTTGGCCTGGCCGTCGGTGAGAATGATCACCCGACGCAGTGCCTCGGGGCGAGGTGAGGCCTCGAGCATCTCGATGCCCTTCAGCCAACCGCCCGACAGATTGGTGGAGCCGCCAGTGGTGATCTGCTTGATGCGAGCAGCAGCGAGGTCGGGATCGTGCGACGAAAGCTCGAGCACGAGTTCGGTGGTGTCATCGAAGACCACCACGCCGACACGGTCGTTGGGCCCGGCCAGACGCAGGAAGTGCGCGGATGCCGCCTTGACGGACCGCAGTGGGTCGCCGCTCATGGAGCCGGACTTGTCGAGGACGAGCACGACATCGAGCGGTTGACGCTCGGAGTCGGGCGCCGGTGGCGCTTTGAGCTCGACGAGCAGATGGACGACGTCGTTATCGACGAGGGGGACGATGGTTCGATCGAAGGTGATCTTCGGTTGCATGGCGTTCTCCTGTGGTGTTGTTCCGCCGGTACATGGAGATGAACGCACGAAGGTCTCCGATGTGTGCGAGCTCGTGGAATCAACCCGAAAATGCCGGGGCTCCGGATCTTCCGGGGGCGGTCTGAGAGGGTGGGAACAGGGCACCCCTCACGTGGGTGATCCGCTGAATCACCCATGCGCGGGGATGCGCACTGCATGGGAACACAGCAGCCTTGAGTCCAATGACCATCCACGGCGTTGGAACACCGGCCTCACTCACACCGATCAGAGTTCTTGTGATCGACAGGAGCAGGGCAGCGGAATGCAAGATCCTCGTTCATCTCGAAAACGCGGGCCACCAGATCATTCATGCTCGGGACGAGAACGCAATGATCGAACTCCTTCTGGCGAGCGTTGACGAAACCCCAGAGGATCGATGTCTCAACTATTCGGGCGTGTCGGTCGAACCCGAGAACCGCACAGTCCATGTGCATGGCATTGCCGTCGACTTCTCACGGCTCGAGTTCGAGTTCCTCCTGGTGCTGATCGAGACGCCCATGCGAGTGCTCACCCACGGCGAACTCGCCGAGCGCGTCTGGGGCAACTACGACGTCGGACTCAAAGCGATTTCTGTACTTGCATCCCGACTGCGTCGCCGGGTCATCGATGCCGGCGGGCCGAGGGTCGCAGAGGCAGTGCACGGAGTCGGCTACCGACTCGCGTGCGCCGGATGATCCCCATCATCACCGGAGCAGCGATCAACGCGAGCAACAAGGCAACAAGGAACTGCGTCATCGTGCTGCCACCAACTCGCAGGAACACGCTCGGAACCGGGATCTGAGCGACGACCAAGGGAACTGAAGTTGACTCGATCCGCAGCTCCCACGGATCGGGCGCCGCATTCGCGTCGCCCTTCGTGGTGACCACGACCTTGCCATCCTGCTCGCGCACACTGGTCAGCCGGTGTGCGTACATCACGCCGCCTTCGTCGGGAACCGGCAGCACGACGACATCGCCCTCTGCGAGGTTCGCCGTCGACACGGACCGCAGCACCACAACATCACCAGCTGCGATCGTGGGTTGCATGCTCGGTGAGATCACCCGCATGAAGTGGATGTGTATGACCGCCACGAGTAGAGCGATGCCGATGGTGGCCACCACCCCGAGAACCAGGGTGACATCACGCATGATCCGAACCATAAGACGTCGGCGGGGTATCCGTTCACCGGCCGACTCGATCTCGATCGGCGAGTCGACCAGAAGTTCGACGGGAGACTGAACTGAAGGTTCCACTGAGGAGTTCACCGGCGTTTCGGCGGGAAGTTCGAAACTCACTGGTTCACCACTGTTGCTGCCCGGACCTGGGTGCGGCTCACGACGCTCGTGAACGTGGTCGTGAACGGGGAGCCGGTGCCGGAGCTGGTTGAAGCGCGCATGGCGAGCGTGCCGCCAACGGGTACTGGTTCAATCACCTGCAGTATTCCGCTTGTGCCGACGCCGAGATCAACGGCCGTGCCGGAGCAGAGACCCGTCACCGAATCCCACACCCCACCTCGGCAGAGGGAGAAGCTGATGATTGGAAGCGGCGGACTTCCAGAACCGTTCCTGACACTTGAGGTGCTGATCGTCTGTCCGATCAACGGAACCGAACTGGTGTTGACCAGATCGACGAACTGGTACGGATTCTTCTTCACGTTGGTCCAATCAATGACGAGTGCGCCCGATGTCGCAGCCTGCCCCTGCAGAACGAACACAGATCCCCAGCTCGCACTGGTGACGGTCTGTGTATCTCCAGCCGAGGCGTTTCCTGCGGCGAGCGCCACCCCCACTGACAGCGCGAGCACGGCGACAGTTGCCTCAATGATGAGGATCAACCGGGCGACACGTGTCGCTGAGCTGTCAGTAGGCATGAGCTCGTTCAACTGTCAGTTCAGCTGTTGGTGGTGGTTGCGGTGCGCTGAAGTTCGTTGACGGTTCGGTGGTCGAACATGTGTTCGATTGTACGGGTGGGGTGTGACAGCCGGTATGGGTCATTCAGCCCATTTCATCGATCGCACGCACGCCCCTGCAGCGGACTCCGGGTGTACCGAAGCGCCATGGCCGACCGGCACTACCCGCAGGAAAGGGGCACTCTCACCGCTGGCAAGGCTGCCACGAGTCTTTCAGTATGCATTGCGGATTGATATGCTGAATGCATGGCACAGCTGGTCACCCGTATTGACGACTCCCTCGCCGCGTCGATGGACGAACTGATCGCTCAGGGCGCCGCATCCAGCCGATCCGAGCTGGTCCGCATGGGACTCGAGCGACTCATCGATGAACGACGCCGCATCGCGATCGGCCTTCAGATCGTCGACGCCTACACACAGACGCCGCAAACCGACACTGAGAACAGCGAACTCGACGCAGCGACCCGGGCACTCATTCTCGAGGAACCATGGTGAGCGACCCGAAGCAGGGCGAGATCTGGTGGGCCGAGCTGGAGTCAGCCCGCCGACCAGTCCTAGTCGTCACCCGTACCGAGGCCGTGCCGGTGCTCACCGGCATCGTGGTCGCCCCGGTCACCCGAACCATCCGTGCCATCCCCAGTGAGATCCGCCTCGGTGCCGACGAAGGCCTCGACACCGAATGCGTGGCCAACTTCGACAGCATGCAACGGATCCATCGGACTGCACTCACTACCAAGCTCGGCGATCTCGGAGTTCGACGATCCGAGATCTGCGCCGCGCTCGAAACGATGAGCAACTGCTGAACGGAGCAGCTCCTCAACGTCGATGTGCACGGTTCAGCACGGTTCAGCACGGTCAGGCTTCACCGAACTGGCTGGCGGTCGACTGGAGTTTCGAGTTCGCGTGCACCAGAGCGGCCACACCACTCACGGCGAGAACAGCTCCACCGACCAAGAATCCCAAATAGCCGATTGCGATAGAGACGTCGATCGCATCGCTGAGGAAACCTGCGACTTCCTTCACCCGATGCGAGACCCAGAAGAGCTCCAGGAACGTGACGATAACCATGATCAACCCCGCTCCGGTCATGCCCGCAGCGAGGACACGATTGGTGCTCGGGGATTGATCGGTGCGTGACGTGACTGCTGCACTCACCAGAACGACGAGCGCGAGAAACACTGCGATCCAGCCCACCGGTATCGACAGGAACCACGGCGAGGGAGTCGAGCTCTCGTAGGCACCGAGATTCCCACCGAACACAGAGATGGACACGCTGGCGTAGGGCAGGAAGGTGGACAGAAGCGTCACGACGAACCCCACTCCGGCAAGGACGAGTGGCGCTTGAGCGAACCCAGCGAGTTCCTCGATCCGTGGGATCGCCGCACTGTTCGTGGCCGGCTGTTGTTCCATTGGTTCAGTCATGTCAGTCCCCCGCCGATCGATCGCACGCCGAAAAGATGAGCGAACTCATCGGGGAAGATCTGACCTCGCCAAGCGAAACGGGACAACTGTGCCACCACGCAAATACGCACGCGCAGAGCACCCTGATTTGTTTGTGTTGGTTCAGAAGATGCGCCCACCCGGATCCTGTGACGTTCGGCGCCAACACAACGCTGATCGAATTGTTCACTCGACTGCTGCGATCACACGAGGTTGCGACCAATCGAATATGCGCTGAAGGTGAACGCTGCTGCCACGATGACAGCAGTCTTTGCCCACTCCAGTCGCGTCGATCGGAACGGCGCCCAGACAAAACCGAACACCGAGGCGATCATCAGCGCCAGGCCCACGACGTACACAATCGCAAAGGGGTTCGTTCTGAACACCTGGGCGATATCACCATGAAGCAGTGCCACGGTTCCGTGGGTCATCCCACAGAACGGACATTGCCAACCGAACGCTCGCTGCAGAGGACAGGTTGCTCCATGCGAGAACAGCCAGGAGCTCACGCCCGGCGTATAGGCAACTGACAACGTTGCCGCACCGCCGCTGAGGATCAGCGCGTCGGTGATCCTTTGGTTAGAACCAGTCCTTCTGAAGGAAGACATATTCCTGCTGGAACTGCGCGTCGCTCTTGCCGAGCATGATGATTCCCTCGATCAGGCCGATGGTGCTCAACGCCATGCAGACGAAGAACGGCAGCACGAACACGAACGAGGCGCAGAAGCACACTCCGAAGATGACCAGACGTGCACCAGACCCATTCCGTCATGTCAGTTCCCCGCCGATCTTTTGCACGCCGAAAAGATGAGCGAACTCATCAAAGGAGATCTGACCTCGGAGTCTGCGTTAGGAAGCGCTATGGAAGTCCGGAGCCCACACCTCGCTAAGTCGTCTCCAATTCATCGTCGAGAGAATCGCTATGTCGGCAACGACTGCGTGGACGCGTTGAAGGTGATGATCCTCACGATCGCACTCGCGATTGATATTCAGTCCAACTCAGGGTGTCAGGTGAGTACACAGACCTGATGCCGGTCGAGCGCCTCTCAATTGCCAATTAATTGAAGTTCAGATGTCCGATGGCGGTTGCTCCGAAACAGAACCGTCCGAGGAAACTGGCGGGGCAGGCGGAGGCGGAAGCGGAAGTGTCGAGACTCCTGGTGCACCACCGTGCATTCCAGGTGAAGTTGGTGCGTACCCCTCGAATCTGGACATGACCGATTGGATCGTGGTGACGATCGATCCTTTCGCAACACCTGAGACTTCGATTCGACTGCCAGCTGGATCCGGTTGGATGTCAATAGTCAGGACTTCAGTGTCTCGAAAGAACACTGCGACTATGCCGATGAAACAGAGGAACAATCCGATGATCCCAGTGATAATTGCCCACTGCGGGAGGTACTTTCTCGTAATCCGAAAAGTCGTGGGACCGACCGGAACGACCTGAGTGTCTTCGAGATAGTTCCCACCGCTCACCACGGTCTGTCCAATTGCCTGAGCAACCTGAACGGGGTCTGCCCTGACAGTCGCTGTCAGGGCAACCTGATTTCCTGATTCCGCCATTTTTGATGTGTCCCTTCAACTCGTTGACAACTGGTTGTCCGAGGCAGATCGTAGTGACGGACTCGAAATTCTTCCTGCGATTCTCATACGTGGTGCCACGTAAATCGCTCATATTCCCTCGACATTCGTGTCCCGCCGAACCCAGACGTATGAGTATTTGGAAATCAATGGCGGGGCCGCACTGGAGTCATCTGAAACGGTGGCCGTGTCGCGGGTCCAGCGGCAATCAAAGGAGCAGCCATGACCACGAACCCGGGTGAGCTCGGAGGTCGGCCCCAGAATCCTGCGGACCGCATACGAGCACTTGATGATCGGCTCCGGAGAGGCTCAATCTCACGCTCTGCGTATGAAGCTGAGAAGCAGTCCATCCTCCGCCGCGAGCCACCCGTGCTGCCCCAGCGACCGCCACGAGCAGTCACGCAATTGCGCCTTCGTGGAGGTTCTCCGCCCGTCCTTGCGTACCTGCTGCTCATGACGGCGATCTGCGCTCCCTTGTCACACATCCTGTGGTGGCAGCGCCTCGAAACACGCCTCGCGGGAACCACGATCCTCCTTCCGAATGGGTTCTATTTTCTCGAGCTCAGCCTCACCCTCGCTGTAACCACAGCAGCGGGTTGGGCTGGCTACACAGTTTTCAGAAACCGAACCATGACGTGGCCTGTCGTCGGCGCAATCCCACTGCTCCTCTCGTGCACAATCCGGGGATTCGCTGCCCTGTCAATCGGGACACTCAACGGAGCGTTCGGCGGCGGTGCACTTGCATCTCTGGTCATGACCGGGTGCGCCCTTGCCTCCGTGATCGTTGTCTCAATCCAGTGGAAACGCGAACGATGGACCGGTTTGGAATTCTCCAGTCCGATCTCCGCACTTGGCCTAGTTGCTGCATTCACGACTCTCGTCGTGTTCTTTGGCAACGGTTGGTCTGGAGTGCTTGCGCAAGCTGGGAGCCGTTGGGAGACCGGAACAATGTGGTTTACCTGGGCGTCGATACTTGCTCTGTTCAGTGCGCTCGGCGCACCGCTTATTTCCGGGTTTACGCGCGACAAGCGGCTGAGCCTCTGGCTCGCAATCGGCGGCATTTTTGACCTTGTCGGTATCTACGGGAGCCTCATATGGCTCGGGATTGACGGGACCCTCGCCATGACGAACGTGGTCCTCTTCATCGGTGCTTCCTTCGGGCTCCTCACAGCAATCGTGATCATCCGAACGAGGGAACTCCGCCTGGAGAAGGAGACCTTCGCGACACTCATCGGGCCAGTCTGAAGCCCCGATTCAGCCGTTCACATCAGTCCGGAATCGGCTCTGGACATGACCCCTTCGGACCCATTGCCAATGTCAGGCGAAGACCCAGCCCCCAGAGGGATCCTCGAGAGCGGGAAACGAACGGACCAATCCGATCGAACAAACTCGATCACCAGTCGACTCGGATCAGACCGGTCAACCGCCGCCGCACGGATTTCGGTCCCAACCGAGAGACCCTCGGGGACAGTGAGGACCGTCGGCCACCACACCGTGGTCGCAAACTTCGCTCGGTCGTCACGCGCGGTTGGGAGGTCCATGTGGGTGAACACTTCGGCATTGAGAGGTGGCCGTTCCCCGGAAACGAGCTCGAGGCCGTGTTCGAGTATCCCAAGGTGGAGACTCTCCTCGTCATTCGGGTCGGCGTTGGGCGTGAGGTACTTGGTCAGCGCGTCATCGAGCGACGCCTCGACCCCAGCTCGCTCGAGATCAGCATCAAAGCCTCCCTCGTTGAGAATCTCAGCGAATCGCCAACGAGGTCCACTGCCGGGGACAGTGTGATCCGGCGTCACCTTCCCAACTGTTTGATCAATCTCCGGGCGGAGACTGTCAATTTCGTCAGGGTCGCGGCCGGTCTGGAATGCGAACTCGGGCACGAACGCCTCGGCTGCCTTTCGATACTGACGCAGCATCCAACCCCGTTCAGCTACCAAACGGCGGATTCGTGCGAGTGCCCCCATCCGGGACTTGCCTTCAAGGCGGAAGTAGTGAAGCGACACCTTGTACGCCGGGAACGGCGCCGGCTCGGCGGGAGGCTCGAAATCCTCCGGAGGACGCCCTCCGAACGGCATCTGCAGGACACGATTCAACGCGAGCGCAGTCCCTAAATACTGCTGATAGATCGCGTGCATGCGGACAATTTCGCCTGCTGTGGAACGAGCAGATTCTGCCGAGTGACCGATCATCTTCAGTGACAGATTCCATGACAGGCGGTCTCGCACCCGAAAATATGTGAGCGAACTGAACAGCAAAAGTGCGAGAACAACTGCAGAGAGCGCAATCTTTAGACAGATGCTTCGTACCGTTGATTCAGCCTGCTGAGGCAACCAGCCGTTGAGCCGGACAAGTATCCCGATCAGCGTGATCGCCACATAACTCATGAGCAGGATGCCAATCAGCTTGGCCGTGGTTCGATGCCCAGGGGCCCGCGCGCTGACTGCAGCGACCAACGCGACCACAAGACATGCGATCACTCCGGCGATGATCCCAAGCTCCTGCACTGGCGCAGCGATGAACGCCCATGAACTTGCGAACATCGTGAACAACACCCAGGCAACGCCGGAACCGAGAAGTATTCCGCCACAGATTTCCCACGGTACCCACTTACCTTTCGACTTGATCATCCGCTGCGCGGCGGCAAGGCACACCGCCGCCAACCCGAGCCAGAGCGCCGCAATCGCAAGCCCGACCATGTATCTGGTCCGCTGGCTCCAAGTGTCAACGCCAATGATCTGCACCACCCCAAAACCGAGCACCAACGCAGTGAAGGCAAGGGTCAGCAGACCACCGATCGACCAGGTCAGGAACGGCAACGATCGAAAATTCGCAGACTCCGCATCTTTGATTGCCTTGGCCAGCGCAGCTTCGTGCTGTTTGAAGTTGTCCTCACCCTTCTGAATCTCCCCTCGAAACCTGCCTGCGAATCGGCCGAGGAGTGTTCCGAATGATGGCGAGAGTCCTTCAGAGTTCAAGGACCGTAGTGAGCGTTCGAGGCCGAGAGACGGATCCGGACCGATCACTTTCGGATCACTGATCACAAGAGTGATATCACCCGCGCAAAGTTTGGTGTCAACATCATCGCCAGCGTCAACCGCACCGGTGACATCTCGGACAAGTCGATCCCAGATCGCCTGATCAATAGGTGTCGACTCGACCGACTCAAGGTCATAGGCGCGCCGACGTCTGTTAAGTCCAGCAGTCAGCTTCTGGATGTGAGAGTCGAGGGTGTCCGATTTTGTTCCGCTCAGATCTCTCCCTATCCAGTCCACTTCGATACGCGACTGCTCCCCTAATGCCTTCAGGAGGGATTCACCCGCCAAATCCGTTGTATCGGCGACCAGAGTTGAATAGAGCATTCGCGGAACTTCTCGGAGGTAGTCCCAGACCTCAGATCCGTAGAGCCGAAGCGCACCCCGGATCCCATCGGCCTGGATTCTTCCGGCATCGAATTCGTCAGGCGCTGCGAACTGAAGCGCCGGAATCTCGGCGTGCAACTGATCAGCGAAATCTCGGGCGCTCGCCCACTGATTCGGGCTCGCTTGGAGTGTGTTCGGTCGGCCTACGGGGCTGGCAGGCACAGGCAGGGAATCACCTTGGGTCATCGCTTCGTACAGTGGCAACGGGGGACCGATGGCGGCGCGGGCGTAGCTGCGGACAAAGTGAACCGGCACCTCATTGCCATCAATGACACCGGCGAGCGACGCGTCGACCGGGGCATCAGACATTGATATCCAGAGTCCGCTCTGTGTCGCTATCTCGGCAGCAACGTGCCCGGAAAAGGAGTTGATATCGGCGACCGTTACCGGCGCTGCGAATCCAAGATCGCTCGCTCGGTCTTCGGGAACAGCGATCAGGTTCGCATCGGCATGGCTGTCAAGGAACCCCGCCAATGCTGACTCTGTGCCCAGAGACTCGGGGAACACGAGCCGCACACTCTTGAGAGGCGCACCCGGCGGCTGCAGCCGTCGGACCGCCATCTGCAGCCCTTCCGCGAATCGGCCTGCTCGCTCCGCCGCTGAGGGTGTTGCAGCAGCGGTGAGAATGCTCACGACTCGGGTGATCGACGGCTTACGGATTGATGCCATCGACCGAAAGAGAGCATCGGTGTCAGTCTCACCATTGACGACACGCGTCGTTGCCACGGACTCACTTGCCGCGGCACCAGCGTCAACGAACCAGAATCTGTGGAGTAGTCCCTTTGCGCTCAGGTCAACCAAGCAACCGAGAGCGCCCCGCAATCCCGGGTCACCCTCGATATCGCCCACTATCAAGATGACCGGTTCGCCCATCACATCGTTCCCGCTGAACCCGATGAGTACTTTCGGAACGCTTCAGCTAACTGACGAAGCGACAACTCGATCGGGGTGTAGAGGCCGGGCCAGAGGGCACCATCAGCTCCGAGCGATTCGGGCCGCCGACTGATTTCGTCGGAGTACTTCTTGTAGTCCTCGACATAGCCCTTCCGTGTCGACTCGATCAGTTCCGCTGCCTTTATCTGCCTTTCCTGAGAAGTGGAACTCTCGGTCACACCGGTTGATGCGAGGATCGGAGTCACAATCGGCTCAATTCCGAACGAGCCGGTGTTCACCCAATTGCGCAGCTCATCATTGAGGCTCAGATAACCATCGTTCTCCCGGAAGTTGGCTGTGCCCTTCGCTTCAATTCCGAGATCGCGAAGTTCGATGTAGGCGTTCAGGGAACTTGATTCATTGAGGTCGCGCATCTGGGCAACTTGGATGTAAGCGAGTCCGAGTGATTCCAGAAGCGCCGGAAGTAGGTCGCGACTCTCCGAGTCGACGAGCGTGAGAAGCGGATTCGGGAACCCGACACGATTGCCGCGATTTCGTCGAATCGTCAGCGAATCCCGATCGATCCGTCCCAACAAAAGACCAGTGAACCAGCCGCGCACCATAGTGACCAACAACTGCTGCGAGACGGGTACGAACTCCGTGAGGGGCCGTGCTCGGCGGTTCAACCAGAAGTTCCGTGCCGCAGGCGAGTTTGCAACTGCCGCCCAGGTCGAAATGATGGGATCGTTGATCGAGAGAAAGATCAGCGGGTCATGCGCCGCGCCAAGCGTGGAACTGATCGGAATCGTTCGAATGTTTGTGTCCGTACTGAGCAGCCCAGAGAAATCAGCAGTGCCACCGCCCAGCGCGTTGAAGAGAATCGACTTCACATCGGCCTCAAGTGGATGATCCTTCAATGGGATCTTCCCGAGCTTGGCCTTCGGGCGCTCCGGGCTGAGCGGGTGGAGAAGCGCTTTGAGTCCGGCATCTATCTCCACCAAAGGCTCGGCGGAATCGATTGCTGATTGGAGCGCCTTGCGGAAATTCTCCTGCCGATTCGCCAGTTCATCTGGATCGATCCCACCCTGATCGCTCAGATACGACCGCAGGTCTGCGTTGAGGACTCGAGCAAATGGGTTGCCCTGCTTCCGGAGCCAGCGATTCGCCCTGTCCAGAAGATCACCCGCAGCGAGTCCGATTTCGAAGGTCGCTGCAGTCGCGGTTCCAATGCCTCCCAACACAAGGCTCGGGTCGATCCGCCAGGTCTGATTCACCCGCACCGGCATAGTGACGAATCCAGACTTGAGATCCTCTTCGTTCAGGAACGACCCGGTAATCAGTTCATTGCGCGCTGCGAGCATTGCATCATCGGCTCCGCCCTCTTCAATACTCTTTTCAAGAAGCGTGTCGAACTGCTGACGAAAATCCGTGTGTGAAATGACAAGGCACTCGTTTTTCGGCGGCACAAGTCGGGTCGGCACGGCATCGATCGGCCATGGGGGAATGATTGCCGGTGTGATCCCGTCGCCGACATACCCCTTCCGATCGAGCTCACCGGCGGCGAAATCAATGGAACGCTTCAGAGGTGTCAGGAAGTTCTTGGTGAAATCGCGAAGGGCGTCGGCGCCTACCCGACGCCGCTTTGCCTCGATCGGGTGGAGTGCTCGTTCTTGGAATCCAATCTCGATGGCATCAGAGAGCGCCGCGTGCCCCGGCTGGATACGGCCGCTCACATTCAACCGCGAGACCATTGAACTGCTGTAGCGGGCAGGTCCGGTGTCCCAGTCGTCAGCTGCTTCCTTGTAGAGCTCATTCACCGTTGAATTCGACACTTCGATCGCCATCTCGAGAGTGCGCTTCGCCACAGCCAGGCCATACGACGCGATCAAGTCATTTGTTGCCGCGATCGTTCGATCGGCCTGCGTGGCCGCCCAATCGACCACGCGAGCTTTGCGCATCTCCATTTCTGCGTCTTGGATGAACTGATCAGCGAAACCGGGTAGGAAACTTTCAATCTGTTGGATCCATGCCTCACCGTTCATCCCCTTCGAGGAGACATCGAGTCGTATCTGCTCGGTGAGGTTTGCTACCGCTGACCAGAAGAGGTTCCGGGTGTCGCGTGGATCGATCGCATCGATCACGTCGTTGTTGTCCGGACCTTGCTCGTTGAGCCCGGCTTGGTTGAGAAAGGTGAGCAGTCGCTTGGATGCCAGCTCATCGACGATTGTGTCGGCCTTTGCATTCCGGGACGGATCGGTCTGCTCTAGGTACTTCAGATGTCCTTCGTGCAACCAATCGGCAGCGGTTCGGGCAAGTCGCTCCGCCGAATACTGCTGGAAGCGGTCGGTACCGAGATTGACCTCGCAGAAGCCATATGCCTCAAAGACTGGTTCGTGATTCTGAAGCAGTACATCCGCATCGACCATGTTGGCCTTCGCTTGGGTGTCCCAGTTTGTGATGGTGTAGCCGATGAGCTCGTCCTGCACGCCCTCGTCGGTGGTCCAGCTGCGGAGCGCTCGTCCCATCATCTTGTACACCGAGTGCTGGTCGCCGAACGCAACGCCCTTTGTGTTGGACGCTCCTACGAGGAATGGGTACTTCGGTCCGCTTCGCTGCACCGGTCTTGCATTCCCCGCGGCAGAGAGGAGCGGATTCACTCGACCCTCTGGCTGCTCGCTTGTCGGAGTCAGCCAGTGACCATTCAGAACCTCGCTGATCGCAGCGAGAGTGTTGGGTTGGATGCCAGCGGTTCCCTGTCCCACCTGCTTGAACACATCAGCGGTGTAGAGAATGCCGAATGACTCGTCGCCCCATGACCCGCCCATCTGCCGGATGATGTCGCACGTATCCATCAGCAGACCCGCACCAGAACCGCCGGCGAGCGACGAGACAACAACAACCACTGGTTCCGGCTTGTTGGAGGAACCACGCTCACTGTTGACTAATCGAGAAATTTCAGCCAATTGCGCGCCTGCGTCAGCCTGCATCAACGCGCGCTGAGCAGTGTTTACGGCTTCCCGGATCCTCTCGGCATAGGCAAGGCCGATGGCTCGACCGACCGCCCGATACTGACCTGCGCCGGTCTCGATCGGGACGTTCAGAAACGTCGGGTTCACACGCCACGTCGCAAGATCCTGCCAACCCTTCGAGGCTTTTGCCCCCGAAGAGAGCTTGGTGGAAACGTTTTCGAAAGTGATCCCGTTCCCGACGAGTCCGACGTAGTTCTCGGCCGGGAGCATCGGCACCTCGGTGATCTCCTTGCCGTCCTGCTCCGATGGCGTGTCGATCTGAATCAACTGCCACCCAACTGGGAATCCACCTTGCCAACCGATCTGATCCAGCCACCTGGTGAGGTCATTGCGAAGATACCGAAGGGTCTTGCCTCCAGAACCACCGAGACCAACAAACATGAATTTGCGCATCGTGCTCTGCTCCTTGACTGATGTTTCTCTTAGTACTGACGTTCAGGGTCGGCCGTGGTCAGTCCGGCCGCGGCGGAAGGCGCGGCTCGGCCCGTTTCGACTGCAGCTCTGGTGAACCAGTTCGTGGTGTCGCCTGCACGGTCGGCGTTGTCGCGTCCGTGACCGCCGATGCCGAGCGTGGCGGAGGTGAGGACACCGCAGGATGAGACGCACCAGCACTGCCCTGAGCGGCGGGCGCCGCTTCGCTGACATTCGATTTCGACAACGAGTCGAGATGCCTCTGCAGGCCGAGAAGCGCCCGATCAATTGCCTGGCTTGCGATCTCCGCTCGAACACCCTTGCGAACGAGGGCCACGGCCGTTCCGATCTTCGTAGCCGGATTCACAGTGACCCAAACCGTCTCGTCGAACGGAATTGCCGACTCGACACGGGATCCGAATCCGTTACTGATTGAGGGCTCTGCCGCCAACACTCCGGACTGCGATCGCGAGAACGCACTGAGACGTGCGTACGGGTTCCAGGTCCGACGGCGTTCGAGGGACATGCCGCCATCGAGTCGATACTTCGAACGATCCCCGGAGACTGTCTTGAAGTCCTCCATACGAAGCGGCGTGTCATCCACACGACGAAGACCGGCGTCATTCAGAACCAGTGGAACACTCATCGATCGGTACGAATTCGGTTCCGGGAGACGGAGCTGGCGGTTCGTCAACCCAGTAAGAAGACAGTAGGAGAGCAGCATCGAAACGATCCAGAGGATGAGCGAGATCAGGAGGATCTTCCCGTTGTCTGCCGGCTTGACGAGGGAGACCGCCGGGAACGCCACGTGCTCCGTCCCACCGATCTTGATTGGCGTGTTCGAGCCTTCCGGCGTGTAGGTGGCGGTGAACGAAAGCGAGATCTGGGCGGTTGTGTTCGAAGATGCTGTCGTGCGCAACGATGCAGGGAGATCGAACGGTTCCTTGTCTGACCGGCACAGCGGGGCGGGATCGCTCAATTCAAGCGACAGGGTGTCGACGGAAGACGTCGGTTGACCGAACGTGACGCAAAGAGTTCCGCCAGTGTTCTGATCCACAGGCCTCACCCGCAGTTGTCCAACGGCTGCCTTCTTGCCCTCGATGGTTGCGGGACCTTCCCACGCAACCTGTGGAGCGGCCGGCTCGGACCTCAGCTCTATTTGTGTCACGGGTGCGGTGAATAGCGGGCCCTGCCAACCAGTGGCGGTCGCCGTCACCGTCACCGATGGCGCCGAAGTGCGTGGGCCGTCGACAGTTACCCGCCATGAACCTGAGGCCTCGTCCCAGTCAACAAGCGCCGGCTTACCGTCAACCTTGGCGGCAATCGACACCACCGTGTCCGGCACGCCCACCCCATCAGCGCCGGCACCAGCGCCAGTCACCTTGTAGTTGAGGAAGCTGCGGGTCGCCTTGCCGAACACCGAAGATTTGCCTTGGATGCCGACAGAAGCCCGCAGATCAGCGAAACAGGATTCCAGATGGCCCGAACCTGTTTGCACGGTCACCGATCCGGATTTCGCTGGGCCGTCCTTCGGCGCGTAATCGGCGAATTCTTGGCCTTCCGCGCGCGACGTACCATCGATCAGGATCTCGGTTTTTTCATCGGCATTCGAATTCTTTACGGCGAGCGCGTTCACCATCGATGCCGGATAGCCCGCGTCCAACTGAGCGCAATCAAGTTCATAATGACCAAGAGCGATCTGACCCTGCTTGAAGAACTCAGTTGCAAGCGAGCTCGCCTGACTGGCTTCAACTCGTCCACCTTGCACATGACAGGGATCCGCTGCGTCACCGCCGAGCAGCCTCTCAATCACCGGGGCTGTCTGTGACCGTTCTGCGCGATCCTGCGCGGCTTCGGCACCTTCGTTGCGAAGGTCAATCATCTGAACAGAGAATCCTGCGGCGATGATCGACTCGCTTACTGATGGGCGAGGTGGGGATCCATCGGGGCGCGGGCCACAGATCTGACCACCCAACTGGTTCTGAATCGTCCCTTTGTCACGGGAAGACGTGTACGTCGCAAGTCCAGGCGCATCGAGCTTGTCGATGCTGTAGGCACCATCGGTAAACCACACAACTCGGTTGCACGCCGCTGGAGTGCTGGCTCTTTCGGCGAAATAGCCAACCGCGTAACTCAGCGCGAGGACGTAGTCGGTGTTTTGGTCCGTATTCCGATCTCCGAACTGCTTGACCGTCTCCGCTGCTAGAGATTGCTGATCCGGAAGCTTCGTCTCGCCGACGAGACTCGCTCCCTCTCCGAAGCCAGCGATACCGAGGTTAATCGTCTCGCCTCCGGCACGCGCAGAGTTCGAAAGTGACTTGATGAGCGACTCAGCGCCATCGACTCGCAGCTTGTCCGGATCAGTTGTGCGAAGGCTTGAGCTCTGGTCCATCAGCAACAGCACATTGAGCGTCGGGCACCCTTTTGGCGAAGCTTTCGACTGCGCGCTCGACACACTAGGCAGCACAAACGGCAGCGTGACCAGAGCAACCACCGCCAGAGCAACAGTCCTTGAGGCCCGTTTCATCGACGCGCCACCGCCTGGGCCACAAGAAATGCGCCATAACTCCCGATGATCCATCCAGCGACCGATGCTCCGAGCGCAACCAAAGGTGGCCGCCACACCCATTCCGAGTAGGTGCGCGACATCCGTCGTTTCGCGTTTTCGGTGCGGAACCATGAATAGCCGATGAGACCAACGATTGATCCAACAAACCACGCGCCGAGGGCAGGAACCGAGAGTTCAGCGGTGGTTCCCGCGTGGTCTCCGCTTGCTGCAGAAATCAGGACAGTCGCTGCCAGAAGAGAAGCGACTGTGATTGCCAGAGGAACCAAGGGTGGATGTACCGGTGCGGACGAGAGCCTCCGGGCCGGCGTTGGACCTCCGGTTCCGGACGAAGCGGCTGATCCGCCAGGACGCTGAGGAACTATTGACGCCATTAGCTGCACACCCCGCTCAACTCCATACCTCGAGCGAGAGCTCCGATTCCGCACTCCGCCTATGCACCTGCGTCTCCCGACTCAAAACTTGAACTACCCCGCAACTTCTCCGCTGGGCACTTCCCAATACTGTCGGCACTCACCGACATTTGCCCGTGGATATCCAGTATTCGGGGAAATTGCGTGCCAGCACATAGACCAACTAACCCAGCGAGTACGCCGGTTCTGGATCCTCCATCCAGTCGATGATCGCCTCGCTGATCGGAACGTCAGTCAGATCCTCGATCCAGAGCCACTGTCCGAGCGGATTCACCTCCAGGAAGTAGGTGACACCGTCGTGGCCCCGAACGAGATCAATCGCTCCGTATGACAACTCGAGTCGGACCATGAACTCCAGCAACTGCGCGCGCACAGTCTCATCGAACTCAACGATCTCATGAGCCGTGTTCGCCCAGTCGTAGTGACGCCAGTCGACCTGCGCATCGAGATGCGCCGACGAGGTATCTATCCGGCAGGCGAACACCCGTTGACCGACGATCGTCACCCGCAGTTCGTCTCGCTTCTCGATGAACTGCTGCAACACGCACGGACAGCTCTTCAACGACTGCAACTCTTCGAGCGTTCGGCGTTCGAATCGTTTGGTGAGGTGAACAGCCACTCCACCGGCTTCGGTCCGCAGCCTTGTCGCCTCGATCGGCTTCTTGCACAGCGGACACGAGTCAACGGCCTGGAACTCTGCGGCCAGACTCGCTGAATCACCCACGAACGTCCGGGGAACGGTGAGGCCCACATCGAGTGCGGTCTGCTGCTGAACCATTTTCGACATCGCCCGGATGTTTGCCAGCGGCTCATTCATGAATGGCACCCGCGAGCTCAGCCAGCGGAGCACCGAGTTCACGTGGATCGCCTGCTGCACGTCGATGTATTCGGCCTCTGCGCCGATGCGCCCGGCATCGGCCGCCGAGGTGACGAACTCACGTCGCACGAACGCGGACCGCAGATGGCGCGAGTCGAACGTTCCGCGCCCGTGCTCGACGATGCACTCGATGCGGCCTCCCCCGGAAGTCCAGGAGAGGCCCCAATCGATCCCGTATTTCTCGCGGTCGAGCACGAGCAGCGGTAGTCCCCGCTCCTCGCATGCGACCTCGAACCCCTCGACAATGGGGTCGAGAGGTCCGGTTATGAGCAGAGCGGGTCGATCGGTTTGCATCGGTGCGTTCGCCAAGGTCAGTAGAACTCGCCGTGGTCAATGCCACCGATGGTGCCGGTCTGACGACTGGTCAGCGGGGTCTCAGCCTTGAACAGGCGCTCGATCGCCGAATCGATGTCGGTTGTCGCCGGGGTCCAGTTCCACTCCTCGACCGGCGGCACGACTTCGAGGTCGGGCAGAACGGTCATTCCTTCCAATGCGATGGGCATGTCTCTCTCCTTGGTTGTTGTTGCACCCGGCATTCACCGAGATCGGTTTGACGACACCTGAGCGGTTCCGTCGAGGGCCAGACGTGCAGCCAGCACACGTCGATTGGTTGATGCGTCCTCGGACAGTCCGAGTCGCATGAAGATCTGCCGCACGTGGGTCTCCACCGTGCGTTCCGAAAGGAACAGCTGCCCGGCGATCGCCCGGTTCGAATACCCGCACGCCAGCAGCTCGTACACCAGCCGTTCCGCCGGGCTGAATCCGCCGAGCACCTTCTGCTCGCCATAGGCGGTGAACGCGGAGTCGATGGTGTGGCGACCGGTCATTGCGAACCGGATCGAGGCAATCACCGTCCAGAGGCTCGGTGGTGTCGTCGAGTCGAGCAGTGCCAGGCCACCACCGGCCGGTCGCACACCGGCGATCGCCCGCACCGGCACCCGCGGTGTTGCGAGCACTGCAAGTGCCAACCCCTGATCGACGCCGACGAGCGCTTCATGCCATCGGCCTTCGGTGTAGTCGAGCAACGACAGCGGTGGCACGGCGAGGACTGCATCGAACCCACCGGATTGCGACTGCTCGACCATGTCATCGAACGCAACCTGTTGCGCCGAGAGTTCCAGGTCGCTCAATCGTTCGGTGAGCAACAACGCAGTGAGCGGGTCCGCAGCAGTCACCATCACCGACAACCCCTCACCCGTCGAGGCCGCCACCCCTGACGCCGTCAAGCCTGATGTCGCCACACTCGACATCAACACGCCCGCCACCGCCGATGGCTCGCCCACCGTTTTCGTCCTAACCGCCTTCACCACAGTCCCACCATCAACCCTCGTCCGCTCGCAATCTTGAACCACCGAATCCGCTCCCGAACCCCGATTCAGTGGCTCCCGCGCATGATGCGGGCCTGCACCGAATCAGGTCGGGGTCACCACTGAATGTGGGTGCACCGGCGGCCAACCTCCGCCGATGCACTCGCATCCACCCGCCTACCGCCAACCGCCACCGGGGTCGCCACTCCCGGCTCCGCCAACCGCCACCCGCCAACCGCCAACCGCCAACCGCCAACCGCCAACCGCCATCGACGCTCCGCCACGCCGACCCGCCAACCGCCTTCCGCCACCGTGATCCGCCATCACGGTTCGCCGTCCCGCCACCCGCCACCTGACCTCCGCCGGTCAGGCCGCCTCCGCTCCCAGCGCCGAGAGGAACACATCGAGCCCGTCGATCTGCACATCGAGTTGTCGGATCACTCCACCGATTTCGCTGATCGAACTGCACGGAACATCAACACCAGCAACGACGACGTTGTCGCACAACCACACCCGTGCTCCGACCAGGCCGGCGTTCACATCGTTGAGTTGTTGCAGCACATCGACAGTGGGTTCGATGCCATCGAGCACCACCGTCGACAACCGCACGGTATCGATCGGTGTGTTGTGCAGCTCGGCGCGGATCGTGCGAGTGCGCCAAGTCGTCGAGAACACGCCAGTATCGAGAACTCGTGTTGTGGTCCCTGCTGCATCGGCGAGTGTCCGGCCGAGTTCGTCATGGAATCGCACGGCAGTGGTCTCCCGACGATCCGAGGTGGCCCGCCAACCTTCGCCCTCGATGAGCAACGGAATATCGAGATCCGCAGGGAACCGGATCGTGATGATTTCATCGTCATCGACCTCACGGATGAGATCGAGCAGATGCAGCACCGGGATCGACGACTCCGCCTCACCGCGAGTCTCAGCTGGCACGCGCTGGCTGGTGCACAACCCACCCTGGGTGCTCCAGTTGGCGTACGCCGCGAGCTCGCCATTTTCAACGATGAAGCTCACCGGAACCCGATGCGGGTTCTCGATTCCCGGCGGCGCGAACGAGATGCGTCCGAGCAACCTAGCGAGCTGCTTGCGAGTGAGCGTTGCCGTCGCAGCATCGGTGACGTACTTCGGGAACATGCGCAGTTCCGCCGACACAGGTAGATCGATGACGCTCGATCCCGCAGTGCTCGCGGCCAGGCCCACAACGTCGTCAGGCGTGCTGATGGTGACGCAGCGATCATCCGCTTCGAGCGAAAGATCGGCGGCGTTCCACACGAGGCGGGCCGGCAGACAACGCGGCTCGAGCGGTTGCGGTGATGGGCCACCGGTGACCTCCCAGAACAGCGGTCCGCAGGTTCCCGACCAGATGCGCTTGCCGTCACGACTGCGGACCCACAGGCCGTCGGTCGGAGTCTCGGTCTCGAGCGACCGGTTGAAGATCCTCCACACCGTGTGGAGCTCTTCGTGTTCGAGTTCGATCGACCAGATGCTCATCGGGCTTCCCCTGCATGGTGAAAGTTGATGCCGACTATCGACGGGAGACTCGGCGGCGTCGGCTCGAAGTCGAACGCCAACTGACCCTGCCCCGGCCGAGGCACCGAAACCGACACACCGTTCTCGAGATTCTCGAAGATTCGTACGAGCTTCTCGAACTGATCGACGTGGAGTGAAGCGAAATGGATGCGCCCGTCGTCTCCGATGGTGACCCAGCCCTTGCCGAGGGCGTGCAGGATGCCGAGCCCGTGCATGGCCCGCTGATTACGCCGCCAGCGGTGAAACGCGATGACGAGGTTCGGTGCTTGTTCGGCCAGAACGGCCTCGGCCTCGGCGATCGCTGCCTCGCCCGGGTTGGTACCCGGAGTGCTGCCCGGCGTGGTGCTCGGGTCGTTCTCCGGAGTGGTGTTCGGGTCCTGCTCAGGGGTGCCGCTGTTCTCTACTGACATGGTGTTTCCGCCTTTGCTCTCGGGATAGGATCCAAATTCCCAAACAGTCACTGATTGGTTGTTTGGAAACATGACAGTAGCACAGTCGCGGCGGCATGTGTGTCTAATTGCCAAAAAATCACTGACTGTCTGTTCTGTGGAAAGCTATCGCCGTGTCCATGAAATTGCTCGGCCGAGTTGAGGCGGAATTCGGCTCCTCTCCGATCAGCCTCGAGCAGTTCAGCCAGGTCGTCGGTGTGGACTCCTCGGTGCTTCGCGGTCGGCGGGAGCGAGCTTCGGACTTCCCCACTCCCATCCGCGAAACCGAGTCCCGGGCCTCCTACTTCTTTCGAGATCTGCTCGTCTGGATCATCGCCGCGAAGATCAAACCTTCGGTCGATTCAGCTGCGCTGAACCAGTGGACCTTGCGAACGGCAATCGATCGCTGCAGCTCTGAACACGGTGTCGACGCGACACAGCGTCTCGTGGCGGGCATCGCACTCCTCCTGTGCCATGGTTGGTCACCGACCCAGATCGAGGGCGACGGAGCGTCACTTCTCCTTGCCGCTGCTCGCGATCACGTGAGCACGCTCGAGCAGGAGTTCCCAGTCGTTGCCGTCCCGGTCGATCGGTTCCAACCGGATCCGAACCCTGCGACAGATCGCGACTTTCTGCGCACACTCATCTCATGGAGCAGCGACGAGAACGAGAACGGCACCGCCGCCATCGACACCGGGTCGCCGGCTGCGTCATTGCTGCTGCACGAAATGCTCAGCTTCCACAAGAACGCATCGTCGAAGGGTCGTTCAACGTTCATCGGTTTCGTGGAGTCCGAGATCTCCTCGATCGCCAAGGACACGACCACACGAATCTCGACCACAGCCGAAGGTCTCAACCGATTGATGCTCACCATGGCGAGCCTCAAGCCCGGCGATGTCATCGTCGATCCTGCATGTGGTCAGGGAGCGATATTCATTGCGGCGAACGAGTTGCTATCCGGTTCGACGCGCAAAACGCAGCAACTCGGCTTCGTCGGTCGCGAGCTCGATGCGAACGTCTGGACGCTCGCCAAGATCCGACTCGGAATGCGCAAGATCGCCCATGACCTCGGTCACCCCGGCGACAACGGCCTCGAGTGCGAACTCCCATCACACGGCTTCGCGAAGTTCATCAGTGAACCCGGGCTCGGCATTCGTGGACTGCGGCCATGGCTGACACGCGCCACCGACCTCATCGCCGAGGGTGGTATCGGCGTTGTTGCTGTCCCCGCATCGTTGGTGTTCCCGCCGGCGATTGATGGGACTCGCAGCCGCGGACGCGGCGCATGGTGGGGCGAGCTCCAACCACAGATTGACGCCGTGGTGTTCACGCCCACCGACCAAGCACTCATCACTCTGCGGACGGCCAGCGATCGACCGAAGCTTCTGGTCCAGATCCACCGGATGAATTCCGCCCCGACACTTCGCCGCCACCAGCAGGAGCATCCGGGCGCCGATGTTCCGCTCGATGTGCACGACCCGGCGATCGCTCCGTTCATGCCGGCGCAACTGCGACGCACCGCTGAACTGGTGACAGCCCCCCGCAAACCAGATCAGAAGATCGATGTGACCACTGACGAGTTCGTCGATTGCCGCACGATCACCGAGATCACACTCGAAGACCTCGGAACTCCCCGTTGGGCAGACTCTGCGCCGGTGCGGGCTGTGGCGTTCACTCCGCAAACCTCGGACACTGACAGCGATTCCGATGCGCGCGATGACGAGGATTCGATCGCTGCTGCCGGTGGAGCGAGCGACGGAGACGAGCACGTCGTTTCCTCACCGCCAGCGGTGATGCACCACGGCCGAGGAAACGAGACGCCGGACAGGAGTTACTCGCCAGCGCGTGAAGCCATTCGGGGACGGATGATCCGCGGAGATGTGTCGCGTCGATTCCAAAAGCCCCGTGCTGCTCTCGACGAACAAGACCTCGTGGCTCAGGAGAACGCTCTGATCGCAGAGGCGACAGACGCGATCGCATTCCTGCGGTGGCTCACTGACCGCCAGGCATTCTTCGAGGACCCGAAACGCAACGACCCGGAATTGGCAGGTGTGCTCGAACACCTCACCACCGAGGAGATGCGGCGAGCACTGCGGCGCCTGCAGCTTCGTCTCGAAGGGCGCGAGACACGAGGACGCAAGCCTCTTCCGACGACGGAATCGGACTGACCACCAAGCGTTCGATCGCCCAACGTGGTTCCACTGATTCCTCTTCACGACGAACGGGCAGAGCGGTATCGTTCTGCCGTCGCCAACGGGTGGTGACACGTGCGGCGGCGCACAGATGAGAGGCGGAGTGATGGCCAATGACGAAGACTTCGTGGTCGGTGTTGTCCCGATCCACCTGAACGAATGGCGTGAAGTCCAGAGCATGCTTTCGTGTGTTTGGCGTGACGAGACGAAAGCGCTCGGTTTCGTGCGCCTCGTCGCTGATGGCGAACGACGATGGTGGTTCGTGAGCGATAGCTATCGCATGGTTCGATTTGCCGGAGAGGCCGACTCTCAAACCTACGAAGTGCTGGTTGCTCCTCGTCTCGTGCATATGGCGAACACCGTTGCTGATGTCGACGGGTCCACCGAGCTCGTACTGCGAGACGATCCCGAGCGCGGTGGCCCAACAGTTGCCATCCGCGGCGATCAGGGCGAGGCGGAGAGCTTGGCTCCCAAAATGCAGTATCCCAAGATCGATGCGGTCTTCACTGACCTCGCGCGCATTGAGTCTCTGATCACGATCGACAACGATCGTCTCCTCTCGGCACTCTCCACCGTGTCGATCGCGCCGGTTGATCGCGATGACGACGATCTTCCCACCATGGCTCTCGTTGGTTCAGGTCCGGGTCACATCTGGCTCCGCACCGATTGGGACGAGGTCGGCCCGTCTGTGATCACCGTTTTCGGAGCGGGTGGTGCACCAGTGCCGCCGCAGCGATTCAACCTCCGGTACGTGACTGAACTGGTCCAACTCTTCGACGAGGAGATCAACATCGCCATCGGCGACCACGTCCCGCAGTTGAAGATGGAGAGCGGTCGATTCAGCGCCGGGCTCATGGCGATCAAGCAGGACTCCGCGATCTTGCGCGACTCCGTTGAAGCGGTCATCCGCACCGTGTTCGGCCCCGATTCACTCCAGCGCGACGCCGACGGCGATTACCAAATCAAGGTGGTCGGTATACCGATCTGGGGTCAGCTGGTCGATGGCGACCCGGCGCAGTTGACGGTCTTCTCCACGCTCCTCAAGGACGTCGATGGTTCACCCGAGCTGCTCGCGGAACTCAACGATCTCAATACGAACCTCACCTTCGTCCGAGTGAACTGGAGTGGGAGGTTCGTCACGGCGCGGGTTGAGCTTGTCGCCGAAACGCTCGATCCAGCCGAGCTTTTCACCGCATTCAAACGCGTGAACGACGCGGCTTCGAACATCAGCCCCATGCTCAACGCGATGTTCGGTGGTGACACCCTCGACCGCGATGCTGAGCGCTGGAGCGCGTATTTGGAGACGACAATCACCGCCGAGATCGTTCCGAACACCATCGAATCGCTCAACGGACCGACAGCGAGCGAGCAGTGGTTGTTCGATTCACCCGTGCACGTGATCACGGCTTGGAACCCGTACAACATCATCCGCTCACCCGAGGAGAACGACCGAGCCAACACCGAACTCGCCATCGCGCTTGCTCGTCGTGGTGCACGATTCGCATGCGCACGGGGTTCGGCCAACGACGGCCTGCACTTCGAGGACAGCTTCATCACCTGGAACCTCACACGTGACGAGGCGATCGAACTCGGGCGTGAATTCCGCCAGGAAGCGGTGTTCGAACTCACCCCTGATGAGTTCCGTCTCGTGCATTGTGGAACCGGCGCCGTGACATCGGCGCCCCGAACCTGACCGGCGTCAGCCCAGCACCCGGCGAATGTCGCCGTCGCTGAGACGACCGATACGACGATCGGTCGATACCGGTCCGTCCACCAGCAGGAACCGCACCTCGAGGCTCACCACCGACGGATTGTCGAGGCCGGCGCCCACCCAATCACGCACCTTCACTCCGTCGCCCTGTTTGTGCAGCGCGCCTCCAGCGGAGTGGACCGCCCGATACCGGACCTCCCGACCACTCACGCTCACCACCACACACGGCCGCACCTTGCCGAATTCGCCCGAACCATCACTGGCCGAGAACGGTACGTACTCGGTGATGATGTCGCCACGGCTGATCGGTTCGGCGTAGTCGATCTCCAGCCATCGCTGGGCGTCGGGGCCGAACTCGAATTCGGGCTCGTCAGACGCGAACAGTTCGTGATCGCCGATGTTGACGAACCGGGTGATCTGCCACGAGGCCTTGAGCCAGGTGACAGCAACGGTCAGCTGCGCGCCCGCCTCGAGCATATGAATAGGGAATTCGCCGATGCCTCGATGCGGTTGGTCGTAGAGCGCCTTCCACGACCATTCGATGCCGCCGCGATGCTCGACAACCCTGATGCCGATGATCTCTTCGTGTGCTTCCATGGTCCGCCGATCATGGGTGTGGGGACGAGGTGAGTTGAACGCTCGCACCAGTGTGGTCCGACAGCTCGAAGCCGTCCACGACATTGCTGATGAGCATCGGTTGTCCGACGGCAATGAAGTCTGATGAATGAGCGATGTGATCGATCAGCTGCGGATCGATCACCGGTGCAGTCTTGCGCGGGGATCACACTCGATCCATCGGATTTCTGACGCCCAGATTCTTACCTGCCGCGAACCTTTCCTTGATTGAGTGGTGGCACGCACGAACCGAACAAGGAGTCCACATGGGAACGATGACGCTGGCCGCAGGTTTCGCAGGCGACAACATGCAAGGGCGTTTCGGTGATGGCGGCGCCCATCACCCGGTGATGCGGGCGATCGTGATCGTGGTGTTCCTCGCTGTCGTTGCGGGCCTGATCTGGTCGCTGGTGGCACTGTCACGAGCGAAGAAGCGTGCTGCGGCCGCAACTGCCTCGGCGACAGCGACGAACCCAGCCGCCGCCCCTGCCGGATACCAGAGCAGTACCTCCGGCGCCCCCTCCGCTCTGCAGATCCTCGATGAGCGACTCGCCCGCGGCGAGATCGAACCTTCCGACTACGAGGCCCGCAAACGCCTACTGGTCTGACCGGCCCGACATTGCCGAGGACTCGACGTCGCGGATGACGCCGTGCGCGTCAAGACCGACGGGCGGGCGTTGGGCTCCCGATACGAGCGGCAGACCGTCTGGTTGCAGCGCGATGCTGTCGGAGCGACGCAGGTACGAGCGGCCGTAGTTGAACCGCAGTTCGTCGCCGACCTGTGTGACTGCGCCAGCCACCACCGGTTCGGTCGCTCCCGGGAGCCAGACCCAGACGAATGCGCCTGGCTCAGAAGTCATCGTTCACCACACTGAGGTCGTCGACGTGCACGCGAGCGGGAAGAATGGCCAGCTCCCGTTCGCCCAGCGCGGCGAGTTCGGCGAGCTCGCGTCGGTCGCGACCGAACAGCGGAACCGAAAGCACTTCGGCTACCTCGAAATAGAGCCCGACAACAACGGCGGGATCTCCCCGCTCGATCCGGCGAAGCGTGGTGCGCGTGGTGCCCGCCCGAAGCGCGATCTCCTCGGCCGTGCGACGTTGGCGCCGGCGAGCGGCGGCCAGCTGCTGGCCGAGAATCTGAGCGGCACTGTCGGTGGAGCTGAGGTATTCCCGGGCCATGATGCCCTCGTGATGGATAGTAGCGAGGTCGTAACTGTTCCTATGAACAGTTCACTATCCATTACCTGTTTCCGAGTCGTTCGTGCGTTCATGAGGTGGATCCTCCCGATCGGCTCAAGGTCGCACTGCCATCCGCGAGACTGACCGTCGCAGGGCAGGTTCCTGGGAACAACCACAGGCGGAGGGCCACATGACGAACTTCGACATCATCGGCGATGTGCACGGCCAGGGCGCCAAGCTGCGCGGCCTGCTCGATCTCCTGGGCTGGAGACGCTCCGAGGGCACCTACCGCCACGCTGATCCCAACCGTCAGGTGATCTTCGTGGGTGATCTCGTGGATCGTGGTCCCGAGCAGCGTGAGGTGCTCACCATCGTGCGAGCCATGGTCGAGGCCGGCACCGCTCGCATCGTGATGGGCAATCACGAGTTCAACGCCATCTGTTACGCAACGCCCGATCCCGCGGTGCCCGGAGAGTTCCTGCGCAAGCACGACAAGAAGAACACGGGGCAGTGCGCCGAGTTCCTCGATCAGCTCAGCGTGACCGAGCGGGCCGAGTGGATCGCCTGGTTCCGCACCCTGCCGTTGTGGCTCGATGAAGCGGAGCTCGGCGGTCTACGGGTCATTCATGCGTGCTGGCATGGCTCGTCGATGGATGTCATCCGTGGAGCCTGTGGTGGCGGCAACGTGCTCGGCGACGACGTGCGCCTCTACGCCCGGGCCAGCGATTCGAAGGACTCGCTCTACAAAGCAGTCGAGGTGCTGCTGAAAGGCCCCGAGGTGGAACTGGCGAGCTACGACCTTCCGGATTTCCGCGACCCATCGGGCCACGCACGAGACCACGCCCGCCTGCGTTGGTGGCGAACCAGCGATCTCCCGTTGAGCGAACTGCTCGACATCCGCCCGCCAGCAACGACGGCCGCGAAAGAGGAGTATCCCGATCTTTCAGGTCTCGTTCTGCGTAGCGAGGACCACAGCTACGCCTACGACGACCAGATCCCGATGGTGTTCGGTCACCACTGGCGTGACTGGGAGCCCGACGAGCACATCGACTGGACCACGCACGCAGCCTGCGTCGATTTCAGCGCGGCAAAGCCCGAGTGTCCGCTTGTGGCCTATCGCTGGACCAGCGGCGAGACCGCGATCAACCCCGCCAACTACGTGTGCTTCCCTGCCTCGGAGGGCAGGGAACACTCTCAGTGAGGCAACTAGTTCTCTCGGCGCTCGCAGCGGGTTCTTGACCGTCTAGAGCCCGGTGGTGCCGACCCCGTACTCGGCCTGTGCGGGGCTGAAGCCTTCGTACTCCAACTGGTCGACTAGCCCGCTGTGGGAGAACGACGAGGAGCTGAGGTACTCAGCGGCTTTGGCGGCCGCCTGTTGGTTCCAGTCCGGATTGAGCGCATCGGTCGCGTAGCTGGAATCGTCCGCCGAGAAACCTTCGTATTGAAGCTGCGCGATCAAGCTGCTCCGTGAGAAAGCCGAGTAGCGGAGGTAGTCCGACGCCTTCTGTCGAGCATTGCGTTGACTCATCGACTCTGCGGGAGCCGGCGGAGAGGTCACCGGCGGTGCAGTCGGCGCAGGTTGAGGAGCACGCGAGGTGGTTGTAGGCGCAACAGTTGTCGAGGTCGTCGTGCTCACGGGTCGAGTCGTCGAGGTTGTCACGGACCTTGTCGTCGAAGTCGTATTGATGGAGATTGATTTCTCTTTCGTCGACGAACTCGATCCTGCGGCGGCACTGGCAACCCCGAGAAGAATGCCGAGTGCGACGACGCCTCCAGTGATGATCCATTTCGTCTTCTGCGGCCAGTCACGCTTGATCCAGACGAGGGCAATACCGATCGGCCAACACAAGAGACAAGCCGCAACGACCAGAGCGACGTGTTCGTACCATTGCGGCGGCTTCGAGGCAGGCCCGGTTGGTGGAACGGCACCGAACCCGGGACCGGGAGGAGGTGGCGGGGCAACCGGGGGTACGGGGACGCCGTTGGAGTCTGAAGATTCCGCCATATTCGATTCCGCCAATTCTGATCGCCGAGGAACGTGGTGTTCCTTCTCAACGCTCGAACGGTACTCGGTTCGGTGTGACAGCGGCCGCTCAGTTGTGGAGGTGACCGATCGCTCGGGCTTCGGCCTGCGTCGACCCGTGAGCAGAGGACCTCAACAATCTCAGCCGCATTGAAGTTGAACTTCAGGTGCCGGAACTCACTGGTCCCGAGCAAAATCCACTGGCGCGCATGCTCGGCGAGGTGGTTCAGCGACCTCGATACACGCACCCGGAGTTCGCGGTTTCCTTGACTTCGATCATCGACAACAACGGCAGTTTCGCTTCGAGTCGTTCCCAGAGCCATACGGCGAGCACTTCGCTGGTGGGGTTCTCGAGACCGGCGATGTCGTTGAGGAAGTGATGGTCCAATTGCGCATAGAGCGGTTTGAACGCCGCCTTGATGTCGCTGAAGTCCTGGACCCAACCGGTGTCGGCACCAAC
>Ga0209084_1000594_pt1 | contig 33878 bp, 41 predicted proteins | sample C_130820_MF_Meta_FD_187309 | JGI IMG/M metagenome (GOLD analysis project Ga0209084, IMG submission 187309) | Freshwater microbial communities from Lake Croche, Canada to study carbon cycling - C_130820_MF_MetaG (SPAdes) (version 2) | ecosystem: Environmental > Aquatic > Freshwater > Lake... | reverse complement strand
GGGGGTAGGAACTTTGGCGGGGGTGGGGGTAGGAGCAGGAACTTTGGCGGGGAGAGGGGCTTTTTCCGCTACCTTCTCTTCGGTAAGTGTCTGGTCAATGGTAGGAACAGCTTGCGTACCACGAATTTTGTTTAGAGTGTTGTCAACGTTGGCACGAAATTTTTCAAGCGTGTCAACTTGATCATTGGCGCTTGGAGTAAGATTTTGGTTGATGAAATCAATATGTGCCCCTTTATCACTAACACTGGGCTCAGTGTTACTATTGCGGATATCCCCAACAGTAGCGTTTAATTCCTCCGCAACACCACGAAGCTCAGGGCTACCGTAGTAGTTATTTATCTCGTCTTCGGAACCTTTATTGATCCACCCGTCTTCACCAACCCCAAAGAACGGGTACCATTTACCGGACGGTACGCCCTTTTTCCCCGCCATCCCTGTGCTTAGATAGAACGGCACCCTAACACCGTTAACATCCCTCATTACAATCTTACGGTGCAGTAAGTCGATTACATCGGACTCGCCGGAGGTAGGCACCAAAGTTTTGTTTGTTTTATCGTACGTAAGCGCATCGTAAGGGATAGCAACCGCGCGAGCTTCTAGTGGTACCCCACCAGGGACTTGCTCTTCTTCCGCCACTGGGGGTTTTTCCACCACCGGAGCAGGGGTGGGCTTAGTGGCAGCAGCCTCGGGAGTGGGAGTGGGGTTGCCCGCTGCCTCTGAAATAGCCTGATCGGCAGGTATTTGTTTCTCTTCGACCAGTTTTGCAGCGGTTTCGCGCAGGGAGGCAGGGACTTCTATTTTATAATTATATTCTATATCAGAGGCAACTAAATCGACTTGTTCCCTAGCCGCTGAAATTGGGGCGCTGGGAGTGGTAGGTGTAGCAGCCACAATGGGCTCAACAGCCGAAGTAGGTTTAGTGGCGCTCAATACGCTGATAATGGCATCGTTGTGGGATATGCCTTGGTCTACAACCAGCGTAGCAGCAGCTTTTACTTGTGCTGGTGTAAGCGCCTTAACGTCGGACCAGAGGGGTTGAGCTTCTTTTTTATCCGCCGTAAACGCTTTGCGGATATCTTGCATTGTAGCGGTAACTTTTTTCTTTTTGGGTTCTTCTAGTGGAACCCCTGCATTTCCTTCTCCCACATCAGCTGAGTTAGAAGCAGGGTTAGTTGGCCCCACCCCGCCCAGTCCAACTCCTGAAGTGTCTCCGGTAGGTCCCGCATTGGGATTTTCCCCGACAACAGGAGGAACGACAGGCTTATTTCCTCCGGGGTTAAATTCTCCGGTATTGGCATTTGCTGCACCTACGTTTTTTTCGTGTGTTTTAAGTGCGGTTGCAGTAGCGCTTTTAGCGGCTTCATTAGAAAGCCCCGCTTCTTCAAACATAGCAACGATTTTATCTACAGATTCATTCGTTGGGTTTTGGTAAGCTTCTTTAACCGCAGTCGTAATAGCTAACGTTCGCCGAGCGTTTTCGGCTGTTATTTTTAGGTCTCCGTGCTCTTCGTTAACGTGTCCAGTTGCATGAAGTGCCCCACCGAGGATACCCCCAACAACACCTTCCAGAGTTGCGTTAGCAAGAACCCCTTGGAAAGTAGGGACATCGACACCTTGCCGCTGCAGCGCCCGGTTCTGCGCAACTTGTTCCTGCCCCGCTTGGACTGCTTCCGGGATTGCTTCTTCCAGCATAGCGTGAGCTATGCCTGTTTTAGCAACTTTCTTACCCGCTGCTTCCGCAACTTCAGTAGCTGCAGTGCGGGCACCCATTTTGGTAAGTGCTTTTTTAGCAATGTTTTCAGCAAGTTCGCGCTCGATACCACTACCGCTAGCAATCCCTCCAATAATACCACCAAGGGCAATTTGGCCGAGATTATCACTCCCATAAGATTGGGCTTGCATAGCAGCTTGCTCGACTTTATCCGGGGCCATACCCCGGCTAGTCATCTCTTGTTTAACTGCGTCGTAAATGTCGCCTTTAATTGTACCTACACCGCTGGCTACACCGAGCGCACCCTGCGTAACACGGGAAGCAAGTTTTTTAGTCGCTGCGCTTCTAACGGCTGCGGCTGCCGCAGCACCTAGTGCTTCTTCACCAAGAGTCGCTGCACCTACAGCACCGGCAGCACCGGCAGCACCGGCACCGGCAGCACCAGCAGCACCAGCAGCACCAGCAGCACCAGCAGCACCGGCAGCACCAGCAACTTCACCAACGCCGGATGCGGCCAAAGCCCCAAGGGCTGCTATAGGTATAATAGAACCAACGCCTTGAGCCAAAAAGCTTACCGGGTGCACTGTAATTGCGTGGATACCCGCTAGGACTTGGTCGGCAATTCCCTTATCTTTTGCATCCTGCATAATTTGGGATGCACGTTGGGCACGTTCCCTAGACCCTAGAGAAGTAAGCGCTTGAATATCGTTACTGCGGTCCCGCAAAAACTGGGATGCGGGGTTATTTGTACCAAATATATCCGTAACAGAGCGAGTAGTATTGACAGCCCCCTGCGCAACATCAAGCCCAATATCCGTAATACCGGACAGAGGCCCGATAACTTTTTCTATGGGGCTACGATCCCCAAGGGGAGACTGGGTAGTGGGTGCCGCTGCCGCTGGCGCTTTTGCGTATACAAGCGCAAGGAATTGGTCTTTCGTAGTGCCCTCGGGCGCGTCGAGACTATAGTATTTTCCGTCTGCAGCTTGTGCGCTGTAATATGGCATTTAAAGCGCCTTATAAGGGTATGGGGTTAGTGGAGGTACCTTTACTCCCAGCGGATGGGCGGGGATTTCCAGAAGGATTGACCCCCTTAATTGCATCAGCTATTGCATCAGCGCCCTCTTTTTTTGCTGCTGCAGTTTGACCAGCGGCTGAATCGTCCATCATTTGTTTATAGGCTTTCATATGCAATTGAGCATCACTCGAATGAGGTGTTCCCGGGCTCAACTTGGACTCAGTCTCTTTAAATGCCTCGAAATATGCATTTGCCATTAGTTCTGGGGCGGTGGGGCGTTCTTTGGCGGCTGCTTGTATTTTCGCCACTGCTAGAGCATTAGCCATTTCTAACTGCTTTAGTTCTCCTTGCTGGCTCCGGGTCGCGTTTTGAGACCGGAGTTCATCGGCGTGTTGCGCTTGTTGGATACCACGGGTTATATCAGCCGTCTGTTTCGCCGACATCGTCCCAAAGAATTGCAGCCCTGCTGCATTCTGCGCCAAAGTTTCTCCAGCGCGTTGGCCTTCGATACCAGCAAGATCGCGTAAGTTCTGGCGTTCTTCTAATTTACGAGCAGCAGCAGCTTTCTGTATTTCAGGGAGCGTGGCTTGCGCCGCCTCCCCTACAGCCCCTAAGAAGTTTGGGTTTTTAGACGCGGCCATGTTGGCACCTAGCTGGGCCAACGCCATATACATATCTTTCTTTTTTTCTGATGCGGCGTCGGCGGACCCCTTATTCAGTGCAGCTTCAAGCGCTCTGCGTGCAGGGTCATCAGGGGTGGGGAATAGGGCTTTGTACTTATTTATCTGTGCTAGGGGGTCTACTGCTGTCGGTTCTACAAAGGCTGTCGGTTCTACATCTGCTGTAGGTTTAAACCCAGCAGCGGCGAGGGTACCGGGAGGCGCAATGGTTGTAAGACCTGTGTTAGGACGACGAGCAGCAACGGCAGGAGCAGCGGCAACGGCAGGAGCAGGAGGAGCAGTGGCAACGGCAGGAGCAGCGGCAGGAGCAGCGGCGGCAGGGGTAGGGATGGTAGGAGGGGGAGGAGCAGGGACTGGCACAAGGGTGCCACCATACAGACGGGCATTAGCATTGTTTACTTTAGCGTCAGCTATAGCCCCACTGGCAATGTTGGCGGCTTCCTTCGCGCGGTACGCTTCTCGTGCTTTTTTGCTGAGCCCAAGTATATCCCCTAAAGAAGAGTCAGAAAATGAGACTTCGTCCCCGGTAGCAAAAGCAACTATACCGCCGCCTCTGAAGGACTGAGCGTCTACAGGTTCATCGTACATGCTATCTGGAACAGGTAGCGAAGCGAGACCGCCTTCAGCCATGCCTTGCGGGGCATTCATCTGGGGAGGGGGAGGACCACCGGGACCGGGAGCAGGGGGAGGACCCCCCATCGGGGGCATAGGAGGCGGACCACCGGGACCACCCATCGGGGCAGGGGCGGGGGGAGCAGTGGGGGCAAAGACTTGTTGCGCCACCGTTTGTGGGGGAGTTTGTTCCCTCATTGCCGCGCTACGCATACGGTCAATAAACATCCCTGCTAGGACCGCAGCGGTAGGGTCAATAAGGCCAAGATGCGAAGCCTGCGCAATCTTCTGCTTGTTGCCGTCATAGTCTCTGGCAATTTGTTCCGGCGCTTGAAGATGAAAAGGTTTTGTTTCCATTATGGTGCCTTCAAGTTGTTATATATACCAAGACCGGAAAGACCCAAACCAATAGCCTGCGCACCAAGCGACGGGGGAGGGGCAGAGCTAGTGGTTGTTGTGCTATTCGCTTGGGGCAAACCACGGATAATATTATTGTAGTACTCAAGCTGGGTCTGCGGATTATTAGCCTGACGCATGAAGTCGGCATACCGCTGGTCAAGGCCAGCTTGCTCTAGCGCTTGTCTGCGACCACCAGCAGCTTCTTGGGCAGCGAGGCGCGCGAGATCGTTTTGCTGCTGCGTATTCCCCATATTAGCGAGGTCCACACCGCCAGCCAACGCTTGGCTGCTACCAAACTGCCTGGATTGTTCCGCCATCCGCTGCGCTTCTTGGTCAGCTCTCTGGTTAGCAAGCAGGGCTTCGAGACCCGTCTTCGTACCAAGTTCCTGCGTACCCAACTGCGCGGCGAGGTTCTCCTTGCCAACACCCATCCTGGCTGCACGATCACGTTCAAACTGAGACTGCGCATTCTCATAGGCAGATTGGAGGCCCTTAGCCTGGATATCCCCCATCTGGGTTCCAAGATTACGCTCACGCTCGGTAGTGGCTAAGAGTTGGCGTGCACCGCCATACGTCCCTGTACGCGCAGCGCCAAGATTACCGGCCAACTGTGCCTTCTGTGCGTCTAGCAAAGCCTCACGTTTTTGGACATCTACAACATTCTGGACATACGGAGACATATACTGCTGGGCTTGTTCGTTTCCGAACGTCTGCGCAGGACCCATCTGATACTGTTGTAGGTTCGGCGTATTAAGCTGTTGGGCCGTAAACTGTGAGGGGTCGTAGTTCATCCCCTGTGAAACAGCATTAGCCCCCGCTGCAAATTGATCCGGTCGAGCAAGGGCACCGATACCCGCCTGCGCCTGCTGTTGCTCAGGAGTAAACCCTTGAATCCGTTCACCACCGTAAATAAAACGGTTAGTTGTTTGTGGTTGACCTGTAACTGGATCAATAGCCTGTAGCCCCGTTGCCGGGTCTATAACAGGAGTCATAGCAGTATTAGTATTATAAATACCCTGCGCCTGCCCCGCGATATCGGTGGCATACGGCGCTAGGTATGGGGCAATAGTCGAAGTAGTCTGGGTAACATTTGAAACAGTATTTTGAGTGCCCATATCGGACTCCTATCGAATTGCCATGAGGCCACGGAGACCGGTGTCTTCTCCACGGGTCGCAGCTTTGCGGGATTTTGCCGCTCTATCCATCATTGCGTAGAGTTTTCTAGCACCACGTTTTTGATCTCCGCCGCCAATCCTAGCGACAGACTGAGGGCTGAACTTAACTTCATCCCGTGCAACACGGGCTTCTTGGGTGCCACCAATATTAGCATGGATGGAATCGCTGACGCCGTCGCCTTTGCCGTGGATAGGTTGTCCACCGTGCTTAGCTAAAAATTCCTGACCAGCACTGCTACTACCATTACCCAGTTCAGAGACTGTACGGGCATCGACAACAAAGGCACCATTCTCAAGGTTCACGCCACCCTTAGCATATCCAAACTGTGCGAGGGACGCTTGGTCCGCCGCCATAGCCCGCCGGTCATCGGAAGACATATTGATCTTACCGAATGCATCCCTTTTGGCGAATGGGTCTTTTGCAAGGTACGCGGATACTTGTGCCGGATCATGCATGAGGTAGGCGGAACCAATGCGTTGGTTTGGGAAGTAATTAATTTCTGAACTCCCCTTATGGTCCATAGTCGGGAACACAGGTGCACCCCCCGCAAAGCTACCTGGGCCGAGATAGGGACGTAGATAAGTTGAGTTAGGAGGAGCGCCCCCACCTGAAGGTGTCATACCCGCCATAGCAGAACCCGCTAGAGGTATCCCTGCTTTTGTAACTAGTGCCATTTGCAACTTATGACGGGCAGCAATTTCAGCGGGGGTCGCACCAGCAGGGGCAGGAGTAATTGCACTCTTTAACCCTGCACCCGCATTTGAGAGATTGCCCATAAAGGAGGGCGCAGCCGCAGGAGCACTAAGCCCAGACCCGTATCCAGAGCCCATAGCGTCAAAAAGACGGTTCGTGGCGGCATCAGCACCTGCAGCAACCGTGGGGGCAGCACTAGTAATAGCAGCGGGGGCGACACCTTGACCTGCACCCGTGAACATCGGACCCATAGTGTTTACCGAAGGCGCAACAGCACCAGCACTAGTAATAGCAGCGGGGGCGACACCTTGACCTGCACCCGTGAACATCGGACCCATAGTGTTTACCGAAGGCGCAACAGCACCAGCAACATTAGCGGCGGCAGGGAGAGCAGCACCAGTATCTGCAGCAAGCCCCCCCATCGCACCCACAGAAGCCTGTTGAGCAGCTACTTGCTCCGCAGTAAACCCTGCAGTATTAGCAGCGTCAGGAACAGCGGCACCAGCAGCGCCAGCGGCAGCCCCACTACCTGCAGACATAAGAGAAGTCGTCAGGCCCGCACCACTATATGCCCCTAGACCCGCCATCAGGCCCTCAGTAAGACTGCCGCCAGTAGCAACTTTACCTGCACCAACAAGCATACCCATAGTCATAGGGTTGAGAACGGCGTTAACGCCGGGGATCATCATACCAACTGCGCCGATAATCGTAGGCAACATACCCTTGAGGAAACCACCGAGGTTAAACGCTTCAGGTAGGCCGGTCGTTGGGTTGATGGTGAGAGACGTACCCTTTGATTGCGCTAGAGCTTGCAAGCCACCGACTTCATCGGCGTTCATATGGACGAGGGTAGAGTCGCCGTAACGGCCTTGTTGCGAAAGCTGCTGCACGACTGGGGGCTGAGCGCCAGAGTTAACACTAGCAGGGGGAGCGCCACTAGAAGCAAAAGGTGCAGTGGGAGGCGCAGGATACGGAGATGGAGGCGGCGGCGCAGGAGCGCTATTATTCTGTTGAGGCGCAATCGATTGCAAACCACCCATACTGGGCGGCGGCACAGGGTTCGATGACGGCATCGGCTGCATACCGGGTAGCTGCATAAGGCTATCCTCAAGGCTCTAAACTATAAGTACGGTTATAGTACCAATCTGATCAAAACTAAACAGTGACGGTAACGGACCCTACGCGGGCACTAGCCGAAACCCCCGTAACGGAAATGGAGATTTTCCGGGTAGTAACAACTGTTTCCCATACACCATTATAATATACGCATAACTTACCAAGAGTTGTGTCAAACACAGTCATGCCATCTGTGGGTACAAGAGCATTCTTCTCCGTAGTTGTGTAGTTACCAAATAAAACGGCACCCCCGATAAACTGAGTAGCTTTATAAGACTGGGCTTGGTTTGGGGTTAGAGAGTCAAGCTGCGAGAAGTAGATTTCAAGCACCCGCATGAACTGCCGGATGTACTGTGGATTGTACGTCGCTGGCGGGTTCGGTAGTGGTGATGCTTTAAAACCAACAAGGGCCATTAACGCTTGCCATCTAATCTGGCATCAAGCCTTGGAGCGCCAAGCTGCCATTGCACACCCAACACACCCGAAGACTTAATCTTAAAAGCCATCTGACGGGCGCGGGCACGAAGGAAAATCTGGTTGGTATAGGCGTCTACGGAAGTTGAGATAACCCGGCTTTCGTCGGTAGGTGTCGTAGAGAATGCTTGACCCGGGAAGTTCCGGGGGCGGATTTCAATCGTAGCTTCTGGGCTTGCAGCCGTGGACTGGTCAAAACCAATGTCTGGGATAATACGGCGGGCTAGCATGAAGTTATCGCCATCACCGATGTCAAAATCATTCGATTGGATGTAGGACTCCATAGCCACACCGTCGTTATCCAACCCATACTCCTGATTGTAGAGGGAGCCAGTAGTTGATGTCAGGTTTGAAGAGGCCACACCACCCGTGCCGATAACGGTATTCGCTGCCTGTGGGTACAGACGCAGGGGGGTGTCAAGCCATGCCGTACGCTCAATGGAGCCATAGTACCAAATCTGATCGACATGGTTATAGATCACATACGCATTGTTATAGTCAGAGTCGGCGGTAGGGTAAAACCACCAGACTTCGTTCCACTCTTCGTTCGTTCCAGAGACAATCTGGTCATACTGGTTGTGGTTAATATTTTGGAACACATGGCCGCGTAGGGTGCAGGGCATCGTCTCAATCCGACCCGTATAGGCGTAGAACTTATCCTTGCCCATCCAGTAGGTAACGCTGGAGGCGGTGGAGATCGCGCGAGGGGAAGCAATCGATATGTTGTCCCCATACTCCTGCAGGCCAAACACATCCGTCGTGCCTAGGAACTGCAGTGTATAGAGCGTGGTATCCGTCCACACAAGGATTTCAGTCCGCGTAGGTAGTGCCCGAACGATCCGAGACCCCCGAGAAACCCGGATAAAGCCAGAAGAGTTAGTCACGCCGGGGGTCCACTGGCCCGGGTTATCTTGGTCTGACCAGCGGATAAGAAGGGGATCGAAGTCCGCCGTAGAGGTGGAACCGTACGGGACAGCGCCGCAAGCAAGAAGGTGTTTATCCTGCTGGGAGACTAGAAGCTGCATGACCTTAATAGGCACGGAAGCGGCGGTAAATCCTTGGCTCGTAGCATAAGCCTGTAGCGTAATAGCCCGTGTAGCCAGCGCAGTAGCGGGATCGGTAGCAGCCCCTCGCTCCCACCAGTAAGGAGCACCATTGCGGATGTTGGCAACCATATCGTTATCGAAGTTGTCTAGCCACCAGTCCTGTTGCGGTAGGTTTATAAGCGAGGAGGGGGTTCCTGTACCCCAACCAAGCCGACCCCACGTACTCGTGCCCCAGCCATAACCCGCAGTAGTAATAGCGTACCCGGTGTCAATCTCGAAGCTAACGGTAATACCCGTACCGCCGCCACCAGTTACCGTGGATGTAGCGTTTGTAGTGGTGACAAAAGTGAAAGAGTTAGCTGGTGTCCCTACAGTAGCCATAAGGTGGGTAGCATTAATTTCACTTGCAGGGACACCCCCTACAGCCGTAGCCCCCGAAATATCTGCGTAGTTTCCTGCTGTAGCAACGGGGTTAACACCAAGGGTAATTGTAACAACATTTGAACCGCTTACCGTGTATACGGAGTTATTCGTGTTGGTGCTGGTGTAGGTGGGGTTTGTCGTCCGTAACGGAGTTATATCAAAGAAAGTTCCGGCTACTTCGATATAGAGCTTCTCGTTTGTCCCCATAGCAAGGAAGTCGTCAGAAAACGTAGTAATCCAGTTCCACATCTGACGGCAGACGCCGAGGAACGCCGTGGAAGTGCTTTTAGCCCAGCCTCCGATCTTCTGGGGGTAACCAGAACGGAAACGAACTTTGTCGCACTCCCACCAGCCGCCCTCGTTAGAGTAGTCGGTTTGGTCCCGGTTAAGCCCCGGTTTGAATTGAAGCTTAATAAACGCCATAAGGCGGAATCCTTACTAACCGATACCGCTACGTAGGAACGCCGCCAAGAGCGCCGTGACGCCCATCTGGACCGCTTGGAAAGCTGTAGCATCGCCCGTAGAGAAAGCAGCGGCAGCGCCAACAATGGTAAGCGCGGCGGTGACGTATGTTTTCTTGCCTTTTAGGAAGCCCATATTAGTTCTCCTTTAGAGGTTAATACCCGAGGTATACACTATTTTTCCATCCGTTTCAGTAGCGGTCAGCTCCTGTTTCCGGTTACCAATAGTCTTGTAGGAAACATGAACCCACCCGCTATCTGGGATACCTTTTTTATAGCACTCTAAGATTAACTGGTCATACCCAAGATTAAGCTCGATCCAGTGCGCTAGGTCACCGTTAGCAACACCCACAATCTCAATATCCGCCGCTTCACCTCTGCAGTGCTGGCTGGTAGGTGCACCCCCTACTAACTTATTTACCTTGGGACCACGGTAGCCACTGTTAATATGGACGGGACTACCATAGTGCGCCCTGATTGGCTCCAGTACCCGCTCGCATAGCACCGTAAGACGGCCCAGAAATTCATCTGAAGGCATATTATCGATACCGAGCCGGTCACCAATCTGGGACTTAGTTAGCTCCTGTAGGGAAAAATGCTCACTTAGTTTCATGGAATACCCTTAAGTCCAAGTAATGCGGGTGGGGTTAGAACTGAACAAAGCCGAACTTGTTGTGCCGGGTGGCCAAGTCCAAGAAGTCTGCCCGCCGCTAGTGGAGTAGGTTGCGGAGGTTCTGAGGAAGGGCGTGGTGCCAACGGTCATCGTGGTCCACCCAGAATTAGCTTGGGTTCCTGTAACGGTCCATCTCATGGAGCCAGGGCCACTAGTAGCCACGTTGTCAGTAGTATCTACGGCATACAGGTCAGTAATAGCTGTGCCGTAAACTGACGACGTAACGGGCGAGAGAGAACCAAAAGTTGAATAGCCGCCTGGGGGTATAGTGTTGGTAAGAAACCCTGCGGCTTCGTACTGTTGTGAAGTACTGATATCGAAGAACGAATAGGTGCCAGGAGTCATTGAGTTGCCAAGATTATAGAACTGCTGGTTACCACTGGCTGTGCCGACCCAGCCTTCTGTGGCCTGTTTATTACCACCAGAAGTACCGACCCATATCTCGGTCGCAGTTTTATTACCGGCAGCGGTGCCTACGGTGAGGGACTGAACCATTAGGTATACCGCAGATAAATTGCGCCTTCGTCTAGTGAGGCGGGAACGGCCCCGGTACCCCAGCTAATACTGCCAGTATTTGTGCCCGTACCAGAAGCCACATAAGCTAACTTACCAAGGGCAGCCCGAGCCGTTGCGGCAGTCGTACCCGCTGTACCACCGTTAGCAATAGGGAGAGTGCCTGTGACCTGCGTGGTCAAGCTAACCCCAGAGAGAGCGCCACCAAGAGTAAGGCTACCCGAGGAAGTCACGGTGCCAGAAAGACTGATGCCGTTAACCGTGCCTGTGCCGCTGACGCTGGTTACGGAGCCCGTTGTCAGTGTTGACCATGTTGGCGCTGCGCTTGCACCACCAGAAGTTAGAACCTGACCACTGCTGCCATAGGTAGCGCCGCCAATGCCGAGCTGCCCAGAGGAACCAAACTGGAACCTAGTAGCTGCGCCAGCACGGATAAGGACTGATCCTGTTGCGCTAGATGACAGCGTAGCCGTAGTGGCTGCAACGGCTAGATAACCCCATTCGGCTGTTGCGCCGCTATCGGAGAATTGAATCGTCCCAGCGGCTGCTGTTGCATTTGCACGAATACGGGCAGCGTATCCCAAGCCAGCGGTTGTATCAGAACCTAAAACATCAATCGAATAACCGGGTAAAGCTGTACCAACTCCAAGACGGTTGTTGGTGTCATCCCAAAATAGATTGGCATTGTCCTGTGCGTAGACGCCGGATGCGCCCGCAAATACAACTGATCCAATCGTAAGGGCTGTTGAAGTTCCCGTGCCACCACTAGCAACAGGAAGGGCAGTTGTGAGCGTCAGCGAAGCCAACGTGGTGATTACGTCTACAACGGTAGTTCCGTCATTAAAGACCCAAGTAGTTTTACCCACCGGAACCGCGATACCCGCAGTGGCAGCGTTCTTGATGGTGATAATACCATCCGTACCGTTCTTAACGATGTAAACCTTTTCAATAGCCGGTACGACGAGGTTATAGCCCGCCGTAGCAGTACCCGTGCAGTTGAGACGTAGGTTGCGGGCAGATTGCGAGGCGTTTGTATCGGAAAGCGTCAGCGTCACATTTGCACTAGAGAACGGGACATCAACTGAGCCAGTGATAGCTTCCTCGATAGCCGTACCGAGATTGACATTCGTGACGTTACCCCATGTCGAGGTATTCTCACCCGTCGTCATCAATTGGATTTTTAGATTGCTATAAGTACTAGCCATCGTGGCTCCTTACGTCGGGATTACTACCCAAGTTACATTATTACCATCATTTACTGCCGTCCATTGCGATATAGGCGCGCTATCAAAGCCAAGAGACGCAAAAGAAGTTTCACCAAAACTACCAAACCCAAATATTGAACCGAACGAACCTTCGTATCGGTTACCGTCTAGAATAGGAGTCCAGTTTGGTGTCTGGTTATCGTTAATCTGCCCCCAGACAAGCACAGTTTGTACCGTACAATTAGCCTGTACGCCAGTGACAGCAATACTTGCCTTACCCGTAACAGTAACTGTTCCTACGGAACCCGTAGCAGAAACGCCAGTGACGGAAACCACGCGGGGGAAAGAAAGAGTAACCGTGCCAATAGCCCCAGAGGCAGAAACACCAGTGGGAGAGACGGTAGCTGCAGCGGTAATAGTAACCGTGCCAACGGAACCCGTAGCTGAAACACCAGTGGGGGAAACCGTGGCCTTGGCCACAACAGTAGCCGTTCCTACGGAACCCGTAGCTGAGACACCAGTGACAAAGACTTGAATAGGGAAAGTAACAACAACTGTGCCAATAGCCCCAGAGGCAGAAACACCAGTGGGAGAAACCGTGGCCTTGGCCACAACAGTAGCTGTGCCAATTGAGCCGGAGGCAGAGACACCAGTGACGGAAACTTGGATAGGGAGAGAAACAACAACTGTACCAATGGCCCCAGAGGCAGAAACACCCGTGGGAGAAACCGTGGCCTTGGCCACGACAGTAGCTGTTCCTACGGAACCCGTAGCCGAGACACCAGACGGAGAGACGGTAGCTGCAGCGGTAATACTAACCGTGCCAACGGCCCCAGAGGCGGAAACACCAGATAGAGAGACGGTAGCTGCAGCGGTAATACTAACCGTGCCAACGGCCCCAGAGGCAGAAACGCCTGTCACTGCTACGGATGCAGTGCCTATATCCCCCGCAAACGGAGCATTAGCGAAAGGGCAAAAGCCAAACATTAGGAAGTCTTCCCTTCCTTAGTTGGCCTAAAGAATTAATACGGGGGCGTTGGCGACAGGTAGCTCCGCCGGGAGCCACGGCAGGGGGAGGTTGGAAACGGGCGGGTTAATTTCGTTTTCAATGGCGGCGGCGATAGCTTCGGCTAGAGACGTTTCGGTGTCGTTTTTGCTTACGCCTCCGTCCCAGACCCAATTTAGAACTTCCTCCTGAGTGAGATCGGCGTAGGCGGTAAACGGAGTACTTGCAGTATACGTTACCTGCGCGACACTCGACCGGCCGAGCCAGTGCGTCCCATCTGTAGCGGTGCACAGCCAAAAAACCGAGAAAACTACATAAACCTCACCCTCAGCCTTGGTGTGGCAGGACATGTTCTGGATGGTCCACGTGTAGGAGATAGCCATTATCTTGCCTCAAGAATTGCGATGCGGGTGGTGAGGGCGTCGTTTTGCGTTTTAAGTTCTTGGATCGCATTGACCAGCACCGCAATAAGGTTCTGGTCCGTAATCTTCAGCTTGTCGGGGTCTTCGTTGTCGATGATGACCGGGGAGGCACCCTCAAGGGGCAGGATTTCTTGGGCCAGGAAGCCGTAGCGTAGAGGGCCGTGGCCTTCGGTATCGTCGCGGTTGATTTTGTAGCGGTAAGTTGTGGGCTTCAGGTTAGTCACAAAATCAAGGCCGAGCGGCACCGGGCCGAAGTCGGTCTTGTCGCGCATATCAGAAACCGCCGTCCAGGCCACTTGCACGTAGGCGTTGGTGGTGGCCGCAGAGCCAATCATAACGCGGTCGTTTTGCGTGGTTGGGTTAAAGGGTGGGTTGTACACGCCGTTAGATTGATACGGACCCAGCATGGTGTTGCCGGAGCCGGTGGTGTTGGCTTTAAGGGCCTCAAGCCCCACGGCAGTGTTACAAATGCCGGTAGTGCAAGCTACCATCGCGCTTTGGCCAATAGCGGTGTTGTATTGTCCTGAAGTGTTAGCGGTTAGGGCTAAATAACCAACACCGGTGTTTCCAGGGCCCGTGGTGTTAGCTTGTAACGCACCCGCCCCAACCGCCGTATTATTGGCACCCGTGGTGTTGAGGTTAAGGGATTGAGAGCCAATGCCGGTATTGTTGCTGGCCGTGGTGTTGGTTTTAAGGGCCTCAAGCCCCAGAGCGGTATTAAAGCCGCCCGTGGTGTTGGAGAGCATGGCGGCAGCGCCAACGGCGGTATTGTAAGTGCCCGTGGTGTTGGCCCCTAGGGCGCTCCACCCAACGGCGGTACCGGCTGGTCCCGTGGTATTAGCCCCTAAAGCGCCATATCCAAAAGCCGAGTTTTCGCTTGCCGTTGTGTTAAGGGCCAGCGAGCCCTGTCCAACGGCGGTGTTGTAGCTAGCAGTGTTGGCGTTTAGGGATTGAAAACCAACGGCGGTGTTGCTCTCGCCGGTCGCATTTGTTGCAAGAGCCGCGTATCCAACGGCGGTATTGTAAGAAGCCGTCGTATTTCCATAAAGTGCTTGATACCCCAACGCGAGGTTATAATTGCCCGTCGTATTGGTGTACATGGCCAGAAAGCCGAGCGCCGTGTTGTTGTTGCCGGTGGTGTTAAGTTGCAGCGCGCCCGACCCGACAGCCGTAAGGCTTGATCCTGTGGTGTTGTTTGTTAACGCTTGAGAGCCAATGGCGATATTGTAGCTTGCCGTCGTATTGGCAAAAAGCGCCTGATACCCTGACGCGACGTTATAACCGCCCGTGGTGTTGGTGGTAAGGGCTTGATAGCCGTTGGCGTTGTTACCCGCCCCCGTTGTGTTGGCATAAAGGGCTTGGTAGCCGGTAGCGACGTTATAATTGCCCGTCGTATTGGCCGCTAGGGCGGTTACGCCAAGAGCGGTGTTGCTTGCCACCGCAGACGCGCCAAGGCCCACTGTGAGGCCCTGGATGGACGCAGCGCCCAATTGGATAAACTTGCCAGCTGTATCAAAGCGGGCAACTTCAGTTCCGGTGTTTTTAATCAAAAACGGTAAGGCGCTGCCATAATCAACCAGCGTATTACCAGCGGTGTCTACACCAAAGAACGCGCCATTGGTTGCGCCGAAGCCAGTATTACTGTTTCCGGCTTGATAACCGGCTTTGGTTGATCCGGTCGTATAGGCGCCGAAGTTCCAATTAACTGTGTTGCCCCCCGCAACTCCGATGCTTGTGGTGGCGGTTACTGTGGTGAACGCGCCCGTAGCCGCTGCGGTGGCCCCGACAGTGCCATTGATGTTGATAGAAGCAGTGCCCGTAAGGTTGGTCACGGTGCCGCTGGAGGGTGTACCAAGTGGACCACCCGTATAAAGCGCCCTTTCAGCCGGATATGTTACAAAGACATCCTTAGTTCCCGCTGAGAAGGTCGTCTTAGTCGTACCGCCCGCACTAGAGGACAACACCGTATCGCGGGAAAGCGTCGTACCTGAAGCCGTATAGGTGCCGATCCCGACTTCCCATTCAGCGCCGCCTGCAATCGTATAGTACGTCGTATTAGCATTACCAATTGCCGAGCCAAACGTCTGGTAGCCTGTAGGCGCAGTACCGCTAAGGGTAACAGTCCCCTGCCCCGTGGTAGTCGTTGTATCGCGAACACGGTCAGCAAGAGTTAAAGCCATTACGCAATCCTAATAATAGCGTTCGTAGCATCAGCAGTTGGGAAGACGATGGTGAAGTCACCAGCCGTAGAAGTCTTATCCGCACCGAAGTCCAGAGCGCAAACCGAAGCGTTGGCAACCAAAACGTTTGCATAGTTATTAGCCGAAGGCGTGTTGTTATAGATCAGCGCGCCGCGAGCTGTAATCGTAGCAGTCGTCCAAGTCGTATCCGCAAAGTCCACAAAGCCCGTACCAGCCGAGGTGCTCGTGTTAGTAACAGCGACGTTGGGAGACGTAAGGGTGTTGCCACCCGCCACGTAGTTAGTGCCAGTAACTTCGTTAGACGAGGTATATGCCGTCGTGTTTGCATCAATAGTAGCCGAAGAAGTGTAGAGGGCAATTTTAAACGTATCGCCGCCCGTACTACGGAAGTCGTGTACGGCAGTAAGGATCGACCCCTTAAACGCCGTAGTCATTGATTGCGTAATTGCCATCTGAAGGCTCCTTAATCTGCTAGAATTGCTGCTAGTTCGGGATATCCCGCATTCGTAAGTTTGTTAATAATCGTAGTATTATGCGACTTAACTGCCTCGTGCATATAGTACACGAGAACGCGGCGGATGTTTTCTCGAAAAGCGTGAGCCTGCTCCGCAATAACGGGCGGGGCATTGCCACTAACAGCGATAATCTTGTCTAGAGCGCGCTCTGCAATTTCTTCAGGTGTAAACCCACGCCCTTGCGTGGACATAACCATAACAGAGCCAAGGAACGCATGGACTTCTTCAGTTTGCATTTATCTCACCGGGTAGCGTGATTGCATAGTTCTATACATGTCTTGACGATTTTTGCCTTCACCCAGTTCCTTCAGGAGCGCCAACGCCTCGTCATAGCGCTTTTGGTACTGGGCTACAATATCCTGCTCACCCTTCATAAAGGTGTAGGCTTCTAACAGTGAGCCATAGAGTAGCACGGAGCTAAAATTATCCCCCAACCACGAGGTGCCCGCTGTGACGATAGAGGTGGGATAATAGAAGTAATGCAGTTCCATACTGTATGAGGCGTCGGGCGTGGGGCCGAGGATGTAAGAGTTTGCGTCAAAAAAGGCGTAGTGCGTGGGTTTACCAGTGCTTAGTGGGGCCGGGAATGCCTCACGTATATAGTTAACATCTTTGTTAAGTAGGTAGTCGTACGCACCAGTAACCGGATCAATAACCGCTAGAGAGAAGTTAGCAAGCCAGTCAGAGGGTACACTAAGGTACTTATTCCCCGACGTAACATTACCCGTAACACTCTTACGGAGGTCGAGAAGCTGGACGGTGTTATAGATACGTTGCTCAGCTTGCCCAACAAATATTGCAATCTGCTCAGCAGTCGTGAGATCGCCCACCCCCGTAGTCGTCGGGAAGTCGTTTTCCGCGTAGGATTTTATCGACGCAACGAGTGTATCGTAATTCACTGGCTAGCCCATCTTTGTGCTGCTGCTATTCCCACGAGAAGTATTCTTCGTCCCACGAGTACGCAGGGTTTGCGTGTTGGCAACCTTATTAGGGTAGCCGTTAGTGCCCGTGTCACCCGTATAAGTGACTGGCTGCTTTGAACGAGACGGCAGTGGGTTATCCGTAGCGGGAAAATACTCGAACTTATCCATTCTTGTTTACCTTCCCCATGTCCTGCTTAACATCACGGAACGACTTCTTTTGGTTAGCAACCTTAGCGAGGCCCCGACCGAGAGACTTCATCTGCGCGTTAGTCTTGCCGCCTTTAGCCATTAACCTATCCTCACCGTTACGGTACCTATAGCACCTACACCTAATAGCGTATTTGGAAGGCCAGATAAAGCCAACGGGTTATTAAGACCCACCGGGTACCAACCCCATTGTATTACTCGGCTACCACCAGATGGCACGCCGAATGCATCGACATCTTCTGTGCTAGGTGGGTTAACCGTTAAAATCTGCAGACCAGTAAGGCCCGCCTGGGTATAGGTCGTATCTGGCCTTGGGTTCCGTACCGCTTGCGGATCGTTCACTGGGTACAGGCCGAGGGACAACTGAGGTTGATCTGGTTCCCAGCACGTACGGCAAACAAGCAAGTTTACGTTTTTAGTCTTGATAACAAGCGTACGCAGTTCTTTAAGATTGTATTGAAATCCACACCGATCACACTCGGCAATAGACCTTTTACCAGAAGCAAACTTAGTAGGCATGGGGCCTCCTAGTAGAACATCTGGCGCGGAGCGAGCCGTAGGGAAGACTTATCACGATCTTCATCGGAAGCTTGGTCCCATGCCTCATCATACACCTGCTTCAGTACTTGTGTACGTTGCATTGCATCAGGGATTTTAAAAGAAAGGTTATAGGCAAGACCCGCGACTAGCGCCGGGAGCATACGGAACGGGATATCTTGGGTCTCTACACCGCTGCCTGCATCCTGAATGCGGCGCAGACGCCAGTACACAAAGGTGTACAAATTGCTCTGGTCCGGGGACGGCCAGACGTTGATCGTAGGATAATCAATACCTGTAGCGGCATCCGTGCCGTAAGGCTGTCCACCCACCGGATAGGTCGCACCTGATTGGCGGTTAATCCACACTTGGATCGGCCTGCCTTGCGCATTCTTATTAGGGATCGAGGAGTACGTATCAACGCTAATACGGCTGATATTGATATCCGTTTGGTTAATCCCTGACTGGGTACGGACAACGTGATCGAGTAGATCAATCGTATCGATTGGGAGGGAGTACACAATCTGCCCCTGCACCAGCGGGATCGAACCCTGCTCAATGGTCCAAAGATTAATACCCCGGTTAGCCCATTCAATCGTCAGGAGGTTCAGGCTACGGCGAGCCGTACGCAGGTCATAGCCCGTGCGCAGTTCAGCGCCACAGCGCTCAAAAGCCTCTTCAATAAGGTTATTGAGATCAAGATTGAACGAGGTTGTACCGCTGGTTGTCATCTAAATCCCGCTGTCTTCTTTGCTACAGTCTTAGGCTGCTTGACGAACTGTTTGCCCTTAGCCTTACCCTCCCGCTTTGCCTTTGTCGTCGCTGCATATTCTGCGGAGGATAAAGACTTTATAGCATTCGTTGGTAAATACCGCTCACCTGTCGCCTTAGACCCCTGTGTTGACGGCTTACCGCTTTTGGTTCGCCACTTCTGCTGGGTCCAAGACTTTAAGCTCTGCTGAGATTTGGCCAACCCACTCACTTGTAGCCGCCGCCTCTATCTTTGTACTGCTTAGCCATCATTTGGGCTTTCCTCGCGGACCACTGACCCGGAGCGCCACCCTTGCCGCCAGCTTTGACGGAGTTAAAAATAGCCTTACGCATGGTAGGTTTGGTGTAGTTACCAGCAGCGTTTACCTTAGATTTTGGTTTCTCGGCCATTAGTTAAACCTACCTTGGTTCATCATAGCCATCCGCTGCATTCTGCGCATAGCTTGCATACGGTTATTTTCTGGGCGCACTTGCTGCGGAGCCCCCGGGCCTTTTGGAGGCGGCATAACAGGGCGGTTCATGGGCGGTTGTACTGGAGCTTGCTGGGCCATAGGCGGTTGTGGTTGGGTCTGCGCCAGTGCTCGTTGGTATTGCTGCGTTATCACCTGCGGGTTTTGCTGGGCCATAGGCGGTTGTGGTTGGGGCTGCCCTTGCAATTGTTGCTGGTATTGCTGCATTACCGCTGCCGCCTGCGGGTCCTGCTGACCAAACTGGGGTTGTGGCTGGCCTTGCAATTGCTGCTGGTATTCCTGGCGCGCTGCCGCCTGCGGGTCAAACTGGGGTTGTGGCTGGCCTTGCAATTGCTGCTGGTATTCCTGGCGCGCTGCCGCCTGCGGGTCAAACTGGGGTTGTGGCTGGCCTTGCAAGAAATTACCATACGCCGACAATTGGGTCTGTGGCGTTACCGCGCTTAGCCCTCCCAACCCCGTACTTAAACCTTGGGGCTGACCCATAGGGGCTTGAGGGGGCTGACCCATAGGGGCTTGAGGGGCCTGACCCATAGGGGCTTGAGGGGCCTGACCCTGCGGTTGGGACGTATAATAGGCGTCCATCGCATCGGACATATCCATTGGCGTAGTACCTTACTTCTTCTTTTTGAAGCCCTTTAGCATCTCAGCAAACCGGGCGCGTTGGCCTAACTTACCGGGCTTTTTGGCAGCGGCATCCAGCTTACCAGCGGGGATAGGTTCACCCTTCTTGGCACCGAGGGAAGCACGAAGAGCGCCGGGCTTCTTGATAGCGCCCTTAATAAAGTTAGCGCCACCCTTCTTTAGCTTAAGCTCAACGTGCTTACCGCCGTGTTCAGCGGTTTCATGCTGCTTAAAGGCTTTCTTAATCAGCGCCTTGTCTTGGGCCTTGTCGTCCTTATCAGACTCCTTAGCCTTACCGCCCTTGGCATAGGCCATCTTGGAGGGACGGATATCACCCATACCCCGAGACGGACGCATTAGCTGCAGCCCTTCATAGAGCCGCCGCGAGCCATCTTAACTTGCTTAGCCTTGGTCTTACCCTTGGAAGCAATACCATCAGCGGAGGAACGGAACGAACCGCCAGAAGCCATCTTCTTCGCAGAACCACCAGAAGCCATCTTTTTCATATCAGTACCTTTCTTTTGGGCAGAACCGCCCTTTTTCATGCCGGGAGCCCCGGCCATAGAAGAATCAGCCATAGGAGGACTGGCCATAGGAGGACTGGCCATAGGAGAAGCGCCCCCACCTGTGGCCGCATTACGCACTTTGGGCAAAGAAATAATGGTACTGGCTTTGCCAGAAGTGTTTTTACCGCCAAAAGTTTTCTTTTTCATGGTCATACCTCTACAGAGATGCGCGTGTATTATGTTTATTAAGCTCATCGATCTTATGTTCTAGCCGTAAAACCCCGGCGTCAAACCGATCCATTATCTTGTCTAGTTCCCTACTATACTCTGCTCTGGTGATATGGTCACGAGCAACTTCTTCCCGGGTAGTGTTGAGCAGGGCGGAGATACGATCCACCTCATTAAACTTCGCCTTTGCCACAAACCCAAAGACCGCCATAAAGGCACTAAGCACGACGTTCCACGCCATCATTTCCATACTGGGCATATTTAGCACTTCCATGCCCTCAAAGATTTGTTGATGCGGCTGTTCGGATCGTTAGCCGTCTTAGCGCTGGTAAGCTTCTTTTTCATTCCGCTCATCCGCGCGCAAAAGGATTTCTTACGAGAGCCGCCTTCAGGCTGCGGGGCCTTAAGTCCCGGTTTCCCCGGGTTGGCGGCGTTATAGGAAGCACGGCCTTTGGCGTTTAATCCGCCCTTGGGGTTCTTACCTTCTTTGCGCGTCCAAGCCGGGGACTTAGCCATCATGCCACCTTCTGAGAGGGGACTACCATTGGGTAAAGGATGTCTTTACCGTAGTCGCCTACGTACTCTTGAACACCCATGTGGCCGAGTTTGATGGTTGGATCGATCCACACTTCATAGCCATGCTCGCGGGCACGGTCACAGAACAAGAAATCCTCGCCCATATACCCAGCCTCGGTAACCTTGAAATCAAACACGGCGTTGAGCACACGGTCAGTGCGGGTGTCGTAATATTCCCACTCTTTGTGCGCCTCTACGAGCGTCTCAAATACTTCCCGACGAACCATCATAAAGGCAGTGGCTACATGAGTCGCACGGACAAGACCCATGCTGTTCATCGTAAGCTCGTGGCTATCGTCATAGTCGAGGTTGGCAATATAGGTCTTGTGCTCACTACGGGTACGTGGAACCCCGGCAACGATACCCTTCTTGGGGTCTTCCGACCAAGATAGCAGGCGCAGAATATCATCAGGTTCGAAGTTAATATCCGAATCAATGAAGAGCAGGTGGGTGCAGTTGGATTCTAGGAAGTCCTTAACCAACAAATTGCGGGCTCGGGAGACAACTGAACAGCCACAGATACTACCAATCTGGATATCAATACCGTGCTGTGGAGCCGATTGCGCAAAGCGCGCAAGCGAAATAGCTAGCTTAAGAGAGACCTTAAAGTCATACGCCGGGAGGGCGATGAATACACTTCTCCCGGCGAGACTATATCCCTGTTCCTGTTCCACATATCACCCGTAGAAAATGGTTGCGGTTACGTTTGCGGATAGACCCACATAAATCCCGTTTTCAGCTAGAATACCTTCGCCGGGAATAAGAACGTTAAACGCAACGGGGTTATAGCTATCAGCTTCCATCAAGATGGTTGGGTACATTGTCACATTGCCCGAGGTAGTAAGAGACGGCGAAGTGATGGTGAAAGAAGTAGAGTTGGCGCTTACTACAATATAAACATTATCTACGCCACTACCGCTAGTGAAGTCCAACCATACTCGATCACCCGCAGTTAGGGTGTTTGCAATCGTAATCGTACCAGTAGTGGTAGAAATGCTGTACGTACCAAGCTGGGGAGTATAATCCGCAAAAACGGTATTCCTAGCAGCAGCAGTCGTATCTGCAGATACAATAGCCCCTTTCAGGCGAGTACGTGAAGTATACGCAACGCCTGAAAGGGATATATGTTTAGATTTAACATCGTATTGCATACCCATAAGGTACTCCTATTACGAAGTGGCGAACGGAGTAACAATGGTGCCCGAACCAATTACCACACCTGAAACAGACCACATCGTGGCGTTAAGCGCCGTAACGGTGACATAGGAACCAACAATACCGCCCTTGGTCGTACCATTCAGGTTAACCGAGCGGATGCTCGTACCATTGGCAGCGAAACCATTAACCGTATCCGTAGTATCCGTATCAATAACCAGCAGTGAGCCAACCAGATATTGCGAAGCCGCAGTGATGATCTTCCAAGTCGTAGCCGCAGTTTCCACAAGGAAAGTAAAACTAGTACCCATATTGTTAAGTGTGTTTGGGTCAGAGCCGGGGCCAGAGCTATTCGGGTCCGCCGTAGCGTTCAGCGACGGAAGTGTAATAACCAGCGTGGCGTCGTTGGTACGGATGACACGGCCCGCATAGGTTGGGACATCCAACGTGATGGTGTTCGTGCTATCGGCAAGGTTGAGAACGCTGCCCGGGCCTTGAGTGTAGAACCCATTAAGCGAGCGGACAGGACCTTGGAAAGTAGCTAGAGCCATGAGAATTTCCTCGTGTAGAAGCACATCCCTGTATCGTCTCTTCTACGTCTGCTAGGCCAGTCGATACAGGTATTAAAACCTAGACGTATTGTTTTATACACCGCACAAGAAAAAAGGGAAGAGATGTAACTCTCTTCCCTCTCTCTGTTTATACTAGCGGTCCTACTACGGAGCGCCAGCCGAGCCAAACATGCCCAGCGGGTCAGACCAGCCGAACGAGTAACGCTCGCGGCTCTTGTAACGGACGTTTCCGGTATCGAAGTCTCCATCCATTGACTGCGCCAGAGGCGAGCGGACGAAGTGCTTCATACCATTCGGAACATCCGTGGACAGGAACCAAGCATCGGTGTCGGTCAGGTAGTGGTTGACGGTATAGCCTTCCGGGATCGAACCGTTGTTCTTCAGTGCATTGATATCATTATCCGAAGTGCTGACGCGGAGTTCCGTTTCCAGCAAGCGGGTAGCAATAAACATCGAAGACGGCGGGATGATCAGCTTCTTCGGCTTAGCCGCGATCAGCAGACCACGTTCATCCACCCAACCAGCGATCTGGATAACGGCGGCTTCAAGCGAAGTCTCGTTAAGGTCAGCCGGGGTCGTGGGGATGTTCGAGTTAGTACCGCCAGAGACAGTCGGATGCGAAGCACTAAACAGGCAGACGCCGTCGCCACCGAGGTAGCTGGAGCTAAAGCCGTTGTTCAGAACCGCAGCCGCCTTGGTCTGCTTGGTATATGCCATAGCGCGGGCCAGGGCCTTGGTGTAGCGGGCCGAGAGCGAGTCATAGAGGTTGTCCTCAATGGCTTCTTCGGTCAGCGAGAACCCAAGGGCGATGGTCTCGTGGTTATAGCGAGCGGTAAAGGCTTCCTGAGCGTTATCATAAGCGATAGCGCTGCCTTCGTTCTTAACCGGAGCAGCCGAAAAGCCCGACAGCTTGGTTTCTTCTTCGAACGAACGCTCGGAGGTTTCGGTTTCAAAGATTTCCTTATGCTCTTCGCCGTAGCGAGCATATTCCAAACCGAACAAGGCGTTCAGGCCGGGCAGGAGTTCTTTAAGGAGTTGTGCGCGTGAAATAGCCATCTAATTTACTCTCCTTAAATGCCGCTAGCTTGGCGATATTGGTGACCGCCAGTAGCACCAGTGGTGGGCTCGTTCCACTTTACGATAACCTCGGTATAGGAACCGGGATAACCCGCGAAAGCGGTTTCGGGCACAACATCAATGATACGGACAGGCCAAGTGTTCGTGGTAGCGGTGGTGGCACCGATAGCGACACTAGAGTTACCAGTCGCCGTACTACCGGCAGCCTGAGTAAGAATGGCGTTGTTACCCACGTTGGTACGAGCGACATAAGCAATCGTAGTCGGGGCGCTATTCGAAGTAACAACCGCGACACGGAACAATTGATCCGGGTCATCAGCAACGTAAGCCACAACATCAGTGATGTTCGTGGTACCAGGGTAATACTGACGGAACGTCTTGCCATAGGTTGGGTCCGTATAGGAGCAACCAAGGAAAACGCCGACAGGGGTAGCTGCATCAGTACCGACATCTTTATCAACGGTGCCAGAGCTAAGCAGCTTCACGACATCGCCAAAATAGATGGCCGTCGAGGAGTTAGTGACGATTGGGATTTGACGGGTAGAACCCGCAAACACCTGACCCCCGATCAGATTGATCGGAATAAGCCCGTAAGGGGCGCCAACAGAAGGATAAGCCATCCAAAGCTCCTAATTTATTTGCCTTTGCCGAACGATGTCTTGGATTGTCGCTCCCTGAAGAGGGGCATCCGAGGATCGTTTTCTCGCATAAAGTTATTGTCTACAGCTTCAATCTGAGAACGGGTCTGACCTTCGTAGTACTCCCTACGTTGGTCCATGAACTCCGAAGGAATCTTGCAAAGCAGCAACCCTGCGACTTCGATATTGTCTTTAAATCGACTACCGGGATCGACCAGCACCTGGAAATGCGGCTGTTCTTCGATCCGAACCGGCTCCCAACCTTCTCGTAGTTTGGACGAGACGTTGCGGGGGTCTGGTTGACCTAAAGAAGAGACACGTACCCACCTATATGCATATCCGGGCTCTTTATCCGGTTCCGGCAGCGCAGATGCAGGCTGCCAAGACTTCGGACGCTCGACTTGCGTACGGGTTTCCAGTTCTCGCGTGATTCTTGGTCCAGTCATTTTAGCGCTCCATCTTCGAAAATTCCCGAGCATATTGCTCAGGAGTGATGCCCAGTTTCTTAGCAATGCTAATCTGGGACTGTTTCAACACGATCTTTTTTGAAGATGTGCTTCGAGAAGCGGGAGCAACGACGTTAGAAGGACGCGATGCGGATTTGGTGTTACCGCTAGTCGGTTTAGGTGTTTCCCCAAAATACTCAGGGAAACGGCGTTGCATCGTGTTGTCGATGCTATGCCAATATTCGTCGGTACCAACATAGCCAGTACCGTGTTGTGTCTCAAGCTTCTGGTGAAGCCCAAGCGCGGATGCAGTCATCTCCGGGTCGGTACCCCACCACGTATTGCGCTCTTGCCACGCCATAGTCTTGGAGTCTGGCCTCGGAGGGGCCGCGTATTGAGTATTAGTTACAGCAGGTTCTTCTTCTTGTAAAGCAGGGCGATAACTCTTCAGTTGTTGAAGCTTGTAACTAGCGTCCGTAAGCCGTTCTTGGGCTTCAAGAACCTTATCAGAGTCGCCTTCTTCATACGCCAACTTATAATCACGTCGCGCATCTGCCGCTTCCATTTCGGCAGTGTTCTTATAGCTAGAGACGAGGTGGCTTTCGCCATTAGAGAGTGAGGCTTTAAGCCGCTTGTTCTCTTCCATCATCCGCTGGGCGACAGAAAGAGCCTCGTGCTTCTCACGAGATTCACGTTCCTTTTCCCGGCGCTCGTCGTGCCAGACTTTCTTCATCTGCTTAAGGCGGGTCTTAACCTTATCAGAGTAGTCTTCGAGTTCGTCTGCCTCTAGCTCTTCAACCAATTCTTTTGGCATAGGCGCACGATCCCGGTCCTCCGGGGGCGTATCATCCTCTACTTCAATCTCGGGTCCGTCCTCGATTTCAAATTCGAAGTCATCATCTTTATCACTCATTTGTGCCTCCTTTAGGCTCTGGAAATGCCGCGCGGATCATCAACAACAGCCTCAACAGCATCGTCGTTAATAATTCTAAACTCTCGACCGTGAATCTTTACCCGAGTACCGGCATGAGGGCGCACGAGGATAAAATCCCCACTCTTGCACCAAGCCCCGCTGGGGAACTTTTGCTCATCTTTGTAGCAATCGGGGCCGAGGTTCACGACAAAGAGCACTGTGGTAAGGAGTTCTTCATGCTCAATGGTGATACCGGCTTTAAGGAGCCCGTTCTCGAACTTGGAACCCACTTCAGGGATAGCGCACAAAATGCGGTAGCCCGAGGGGACTGGAAGCTGTTTAGCTTTCTGCTCATCAGTTTCAGGTAGTACAGTCGCATCATCAAGGTTGTCGGTGCTTGTAGCCAACAAAAGGTTAGTCATCTGCGTTTTCCATCCTTTCCGCAGTTTCAATGATCATATTATTGACCATCAACAGCCCACGGACTATCCCGCAGGAATACTTATAGTCTCCATGATCCTTAGCCGTGCCTTTGGCTAGGTCTTCGGATATATGGGTGATCTCTTCTTGTATCTTGTTTGAGAGATACTTTAGGATATCGTTACTCATTCAGCTTCCTCTGTAGCTTGTGGGGCTTCTGTAGTTTCTTCTTGCGAAGGTTGTTGCGCTTGCTGCTGTTGAGCGGCTAGCTGCATGGCTTGCATTCCGGCATCGTGAGACCGGTCTGCTGTTTTATGTTCAGTATCATGGGCGCGTTGAGCACCTTCACGGGCAATATCTACACCGATACGCAAACCCTCGACTTTATCTTGAGAGTCACGCTGGGCCTTATCTGTAGCGATCTTTGCGCCAACCTGCAGACCCGCAATGCGTTCCTGTACGGCCAGACGTTCTCTTTCAATATCGAGCTGATCTGATTTAGCGCCAGCATCGAGCATCATCTTCTTGCCCTTGAGGTCCAGTTCACCCTTCTTGATACCCAGCTCTTGCTGCTGCATCTGAACAATCGGGTCTTGGGCCGTCTGCTGAGCTTGCTGTTGCGCGGCTTGGCTCTGGTTAGTCTGCAGAACCTGCTTAGCGGCGGTAGCGGCGAGACGGGAAATCTCCATCTCGGTGTCTTGGGACATCTTCGCGTCAGGGGCCGGATACGGCACACCAGCGGCATCCTCAATCTGCTTGCGATACTTGAAGCCCATATGCTCCATGATGTGAGCTTGCATCGCTGCCATCATACCCTGCGCCTGCGGGTTCTGACCCATAAGCTTAGCGATCTGTGGGTCTTGTAGCGCCGAGGTATGCACCGTTATGTGCGCATCGTGGTCCTGTGGGAGGAACGCTTTGACCGGCTTACCATTAAAGACGTTGATATTCTCACTGACAGGATCAACTGGCGTCTGGTCATCTGTATCCATAGGTACAAGCTTAGCGGCGTTCTTAACCCCAAGAATCTCCAGCATCTGCCGATGCAGGTATGGGAGGTCGTAAATCTGCGGAGCGCCTTGGGCCATCTGCATGACGGCTTGGTACTGCACAACCTTTTGGGCCATAGTGGCTGCATTAGGGTCGCTGACGGGTATAACGGTGACGAAGTCGTAGTCAGCCTTCTTAGCCTTCGGAGTGCCCTCCTCGGGCTCGTACGAGTACTCATCGGGGGTATAGTCGCGGATGATTTCCTTCAGGAGGCGGAACTCCTGCTTCATCGCATAGTGGATGCGCGCTTGAACGGCAGACATCACCTTTAGCGTACGTTCAAGGATAGCCAGCGTGGACCCAACCGGCGAGTTAGCCGACATATCAGAGACCTGCAGGTCAGCAGCGCCAGCGAACCTACGCCCTTCGTCTACAATGGTACCAAGTAGGGAGTATAGGACTTGGCTGGGCTCCTTATAGGGGAGCGGCATCAGGTTATCGCGGATAGAACCGCTGGCTACATCTACATCGCGCCATTCGGCGGGGGCTATCGGGGTGTCATCACCCTTGACGCGAAGTCCTTTAGTTTTAAAGCCACCCGGTAGATTAGATAGAGTACCAGCATCAACGAGCTGGCGAATAAGAGAAGTGCCAGACTTAGCAAAAGCACCAATAAGATGGATAAGACCGAAAGCGTAGAAGCCAAAGCCTGGAATATAACTATAGTGAACGAAATGATTACGTTTTTGCTTAGTTTTATCTTCTGGCTGCCAGTTTCTGCGGATTGCCAGGACTGTTTCAGTGTTTTTTTCAATCGTAACCACGTACGGTAGCGCAATACCCGTTTCTTTACCGTCATCATCAACATCTTCGTACCCCGGCAGGTTGATATCGACATGCATTTCAAGGATTTTGAACCGGTCGTCCGATGACGCACGGAATCCCATCTTTTCGGCAATCTTTTTCTCTACTTCATCAAAAGTATCAACCGGATCACCAAGGTCAACGTCCTGATAGAAGCCTGCGGCCTGCAGTTTCTTCATTTCGTTAGGGGTTTTACGCATAACGTGGGTCACACGCTCTGATGTCTGCAAGTTAGAGGCACCATACGGTACAACTACATCTTCAGCGGGTACAAATAGCGAGACTTGGCGTTGTAGTGACGGGTCGTAGTACACTTTCTTGAACGCATTGCCCGAAAGACCAAGGCCCCAGAGCATCCGCTCGTGTTCCGGGCGGTATTCCACCATACGATCCGTCAATTGGTAGTTCATATCGTCGCTCACCCGGAGCGCCGCGTCCTTTTTCTCTTGGGTTTCCTTACCAATGATCAGTGTTTTGATCGGACCCGCCGCTGGAAACGTTTCCATCATCGTTTCAGCTTGGAACTTAACCAGCGCTTCGCTCAAAAGCGGGTGGTATACCCCGCACGCACCGGGCCAGGGCTCACTACGGTCCTCAACCTTAAGGCCAAGCAGCTCCAGACCGTCTACATAGGTCTGAATCCAGTCCTTACGAGAGCTAATATCCTCGTCGAAGTCGCCAATTAGATCACCGATAAGCTCCGTAAGGTCTTTCTCGTCGATCACTTCGGCCAGATTTTGGTTGAACTCCTCGTCCGCTTCTTCATCGAACTCTTCATCCATCTTCTCGGCATCGTCCATCTCATCACTAAGATCGATTTCAACTTCGATATCCGGGTCTTCTTGGTCATCAGCCTGCAGGCCGAGCGGAGCGCGGTTCAATGCTTTATCTACGGCCATGATCTGTTCCTAGAAGAGACGGTTGCGCCCAGCGGCGGGATTAGGACGTTCTATATTACCACTTTTACGCGGTGGAGGAGGGGGCAGTATTAGTAAAGCGTCGGGTTCTTTCTTGTCAAAATAGTCTCTAAGTGCTGCTGCTCCGCCTGCGTTAGCAACGTTAGTTGGGCTTGCTTTGAACGTCCATCCACCCTCATCGCTTCCAGACCATTCCCCTGCAGGGGGTGCACCTTTTGTTTTAGAAACAAGGCTATCGGTTGAATATGTAATGTGGTTTGTTTTTTTATATTTATCATCTAGATGGCCTGTCTTTGGGTCAGCCTTAGCGCCAGCAACAAAAGCCGCATGCGCATCGTAGTCGTCAGACTCTTGGACCTTGTTGTCTGCCAGCCACTTTGCGTAGTCATCCGCCATTAGTAGTACCCCTGTACCTTGCGTCGGAATTCCCGCTCTTCTTCGGGCTCGTCTAGGTTAGTGCCTATATAGCCGCCTTTTCTGAACCGCATAAGCGCCAGAGAGACGGAGTCTACGTAGTCGTCGTGTTCCCCAGAGGGGAAGCTAGCAACTTCGTCTATAACTTCTTCTGCCCAGTTAGTAGCTGGAGCCCACACCCGACCAGAAGCAAACATATCAGCGACAGCGTTTAACCTACTGATCTTATCATTACCACGGGTCGGCGTGAACTCCTGTACAGGTATACCCATTGCACGCATCTCGTAGATAAGCGGCGCACCCGAAGCCTTCTTCTCGATAATCACCGAGTCCGGTTCCCAGTCTTTATACTCTTCTATCGCCTTCTGTTTAAGGCGCGGGAACTCCATGCGCTCCCTGAAAGCGTTTAAGAGGATAATGTTAGCCTGCTTAACCCCCGTATCGTCGGGCATATAGAAGACACCCCACGTTGTAAGCGCACTATAGTCAGCCCGCTGGCTTTTCTCGAAGGCTGTATCCCACGCCATAAGTGTGAACTCACAGTCGGGCGGGTCATCCTTCTCCCACTCACGCCACCACTCTCTCTTTATAATAGCGCTAGTTTCAGATGTGGGGTTCTGCTGGTACTGCGCCATCCACTTGGAGTTGGGCAGTTCTTCCTTAAGAGAGGCTAGTTCTTTAAGAGACCAGAACTCGGGCCAGAGCGGGTTGCCACTGGGGAGGAGCGCAGGGAACTCAATCACCTCCCACTCCTCCCCACCTCGCTGAGCGGCGGCTTTAACCACCTGCCCAGTCAGGTCCTTCTTTGACCATCGTGTCATGACGACGACTATAGCCCCGCCCGGCTGCAGCCGCTGCCGAGGACCCGAGGTATACCACTCGTAAGTCTTGTCGTAGATGTCTGGGTTAATTTCCGCGAGTGCCGCTTCTTGTTCAGAGTGCGGGTCATCAATAATCAGCAGGTCAGCACCCTTGCCAGTAACCGCACCACCAACACCGATAGCGAAGTAGTCACCACCCTTACTAGTGTTCCATCGACCAGCCGCCTTCGAGTCCGACTGCAGGACGAGGTCAGGGAAGATAGCGTGGTAGTTATCCGTATCGACGAGGTTCCTCACCTTACGACCAAAGCCCACGGCCAGCTCTGCTGTGTGGCTAGTCTGGATAACTTTTTTGCCGGGATTCTTACCCAAAAACCATGCAGGGAGCAGGAAGGAAGCAAACTCACTCTTAGTATGTCGCGGGGGCATATTAATAATAAGCCGCTTCAGCTCCCCCCGCGCCACGCGCTCAAACGCCTCCGCCATCCGTGCGTGGTGCCTGCCAGAGATAAACGACGGCCACATCTCTTTGACGAACGGCAGGAACCGCTCAGTCGCCAGCTTCTTAGTCCGTAGCTCTTCCAACTTGGCTAGCTCTGCAAGGAGCATCTCCTGCTCGGGGGCGGAGAGAAGAGGGAGAATAGACGGGATATCCCTGAGGGATATATTATCCAGCAACGGGTTAGGGTTGATCCGGGTGCGCCCGCGAGGCGTAGAGACATTCCCCTTAATACTCACTCTTCTTCCTGCTCCGCAGGAATATCCTCAAACACCCCAAGCTCCTCGTCGATACTCATATATACCGGGGTTACATCTATAATGTCCGCGTTCAGGAGTCTCTTAACCCGCTCCTTTATCGCATCCTCAAGAGCTTCAGGCGTTTTATAGTTTATAGTTATCTCACTGCGCTCAGTGAACAGGCCTATGTCAGAGTGCTTACCTAGAAGCTCAAGAGCGCGTAGCTCGAACTTAGTGTCGCCGCAGTTGGCGATCTCCATAAGCTTATTCGTAATAGCCGACCGGGCAGCCGCCGCATCGAACGCAAGCTGTTGTCCGTAAGTCTTAAGGAAAGCTGCAGCAGCAAACGCAGTGTTAGGCAGTGTGAGATTCTTGCTCTTCTGCTTCTTTATTACCTCATCCAGCAGCCGCTTCTCTCGCTCCTGATCCTCAGGGGAAAGCTCTAGCGTAGCGTCAAACGCGCCCATCGCCTCTTGCATCTCTACGGTATTTGCCGCGATTTCTAGTTCTTCAATAAAGGTGTTGGGTGTTTCTTCCCGGGTGTCATAGGGCACCGGGTGATCTTTAGTAGGCACGATATTGATTATCGGCATAGGTATTAGGTTCTTTTTCGTTTTGTCTGGTGTTGTTTTAAGAGCGAACGCCCCCAGTGAGACTAGATATACCGAAGAATGAATAAAAGAAAACCCACTTATCGTTATAGGTAAAATCTAACAACTAAGACCAGCCTTTTATCTTTTTCGATAAATAAAAATATATACCCCCCGGGGGTATTAGAAAAGAAAAAGGCATGGGGGGGTTTCTCTGTGCGCGCTAACCGCATGGTAGCTGGGGAAAACGAAGGGGGGAGGGGGCCTAGACAATGTCAAGTATATCTTAAAAAATATGCGATATAATGTGTAAAATAGTAAGTATAGAAAGTGTGGGGACTTTGCTCTGGTTTGGGGGCATGGGGATGGCGTGGGTCGCGCCAGCGCCAGAAAAGCAATCCCCTCCCCACATAGGCCATAAATCGACTTTCACGCCCATTTAGTAGGCCACATTCCTCCCCATTTCCCCCTATATGTGACACACCATCGTGTCGCTCTAAAGAGGAAGCAAAGCCACATGGCCAAGCTCGCTCACATCTTGGGCTCATCGCCCGCTGCTACGCAGCCTAATACTCGCCTCGTCTATTTTATCGAGTGGCAACCGATTGAAGGGAGTGAGTACGTTTGTTCGGAGGTTGGGCACCTGACCCAGAAGGATGCCGCCAAGCAGGCCGCCGAATGGATGCAGACGTTGACCCGCAATGGGTTCTTCGTCTCCATCCGTATCACACACAAGTGGGTGCAATCATGAGAATGAGGGCCATCCTCGCCATCATCCCGAGCCTGCTCGGGATTATGCTCTTCCTAGGGATCATGCTCACCCTGATCATTCTCCTAGGCTGAATCGCCGACCCCCTGCGCCGCAAGGCGTGGGGGGAAGGTGATAGTAATCCAAGAGGTGGTAGCATATTCGTGCCCCATCGTGGTCCATCGTGGTCCATCGTGGTCCCTCGTGGTCCCTCGTGCGCGTCCAAGGGGCGAAAGGTTCGGGGACATTGTCCCCAAGGCTGTAAATCGACTTTCGCGCCCCCAATGCGTGTCACATTCTTCCCCATAGGTACCTATATATGAGGCCCTACTTTGGGGTCTCTTTTTAGAGGAAGCTAACCTTATGGTTATGCGTTCACAAAAGGGCTCAACGCCCGCTGCTAAGCAGCCTTCCGTTCGCGCTACTCGCGCTGTCGTTCGCAATCTGCAAGCTGAGGCCTTACAGGCCAAGATCGATCAGATGCTGGCAGAGCAAGCTTCGCTCTTAGCTGGTGCCAATCAGGCCAAGGCAGAGGCCACTAAGGCGCGCCAAGAGACGCGCATTGCGCGCGACAAGGCCAAGGCCAATAAGGAGGCGCAAGGCGTTGCGCGCGCTAAGGAGAAGCGCTTGGCTGACAATATGGCCAAGAAAAAGGTCTTGGCTGACAAGGCTGAAAAGGCTGAGGCTGCTAAGGCCAAGGCGGATGCTGGTAAGTGGCAGCCGGGTATCAGGGTTCAGCAGATCGCCACCTTGGCGATGGCTGAAATAGGCGCGAGCAAGGCCTCCTATGGCGCGCTTGTGCTTTTCTCTGCAGACTTCGCGAGGGAGGCCAACAGAGGCCATAACACGCACTGCGGGGGCCTAGAGGCCTCTGATGCACAATTGAAAATGGTCACGGACATCCGCCGGGACATCAGGAACCAGATCAAGTCGCTAGTACCAGCTACTGGTGACAAGGCGGCTGACAAGGCGGCTAAGATCGACGCTCCGAAAGGTACGCTGAAGCACTTCAAGGTCTATCTTGGAGAGCTAGCTAGCGGAAAGCGATACGCTCTGGACGGTTCGCTAGTCGCGGGAACATCCGCGAAAGGCGCGCAAAGTCTGACAAGGCCTCCGGTGGAGCGTTTTGTTCAAGGTCTAAAGGACACCTATAAGGTGTTCCTGCGCGCTTCGCCTGAGGAGGCCATGAAGCTTAAAGGGGTCCTCGACCTTGAAAAGCTTCTGATAAGCCTAGGCGTCAAGCCTGACGCCCTATATAGGGAAGTAGAGGCGGCGAAAGAAAAGCGCGCGCGCTTCCTGAAAGTATAACTACCCTGACCCCGGAGCCGAAAGGTTCCGGGGTTTTTTTGTGCCCGCGCGCCAGCCCATCCCGGGCGGCGGCGGGATCATGAC
>Ga0209084_1000593_pt1 | contig 33895 bp, 61 predicted proteins | sample C_130820_MF_Meta_FD_187309 | JGI IMG/M metagenome (GOLD analysis project Ga0209084, IMG submission 187309) | Freshwater microbial communities from Lake Croche, Canada to study carbon cycling - C_130820_MF_MetaG (SPAdes) (version 2) | ecosystem: Environmental > Aquatic > Freshwater > Lake... | reverse complement strand
AGCCTGCGTGTGCGTCTGGGGAGTTTTCGATTTTCCTGGAGATGACATGGGCACCCGCGGACCCCTACCGAAACCCGGCAGCAGCGAAAGCCTTCGAGGTCGAAACACGCTCCGCCGAAAGACCAAGACCCCCAAGCCATCCGCGGTGACCATGCCCGCGACGGTGAAGGCCGACCGTGTCGCCTCCGCCTGGTGGAAGGCAAACGCCCCCGCCCTGATCAAGGCGCGCCGGCTGCGGCCGGAGCTGGGCGAAGCCTTCGGGATGCTCTGCATCCTCAAGGCCGAGATGGATTCGGCCGCCGCCGCGCTGGCCTTGGAGGAGATGACCAGGACCAGCGAGAAGGGCAGCTTCCCCCACGCGCTGGTGAAGATCGTCAGGGACAAGCGGCGCGACTGGCTTGCCCTGGCTCGAGACTTCGGTATGACCGCGGCAAGTGACGCGAGGATCCCGCTCGAGGAAACCGATGCCAAGGAAGCCGACCCCAAGGCCGCCAAGTTCCGCGCCTTCATCGGGGCGTGATCGCCCCGAGTTCGTCGATGGCTTCGTCTTCGACAAGACCAAAGCCGATCAGCCGATCGAGTTCATGGAAGATTTCCTCGCCACACCCGACGGCACGGGCGATCCGCTCCGTCTCCTCGGCTGGCATAAGGACTCCATCCGCCAGCTGTTCGGCTGGCGTCACCCTGATGGCCGCATGCGCTACCGGCGAGCCGCCGTGTTCATCCCGAAGAAGAACCGGAAGTCGAGTCTGTTCGCGGCGCTCGGCGTGTTCATGACCAGCGGGGCCCATAAGCCGACCCAGAACCTCTACATCGCTGCAAAGGATCGCGGCCAAGCCCGGACGATCTTCGACATGACGGTGGCCTCGATCAAAGGCTCCCCCTTCCTCGACGAGATCTTCGAGATCATCGAATCGAAGGCGACGATCCGAAACAAGTCGACGGGCCGGGTGATCCGCTGTCTCTCGAAGGACAGCGGGAGCAACGAAGGCTTGAACGGTTCGGTCCTCATCGACGAGATCCACGCCCACACCGACGGCGGGAAGCTGGCCGACGCGCTGATGTACGCCACACGCGCGACGAAAAACTCCTTCGTCGCCACCTGCTCCACCGCCGGTGACGACCGCAACGGGATCGGCTTTCGGTGGTGGCAGGATGCCGAACTGGTCATGAAGGATCCATCGTCCAATCCTACTTTCATGGGCGTGATATACGCTGCTGATCCCGATGACGACTTCTCCTCCGAGGAGGTTTGGCAGAAGGCTAACCCCGCGATGGGCGAGGCCTTCCCACTCGACGAGTTCCGGGCCGACTACCAGGATGCTTTGACGAACACCCAGAAGATGGGGCGTTTCATTCGCTACGGGCTGAACGTCTGGACCGAGCGAGACAACCGCTGGTTCCACGGCGACGAGTTCACCCGCTGCCAGATAGAGCCGGTCGAGCCCCTCGAGGGCCGCCCGTGCTGGGTCGGCATCGACCTGGCCGATCACGACGATCTGACGGCGGCCGTGTTTCTCTTCCGATCCGCCGACGGCAGCTTCGACGCCGAGCTCCTGGCGTGGTGCCCGGAGGAGTCCATGGTCGAGCGGGAGAAGAAACAAAACATCCCCTATTCATCGTGGGTCCGAGACGGATGGCTGACCGTCACCGAGGGGAGCCGGATCGACCAGGAGAAAGTCCACGCCGACATCATGGCTTTCCTCGAGGGCCACGAATGCCGCGGGGTCGGTGGTGACCCGTACCACCTCGACTGGATCGCCACGAAGATGCAGAGCGACGGGCTCGAAATCCACAAGATCCGGCAGTCGATTGGCTACCTCACGGGCCCTTCGAAGATTCTCGAGGACTTAGTGAAGTCCGGCCGGCTCCGCTACCGCAGCCCGATCATGTCGTGGGCCAGCAACAACGTCTGCATATGGGAGGACAGCAACCTCAACATCCGGCCCGACAAGGCCAAGTCGAGCGAGAAGGTCGACCCGATCTTTGCCCTGATCAACGCCCTTGCCCTGGCCTCCACAGACGCCGAGCCCGAGGGCGGGACGTTCGCCCTCACCGCGCTCTGAACTTCACCGGCACGGCCCTGCCCTGTCCCATGGTCGCATGGGAATCCTCGACCTACTTCCGTTCCGCCGAGCCAGCCCCTCGCTCCCGCCACCGGCGGTGGAGTTGCGGAGCCTGTCCGATGGCTCCGGGCCTTGGTCGGCGTGGATCTCGCCCGAAGCGGTGACTCCCGAGGTGGCCGTCCGCACCACGGCAATCCTGTCTTGCGTCCGGTTCCTCGCCCAGTCGGTGGCGTCGATGCCGCTCCGCGTGATCCGCACCACGCCCGACGGGCGCAAGAGCAACGCCGTCGACCTGCCCTGCTATTCGGTCCTCACCGACACGCCCAACTCGACGCAGTCGCTCTACGAGTGGATTGAAAGCACGATCTACCACACCGCATTGTGGGGCAACGCTTACTCCCGGATCGTCCCCGGCATCGACGGCGGATTCTGCTCCTCCCTTGAGCTCCTCCACCCCAGCCGAATGCAGCCGCGCCGGATGTCCGACGGCTCGATCGGCTACCGCTACCTGTATCCCCAGGGGGCCGGGCCGCTGGGGCAGACAGGGTTTGTCGACTTCTCCCAGGATGAGCTCCTCCACCCGCGGTGGATCTCCGACAACGGCATTGTTGGAATGACGCCTTCGACGCTTTGCGCCACCAGCGTGGCCCTGGCCCGTGAGCTCGACATCGCGGCCCGGGCGTTCTGGTCCAACGGCGCGCGGCCCGACATCGTGATCGAGACCGAAGAGACCTTGAATCAGCCAGCCATCGACGCTTTCCGCGATCAGTGGCGGCAGATCTACGGCGGCTCGCGCAACCGCGGCGGGGCCGCGATCCTTCCAAAAAAGGCCAAGCTCCAGACGATCGAATCGAACAGCAACGAAGCCTCGGAGTTTTCCCAGTTGCGGCGCGATGTGACGGCGGAATGCGCCACCATCTTCGGCGTTCCCGGTTCGCTCGTCGGCGTGCGCGAGGCAATGAAGTACGCGACGACCGAACAAGAACATTTGAGCGCCCAGGTCTGGTGTCTGCTCCCGTGGGAAAAGCGTCTTGAAGGGGCGATCAACCGCACCATCCTGACGCCCCGAAGCGGGCCGCAGTACGCGGGCGTGAAATGCAAGGTCGACAACCGCGGGCTCCTCCGCGGTGACAGCGCCGCGCGCGGGGCCCTCTACGACACGCTGGCCAAGTGGGGCGCGTTGCGCCCCGCCGAGATGCGTGACCTCGAAGACTTCCCCGAGCTCGACGAGCCCGCGGCCCGGGAGACATATATCCAATCGGGCTTCGTGCCGCTCCGCGAGGCGGCCGACGCTTCGCTCTCCGAGGCTCAAGTCTCGTCGCTCCTGGCTGTCCTGGCTGCCGTCTCCGCGGGCACGCTGGCCGCTCCCGCGGCCGAGGCGGTCATCGCCGCCGCCTACCCGACCCTGTCCGATTCCGCCGCGTCCATCGTCGCCGGCGCAAGGGGGACCACATGAGCATCGAGTACCGGACGCACGACGCCGACGGAGACGAGATCGAGACGCGGTTCCTGATGGCCGATCTCGCCCCGGTGCTGGTCGAGGAGCGGGCCGATGGGCCGCCGACGATCAGCGGCATCGCCCCCCCGTGGGACTCCTGGTCCGAGGATCTGGGGTTCCGTGAGCGGTTCATGCCGGGATCGTTTGCTGATGTCCTCTCCAGCCGGAAGCTCGATGTGGTGGCAGCGTGGAACCACGATGAATCATTCCCGCTTGGCCGGACGCGAAACAACACGCTCGACATCGCCGAGGGGGCCAAGGGGCTCGAATACCGGGCCACGCCCCCCCAGACGCCGAGGGTCGACGAGTACCTGACGCTGATCCGTGGCGGCTACATGGCCGGCAGTTCGTTCGCCTTCACCGTCAAATCGGACCCCGCCTCGGAGACATGGGCGACGGACGCGAAGGGGAATATCACCCGCACCATCACGAAAGTGTCGGGGCTCTACGACGTTTCGGTCGTGACCCGCCCGGCCTATTCCCGGTCAACCGTGGCCCTCCGCCGGCGGGATCTGTTCGCCGCGGCCAACCTGACCGAGGCCGAGCGCAGGGCGATCGTCGAGCGTGAGGCCGACGACCAGGCCGACAAGCTCCGCCGGATCGCCATGGACCGGAAGAAGCTCGACGCGCTGATCGGAGCCCGAGCGGCTTCCGCCCTCGCAAGGATGAAAGCCCATGGGCTCTGACCACCGCTGCACCTGCGGGGAACGGATGAAGGTCCGCACCAGCAAGCGGAGCGGGGATTCCGCGGTCCAGTATCTCCGCTGCACCTGCGGCGCGGCGGCGCGTGTGGCTGTTCCTGCCCGTGACATCTGGAGGCGGAAGAGATGACCATCTGCATCGACTTCGATCAGACCTACAGCCGAAACCCCGCCATGTGGGACCAGCTGCTTGAGGCCGCAGAGATCGCTCAGGTCGAGGTGATCTGCATCTCCCGGCGAGAGGACACGACCGACAACCGGCAGACGATCCGGGCCGCGTTCGGTGACGAGTTCCAAATCCTCTCGGCCCTGATCCTGTGTGGGCCCAACACGGCCAAGTCCGACGCCGCCAAGGCTGCTGGCTTCGCGGTCGATGTCTGGATCGACGACAGCCCCGAGGCGATCCCATCGACCAGCCCGACCCGGGCCGCCCTCCTCAAGGCCGAGCAGGCCGCCGCCCGGATGGACGCCGCCCTCAAGGGAGCGACCCCGTGACCCCCGAGCAACTCCAGACCGCCGTCCTGGCCTTTATCTCCTCGGCGCGCCTCAAGGCCGCCGGCGGTCTGACCGTCGCCGAGTTCGGCGCGCTCGTCATCGAGGTGATCCGCCTGGCGGTGGCCGGGCTCGACACGATTACCACCCTCGACGGGCCGGGGAAAAAGGCGTGGTCGCTGGCCTGCGTCGGCACCCTGTTCGACTCGGTTGCCGATGCCTGCGTGCCGTTCGTCGCCCGGCCGGTCTGGTGGATTGTCCGACCGGCCGTTCGCGCGCTGGTCCTCTCGGCTGCCGGCGGGGCGCTCGAGCAGATCCTGACGCTCACCCGCGCTGCCGCCCCGGAGCCCGTCGCATGACGACTGCCATCGTCCTCGCCGGCCTGGCCGTGGCCTATCTTCTGTGGGCTCGCCCGGCCGCCCCGTCGGGGCTGCCGCCTCTCACGCCCATCGTTCCGCCCGGCATCATGCCGCTGGGAACGCCAGGGGCAGCGGCTGCCGGCGGGCCGCACCCGCTGACGCTCCTGGCAATCCTCTCCGCTGGCGGGATGATCGCGTTCGCAATTCGAGAAAATGGAACGCCGCCCCCTGCCCCCGGCCCCGCGCCGGTGGTCGGGCTCGATCTCCGAGGCCGGTTCGTTGGGCCGGATGCCGCGGCCGATGCCGGGGTGACCGCCGCCCTCCTCGAGGAGCTTGCCGGGCAGATCGAGTGGGACGGACAGCAGGCCGAGCCGCGCCTCCGCACCGGGGCCGCCTTCGACGATCTCCGCCGGGCGGCGCGCGAGCTGCGGACGCGGGGCGTCTCGCTCGGGGCTCGGCAGCCCGCCGTCCGTGATGCAATCAAGACGTTTCTCGACCAGGAGGCCGGCACCGAGGGCGGGCCGGTCGATGCTGCCGCCCGTGCGAAGTGGGTGAGGGCGTACCGGGCCGTGTCGGCCGCAGCGGCGGAGGCGACCCGATGACGCTGGCGGCACCATTCCCGTACTTCGGCGGCAAGCGGCGCGCGGCACCGATCGTGTGGCCGTTGCTTGGCGACCCGTCTGGGTATGTCGAGCCGTTTGCCGGATCGGCTGCTGTGCTACTGGCTCGCCCGGAGTTCGACGGCCGAAGAGTGGAGACGATCAACGACGCCGACGGCTGGCTCGTCAACTGCTGGCGTTCGCTCCAGTTGTCGCCCGATTCCGTGGCGTCTCACGCATTCGGACCTGTAGCAGAGATCGACTACCACGCCAGGCTAGCTTGGCTTCAATCGAGGCGATCTCCAGACCTCGTTTCTTGGCTCGAAGGCGACCCGGAAGCGCACGACCCAAAGGCTGCCGGCTGGTGGCTCTATGTCACGGCCTGCGGGATCGGTGACGCATTCGGAAAGGGTCCGTGGAGGGTCATCGACGGACACCTCCGCGAGTTGCCGCACCTCGGGGACGCCGGGCGAGGCCAGCTTGCCGCCTATTTTGGAACGCTTCGTGATCGCCTGAAGCGCGTCCGCATAACGTGCGGTGACTGGAAGCGTGTTGTAACTCCGTCGGTCGTGCGTGCCGGCTGTGGAGGGGATGGATCGCGTGCAATTTTTCTCGATCCACCCTATGCCACGAGCGGCGACCTCTACCCGGAAGCAACGGCTGGCATCTCTGCTTCCGTCCGTGATTGGTGCGAGTCAGCCGATACGAAACTGAAGATCGTGCTGTGCGGTTATGACGACGAGCACGACGCCCTAGTTTTGCGTGGGTGGACGGTGCGACAAGGAAAGGCCGGCGGTGGTGCTGGGTATTCAAAGAACGCCGCCAACGGCCGCCGAGAACGGCTGTGGTGTTCTCCTGCGTGCCTGTCCGACGAAGCTGATGGATTGTTCAGTAAGACCTCGTTGAAGGCGACCCGATGACCCTCGCCAAAGAAGTCGCCTGCTGCTTTGCCTACTTCGCCGTGATCCTCGTCGGCTGGCCGCTGTCGTTCGTGGCCGCGGTGCTGGCTCACGCTGCCGACTGGCTCGATGACCTCTCGTACAAACTCCTCGACGGGTGGTTGCCATGACTCGCCGTCACCAGATGTGGTCGTGGTCCGCCATCGGCTTCGTGATCGTGGCCGCGATCGTCGGCGCGCTCGTCGAGCGGGCCACGCACCGCATCGCCGCTGGGGTTGAGAGCAGGTTCGGGTACACGCCGAATCCTGAAGGGACTCGGCAGTTTCTCTCCGAACTGAAGCACCCCACGTTTGGTGCCGCGGCACCCGATGTGATGCGAAACGCCAAGAACCGCGACACGTTTTTGTATCGCCATGCCGACAAGGCACACCGCGCCGTCTACGGCAAGCCATTTGAGACTTGGAACCAGGGAAACATCGGCACCTGCGTCAGCTTCGGTTGGGGCATGGGGAGCTATATCGGCCAGTGCGTCGACTGGACGCAAGGCGAGCGAAACGATCCGCCGAAGCTCGTCAGCCCGGAAGCCATCTACGGCGGAAGTCGCACGGCCGGCAGGCTCCCTCCGATTGACTTCGCTGGCTACTCCGATGGATCGTATGGCGCGGCTGCCGCCCGGTGGATCGTCGGCACAAAGGCTGGCGTCGGCGGGATTCTGTTCCGCGAGAAGTACGGCGACATCGACCTGACCAACTACGACATCGCACGGGCGAAAGAGTGGGGGGCGCGGGGCGTTCCCCTGGCTCTTGGCAAGGAAGCCACCAAGCACACCGCCCAAGGCGTGGCCCTCTGCGACTCCTACGAAGCTCTTTGCGCTGCGATCGAGAACGGGCTGTGTGTTCCGATCTGCTCCAACGTTGGCTACGCCGCGACCAACGTCAGGGATGCTGACGGCTTTCTCCCCCGCGGCGGGCAGTGGGGGCATTGCCTTGTGGCGATCTCGGTGCGATACGCCGCTGGCCCCGGTAAGCGCGACGGAGTCCTGATCCTCAACTCGTGGGGGCCGAATTGGGTCAAGGGTCCGAAGTGGCCGGAAGACCAGCCAGACGGATCGTTCTGGGCCGCCCGCCGCGATGTCGAAGCCATGCTCGCCCAGGGCGATTCGTTCGTGATCGCCGGGGCCAACGGCTTCGAGGCCCGCGATCTCGACAACGGCGCGTGGCTCGAGCCTGCCGTCGCCCGCCCGCAACCCGCCCGCATCATCGCCAGCGTCTACTCTCTCGCCCCGTGAGGCCCGCCATGATCCTCGACCGCCGCCTTGTCGCCATCGTCATTGTCTGCCTCGCCGTCGGCTGGTGGCTGGGAAGCTCCCCGGCCAGCCCGATCAATCCGACGCCGCAGCGGCCGGTCCTCGCCGCCGTCGGCCGGCTGGCCCGGATCGCCGCGCGCCTCGGGCTGTGGGTGGCGATGGCTGCCGAGCCGGCCCCGCAGCTCGAGCGGCAGCAGATCGTCAGAAGCCCGGCGGTCGACGCCGCCGGGAATCGAGTGGTAGATCACGGGGAGGGCTGGTGATGACGCTGTTACGCTCCGTTACGGCCTGGCTCGCCTCACTCTCAGCCGATCCTGCGGAGATCGACCGCGAGCCGCCGCGCGCCGCCGCGGCCGTGGCTGCGGCGTATGCAAGTTTCGCCCCCGAAACTTCACCAGCGCCGCCGCCTATTCAAGTTTGCGGCTGCGGCGGGAAGTGCGTGGACGGACGCTACAAGCCGGACGGCAAGATCGTCATGAGCTGCGAGAAGGATTGCCCCTGCGGCTGCCGCAAGCCGCGGTGAGTTGTACGGTACAACCGGCAACTTCACCGGCGTGTCGATCTCCGGGATCGTGCGTGTGTCAATCACACCGCACACCGATCCTTGGAGACCACCAGATGAATCCCGTCAGCACCCGCCGGCGTCTCCAGGACGAGGCCGCGAAGATCCACGCCGACATCGAGGCGCTCCGCTCCGCTGCTCCCGAGTCCGACCAGGAGCAGGCCGACAACCTCGGCCGCCTCGGTGAGCTCGAAGCCCGGGCCGACTCGATCGCTGTCGACCTCGAGCGTGAGAACGCCACCGACGCGCGACTCTCCAGGCTCCGCACCGCAGCCAGCAACGTCGCCGAGCATCGCTCGACCGATGCCGCCGAAAAGCCGCAGGCGCAGCAGCTGGCATCGTTCGGCCGTCAGGTCTACTCCGACGAGGCCCGTCTGCTCCGGGTCTCCCAGTATCTCCGCGGTCTCCGCGATGGCACGATCAACGCCCGGGCCCTGTCCGAGACCGGCTCCGCCGGGGCTGGGATCGAGTTCAATCCGCCGGTCGATCTTTACAACGAGATCGTCAACGTAATCAACCGGCAGTCGATCGGTGCGCAACTCGCGCTCACGATCAACACCAACAGCCGGACGGTCGATGTGCCGAAGCTCGGCCTTGTAACGGCCGACTTTGTCGCCGAGAACACCGCGCCGACGGCGCAGGATCCGACCACCTCGAAGGTCACGCTCACCATCTACGACGCGAAGTCGGAAGTCGATGTGTCGAACAACCTGCTGAACGACTCGCCGCTGGATGTCGCCAGCTACGTCACCCAGTTTTTTGGCAACGCCTTCGCAAAGTTCTACGACACCACCTGGCTCGCGGGCCATTCCGGCAACTCGATCGCCGGGCTCTACGCCGGGATCACTTCCGGCCGCAAGGCAACCGTGGCTGTCGGTGGAACGATCTCCGCGGCCAACGTCGGCACGGTCATCGGCTCCATCGATCCGATGGTGATGGGGGACTTCGCGTGGGTTGTCTCGGCTGCCGGGTGGGGCCAGCTGCTCGCCCTCGAGGGGACGCGCTACGTTCAGCCGATGGTCGGCGGTGGAGCTCCTGGACTGAGCGTGTGGGGAGTGCCGGTCTACAAGACCGACACCCTGCCCGCCAACGTCCTGGCCGTCTACGGGGCTTACCGCATGACGACCGCGCTGGCCATGCGGAAGGATCTCACTGTCACGCCGCTCCGCGAGCTGAAGGCCCGCGAGAACCAGACCGTGTTCCTCGCTCACGGCCGTTTCGGTCTGAGCAACCACGGCCCCGAGTACGCCGGAGCGATCGTCCAGGCCACCTCCTGATCCGCTTCCATCATCCGCCCGTCTCAGCGGCCGGGCGAGGCTCCAACCTCGCCCGGCCGTTTTTCTTTGAGGAGCCCCCGATGTCGATGCCCTCGCTCTCGATCAAGTTCCGCTCCGAGTACGGCAACCATCAGGCCGGTGCCGTGGTGTCGTTCCCCGAGGGGATGGCCAGGCATCTCGTCGACAGCGGCCTGGCCACATTCCTCCCGGCCGAGCCCGTCGTCGAGCCCACCGAGCCTGTCGTCGAGCGGGCCGACGCCCGCGCCGCAAAGAACGTTCAGCGCGCCGTCAAGTAACTGGGGGGCCCGTGATCAAGCTTCGCTCCCTCAAGCAACTCTCCGAGGCCGAGGTCGAGCCGGTCTCTTTGGCTGCGGCCAAGGGGCAGGTAGGACGACTCCCGGAGCAGTCGGACGACGACGCTCTCCTGATCCGGCTGATCTCCACCGGCCGCCGGCTGGTCGAGCAACGGCTCGGGACGACGCTGGCGACCCGCCAGTTCCGGGCGACGTTCGAGCGTGACCTGTATCGACACGGCCACGGCCACGATCACTGCCACCACGACCACGCCTACTACCAGGGCTACGGCCGCCTCGGGCTGCGGATCCCTGTCCCGCCGCTCCTGGTGGACGGGACGCACCCGCTGGTGATCACGGTCGGCGGAGTGGTGATCTCGTCGACGACCTACACGGTCGACTCCGACTCCACCCCCGCGGTGATCCGGTTCTCCACCTGGCCGACGTTCGATGACGACAACCCCCTGGTCGTGACCTTCTGGGCCGGGCCCGCGTTGGGCGGCCGGATCGAGCCGGCAGCAGAATCGGTGATCCTGCTTTACGTCGCCCACGGTTTCAAGCACCGGGAGGGCGTGGTGATGGGCAGCGCGAACCCGCTGCCGATGGCGATTGAGACGCTCCTGGCGTCGATCTCGATCACGGGAGCCTACTGACATGGGCGACCGCACCGCCGCCGGGCTGAAGACCCATACCTTCCGTTTCGAGCGCCCCGTCGAGACACGCAACTCCGTCGGTGAGATCTCCTCGATCTCCTGGGTGACGATGTGCCGACGGCGGGGATCGATCGAGCAGGTCGGTTACTCCGAGTCCCGCGACCAGGGCCAGACGTCCGGCAATGCGTCCTACCTGATCGTGGTCCCCTCGGTCCCCGGGCTCGACGGTTCCTCCCGGATCATCTGGGAAAGCCGGCTCGGCCGGATCCTGGCCGTGTCGTCGGTCGTCGGTGACGACGCCGATCCCGAGCAGACGATCCAGGCTGGGGAGAAAAAGACATGAGCGCCCCGGGCCTGTTTTTCAGCGCCTTCTTCTCTGACAAGAGCAACCGCGACATCGACGATCTGATCCGCGCCTATGCCAAGTTGCCCGGTTCGCTCGCCAGGAAGCACCTCAAGGCCGCGATCCGGCGATCGATCAAGCCGTTTGTCCCGTCCCTCAAGGCCGCGACACCTCGAGGGGCCACCGGCAACCTGCGGCGATCAGTGACGACCATCGTTCGGTTCGGCACCAAGGTCTCCCGCGGCGGTGGTGACAGTTTCCGAGGCACTGCCATCGGGGTCGTCGGGTTCTCCCGCAAGGGGAAGAAGAAAAACCAGAAGGGCGACCACTCCGTTTTGGTCGAGGCTGGCAGCAAGCCCCGCAAGCGGAAGCGCGGTGGCTCCACCGGCACCATGCCCCCGAAGCACATGCTCCGCGACACGCTCGCCTCGAAGAGGTCCGGCATCCTGTCGAACATGGAAATTGAAATGGGCGTAAGCCTCGAACGGGCCGTCCGCGAAAACGCTACCCGCCCCCGCTGAAGGAGCCCCGCCATGGACACCGTCCTCATCCGATTCACCGCCCCCCACGGCCCGTACAAGCCGGGGGATGTTCTCTTCGTCAACCACGCCGAGCTGGCCGCGCTGCTGGCCGAGGGCGTGATCGAGGCCGATCCCGCCGGGGGTGGCGAATGAGCAGCCCCGAAGCCTGGCTCAAGGCCACGATCGAGACGGCCGGCGCTACCGCTTTCCCGGTGGCCGTCTCGGAGTCTGCACCCCTGCCCTTTGCCGTCTACGCCCGGGAGTCAACCGAGCGGCCACTCCAGACCAGCGGGCTCACCGGATTCGCCGACGGGGAGTTCTCCGTTGAGGTCTGCGGGGCCAGTTGGACATCGGCCAGGACGGTGGCGGATGCGATCGTGGCGGCCGTCCAAAACTTCACCGGCACCGCCAATGGGGCCATCATCGATCACGTTCATGTCGCGGCTGACCGCGACGGAACCGCGGTCTACCTGACCGACGGGCAGGATCTGCCGTCCTACTTCGTGATCGAGCTCCAAATCTTTATTCGCTGGAGAGAATAGCCATGGCCGTCGCGCCCGCCACAATCGACACGATGCAGGGCTTGACGTTCTCCTTCAATGCGATCGAGTTTCGGGCGACGAACATCAAGCGGAAAGAGTCACGACCGCTCATCGAGGTTTCGGACTGCTCTCAAGCGGTCGACTCGCTGCGGATTTATCAGTCCGAGCCACTGAAACAAGGCGATGAAATCTCCCTTGAGTATTTCGGAAAGAATGCCCCGGTGAAGGGCACAAAGTACGCGATCAGCTGCTCCGGACTGGGCATCACCGGCAATGCCTTTTGTACCGATGTCGAAGAGGGCGGAGCCGTCGGCGAGTACGTCAAGGGTACGGCCACGTTCAAGATCACTGGCTGATCTGGGGGCGTCATGGCAGACATCCCATCCGCACAAGGCGCTACCGTTTCTTTTAACGGGACTGCGCTCGGTGGCCTGATCGGCTTCGACGAGTCTTACGCCGCAGCGTCCCCGACTGACACGACAGGGGCCTCGGCCACGATCGTCGGCAGCGGGGGGAACACGCGGGTGATCCGCCAAGTCGAGATCACCATGATCGAGCCGGGCTCGATCTCTTTCCGCTGCTGGGGGAATCCCCCATTCGGCCGCGCCGATATCGGCCTGTCCGCAACGCTCGCCTTCACTATCGGCGGGGTGGCCACCAGCTGGCCGGCGCAACTGGCAAGCGTCCAGCGTGTCGGCTCCGCCGGTGAACTGATCCAAGGTTCGTACCAGTTTCAATTCACGGGGTAACCATGCTCTCCCGCGACGATCTGTTGACCCTCGAAGCCAACAAGCCGGCCCCCCCAAAGCGGCTCCATGTGGCAGCGTGGGGCGGGGATGTGTTCGTCCTCGACCCGACGGCTCAGACCTACGACGAGTGGTCGATCTTTTGCGAGACCTACAAGGGCACCGCGGCCCCGTGGCGGGCGAAGCTGGCATCACTCCTCCTGTGCGACGAGGCGGGGAAGCGGCTCTTCACCGAGGCCGATGTCCCGACGCTGGCCGGCTGGCGGCCCGACGGTCTCCTTGAGGTATGGCAGGTCGGCATCGAGCTCCTCAAGGTCGACGACAAGGAGATCGAGGCCGAGGCGGAAAAATCCGTGGCCAGCCCCTGACGCTGTTCCTCGGGAGGCTGGCCCTGGCGTGTGGCGAGTGGGATGTGGAGACGCTGTCGGAGCAAATCTCGCTGCGGCAGCTGAAGTGGTGGGCGGCTTACTGGATGGTCGAGCCGTTTGGGGATGACTGGTCGAGGTCCGGGAAGTTGGCCGCGGTGATGGCTGCGGCCCAGGGGGCCAAGGTCGAACCGGACTTTGAGGAGAAGTTTTTGCCGTCCTACCGGGCCCCGGTCCAGACGGAAGAGCAACTCAAAGAACAGCTGCGGCGGATCCCATTCTTCGCGGCGCAGATGGAGGCGAAAGGAATCTGACATGGCAGGCATCGGCAAAGTCTCCGCGATCTTCACGGCCTCGAGCTCGGGGCTGACTGCTGGCGTGTCGAAGGCGAGCTCGTCGCTCAAGAGCCTCGGCAATGACGTTGCCGGGCTTCGCTCGGGGATGCGCCTGCTGAACGCGATCTCCGGGGCGCAGCTGTTCGGCCAGATCGCGTCGAGCGCCATGGGCGCAGCCCGGTCTCTGGTGGGCCTCGGCCAGGCCCAGGCCAACGTCATCGACGACACCAGCAAACTCTCGGCCCGGCTCGGGATGACCTACGGCGAGCTCGCCGGCTTGTCTCACGCTGGCGATCTGGCTGGCGTCAGCATGGAGTTGATCGGCAAAGCCGCGACGAAGGCCGACATTGCGTTCGTCAGGGCGGCTCAGGGCTCTGACGTTGCCAAGGCGGGATTCGCTGCCGTCGGGCTCTCTCTGGCCGATCTCCAGGGCAAATCGTCTGCGGAGCGATTCTCCGCGATCACCGATGCCATCGCGGGGCTGCCGACCGAGGCGGAGCGGGCCGCCGCCGCGGTGAAGCTCTTCGGCAAGGCCGGGGCCGAGCTGCTGCCGCTGTTCGCCGGCGGGGCTGGATCGATCAAGGAAGCCACCGACGAGGCCCAGCGGTTCGGGATGGCCCTCACCGGCGCGCAGGGCCGAGACGTTGAGGCCATGAACGATTCGTTCCAGAAGGTGTCCGCGGCCATCAGCGGGATCGTCAAACAGATCACCGCCTACCTCGCCCCCTCGATCACCGCAATCGCCACGACGTTCACCGACTTCGTCGGCTCTATGGGCGGGGCCAACATCGGCCAGGCCATCGGCGCGGGGATCCTGGCTGCGGCCCGATACATGGCCGGCGTCGGGGACTTTATCATCGGTGGGCTGACCACGGTGGGTGAATACCTGACGTTCGTCGGCGGCAATTGGTCTGCCGTATTCGACTCCGTTGGCCGGCTCGGCTCGCTGCTGGCTGGCGTCGCCAGGGTGTGGGCAGGATCGATTCTGACTGTGCTGGGCACCGCCGCGAAGGTTATCGGGCTGGTGTCGAAGACGGCACAGGATGCGTCGAAGGGAATCACAGCCGCGGCAAAGGCCAACTTCGCCGCGGCCGGCCAGAACTTTGACGGGGCCTTCGGGGACAAGGCCAATGCCGGCGCGGGCCCGCTATCAGTGGCTCTTGGAATTGCTCTCGAAAAGTCGCGCCTCGCTGCCGGCCAACTCGACCAGGCGAAGAAGACCACGATTGCCGGCATGGCTCCAGCCGGTGGGGTGATCGCCGCACGCAACCAGGAGGTCAAGGCAATCGACTCCCGGTCGAAGGAGGGCATCGCCGAGATGTTTCGTTTGATGCGTGGCGATGCCAACGATCCAGCCGAGCGGACGGCAAAGGCCACCGAGCGGATCGCCGACAACACCGACGACATGGGCCTCGACATCGAAGAGCTATCTTTTGCAGGGTGAACCATGGCCGTCATCGCAACCAAGTACCTTCCGAATAAGGCCACCGGCAGCGGGGCTTTCCGGGAATCCCATGTCCTGAATGAATCGTGGATGGTGCGTGTCGATGCACCGCCACCGACGACCAGCGTGGCCGCGATCCTGACGGCTCCCGGTGTGGCCTACGGAGACGCTCATGCGTCGTTCACTTCATGTAAGGCCATGAAGTGGACCTACTCCGCGGCCGATGGCTCTGGGTTGATGTGGACCGTTGGCGTCGAATACTTCGTGCCGATCATCGAGATCAACCCCGCCAACGGTCTGCCGCTCGATGTGTGGGCTGGGCGTGGCACCAACGTAATGCTGCCATTTTTCAAGGATAAAGACGGAGACGTTCTCAAAAACTCCGCTGGAGATCCGATTGAAGGCATGGAGCGCGAGCTATGCTTCCGCGCCTATACGCTGGTCCGCTCCTACTCTTCGCTGTCTGCGGCAGACGCAGAGATGAACGCCGTCAACAATAAGACCAACTCCGACACATGGCCCACGCTGGGATCGTATGGGCTTGCCGATACATGGAAGTGTTCAATCTCTAACTTTTCCAAGAAGGTAATTATCACCAGTTCCGGCGCAACCCAGACGGCGGCACGCTACTGGGAAGTGACTTATGAGATGGAATACAAATCAGACACATGGCGATGTAAGCCGTGGGATATGGGCTTTAATGAGCGTGTCGACGGAACCGGAACGCCCACAAGCAGTGGCACTAACAGACGATCAATCGTCGGCTTCGACAAGAAGCCAGTCCGGCAACCTTGTGCGCTATCCAGTGGTGTAGCTCTCCCGCCTGGTACTCCGCCGGTTGCGCTGGACTTCGACCCATACGACAAGGTCAGCTACATTACAAAGTTCGGAAACCCAGCATGAAGCGGAAAGTTACAGTTACGTCCCGCGAATCGCTGGCGCGGATCGGTAACGCTGTGCGCTCCATCGAGAACGGTGGCCGCAACGCTTCGCACCACTCGCCACGGTACATGGCATGGGATGGCGGTGGGACTGTCAGCCTCGGCAAGACTGCGGCCGACTGGCTGAAAGACACATCGGCGTCGATCGCCCTCTATGCCGGCACGCCCGGATCGGAGGCCGCCACTGGCGAGTCCGTCCCTGTCTGGAATCACTTCGGGAAAGTGCTGTCCGGTAAGTGGGTGATGATCGGCGAAAACTCGGATGGGAACCGATACCTGATCGCCCCGGAATCAGACCAGCAGGATGTCGTCTACAACGCCGCAATTGTTGCCACGACTGTCTCTGGAGTTACGACTTCCAAGCTGGTGTTCTACCGGAAGAAAGTATGGGTCCACTCCGTCGAGGAAAGCACCACGGTTGAACTGGGATTGGCGGAATGCGTCCCTGGCTACAGTGGGTAACCAATGGGCCTCATCACTTACAACGGCCAACTGCTGCTAGCGGCTGGCGGTCTGGCAAATACGATCGACTGCTGCTGTGGTCATCGTTACTGCTACTGCTTCACGCATTCGATCAACTATGTGATTGTGGCCCGCTGGCGTCGATGCTACCGCGATCCTGTTTATGTTACCGCCATTGGAGCGTTTGTGTTCCCAGACGGCCAGCCTTGTGACGGAACTGCAAATGGAATGATCTGCCCGCCCGGCTCAACTGGCCGCTCAGTTCAATACGGCGGGCTGATGGTCAGTGTTTGTAGTTGCGGAAGCGGAAACGAAAGTTACAACGCTTCGGTCATTCAAAACCAAACGGCGTTTGATAACTGTACAGCCCTCGGGAGTCCTCCCTGATGCTCGTCGTGATGGACGCACTAAGGGCCGTCGAACACATGAAACCGGACGGCTATATGGATGCCGTCATGGGGAGTGGTGTCGTCCGCATGGAGCCCGGCGTCGGTGAGGTCGTCGACATCCCCGACGCCGTCTACTGGTCGATGGTCCGCACCTACTCACCGACGGAGTTGCATCAGCGGTATGCCATCTATGGATGTGGCCCAGGCTGCCAACTGAAAAAGACTCTTGCGTGGTGGGGCCTGCGGGATGACGGGCAGTGTGGCTGTTCCGACTTCGCCGCGCAGATGGACCGATGGGGCCCGGACGAAAGCTTCCGCCGGATCGAGGAGATCGTCGAACACCTCCGGGAAGCAGCCGCGAAGAAGGCTCTGCCTTTCCTGGCGACGGCGGCCCGCATGATGACCGCCCGGGCGATTGAGGCCGCACGAAAGGAGCTCGACCATGCCACGGAAGAGGCCAATCCCACCGCCTGGACAAACTTGGTCCGGGCTCGACGAGCCTGACATCACCGGGGCCGAGGAGGCCGAGGCCGAGCAGCTGATTGAGTTCGGCCGAAGGTCGAAGAAGCCGAAGCCACCCGAGGAGGAAAAGCCGTGCCCCCAAAAAAGCCCTCGCTGACCGACGACATCCGCCGTGGCGTGGCCGCCGCGAAGAAGGGGCCGGCCTCCTGGCTGTCCAAGCTCACGCCCGACGTCCAGCAAGAGCTGACGCAGGTTCGGGCCGAGTTCCTCGCTGGCCAGATCGAGGGCACACGAACCGCGCTGGCCCGGTCCATTCATGCGGCGCTCTCCGCTCGCGGTCTGATCACCGTTACCCGCTCTGAGGTGATGCGATGGATCAACGCCGCCGATTGACCGCAGACATCCGCGAGGGCGTCGACCAGGCCGACCGGCTGCGCGCCGACGCCGAGCTGGCCAAGCTCCGCGCCGAGCTCGCCGCCACGAAGACCCGCTATGGGACGGCGCTTCGGCAGATCGACCTTGAGCGGGAGCGGGCCGACTCGCTGGCGGGGCTGGCCGGACTCCAGGCCAAGGCCATGCCGCGGCCTGCCAAGCCAGCCCGGCCAAACGCGGCCACCGCCCTGGTCGTCCTGTCCGACTGGCACTGCGAGGAGACCGTCACCCGGGAGCAGACGGCGGGGCTCAATGCTTTCGACCTTGAGGTGGCCGACCTGCGGATCTCCGAGTTGGCCCGGCGGATCGGCGTCCTCGTCGAGCACGAGCGCCAGTTGGTGAAGATCGACAGAATCGTGATTGCGGCCCTCGGCGACTTCATCAGCGGCCACATCCATGAAGAGCTGGTCGAGACCTGCTCCCTGGCCCCCATGGCTGCCACCAGGTGGGCCGCGGCCCGGCTCCGGGGGATCATCGATATGGCGGCCGACATGGCCAGGGAGGTCATCGTCGTCACCCAGCCGGGGAACCACGGGCGGAGCAACCACGGGAAGCCCCGCAAGGCCACCGAGCACGACCACTCCTTCGAGCAGAACGCCTATCTCATGATGGCCGGCGGCGAGACCCGGCCCAACGTCCGATGGGAGATCGCGGCCGGTTACCTCGGCTACCTCGATCTCGACGGGTTCGTGGTCCGCTACCACCACGGCCACGAGATCCGCTACCAGGGTGGCATCGGTGGGATCGCCGTGCCGGTAAACAAGGCGATCTCCGCGTGGAACCGATCGAGGCCCGCCCATCTGGACGTTTTCGGGCACTGGCACCAGTGGGGGTGGCTCCGGGGGAAGTACGTTTCCAACGGCAGCCTGATCGGGATGTCGGCTTTCGCGCTGCGGATCAAGGCGGAGTTCGAGGCCCCGTGCCAATCGCTGGTGATCGTCGACCACGGCCGGCGGGAGGTCTCCCGGGCGGTCCCGATCTGGTGCGATGCCGATCTCCGCGCGGGGGTTGCCCACGCCCCCGGGCGCGGGAAGGTGGGTGCATGAGCAACCACACCTCCGCCCCCTGTGCCGCCGTCGAGCTCCTCGAGCAGGCCCGCGCCGCGGTCATCGACCGCCACGGCAAGTACGGCCCGCCCGTCGAGCATTTTTCCAGGACGGTCGGCATGGTCAACGCCGCGTTCGCCGGCATCCTGACGAGGCCCCTGACGCCGTCCGACTGGGCGCTCATCATGCTCATCGACAAGGTGGCCCGGCACATGGGCACCGCCCGCACCACCGACACGCCGATCGATCTGGCCGGCTACGCCGCCTGTTTGGCGGAGTGCGAAGCGGCGGAGGGCTCGCCGCCCCCGGCTGTGGTCATGGGGCCTCCTCAATGAAATGGGCATCGCCCAGATCCAGCGCCGGGAGGAAGTCTATCCCCTCGGTTTTCCCCACCACGCGCTCGTCGAGGTAGTGGTTGCGGGTGATGTTCGCGTCACTGTGGTCGAGGTGCGACACGGCATCGCCACCCCCCGCCTGAACGTAGCTCGCGCTGGCCTTGCGGATCGCGTGGAACCGCCGCTGAGGCACCTCGGCTTTCGCGCACAGGATCGCCATCGAGGCGTAGATCGACGCGGGCTTCCCGGGCCACGGCCAGACCAGATCGCCAGGGCACCGCCGGTAAAGCTCAAGCTCGGCCGACAGGTCGGGCGTGATCCGTCTGGCGATGTCCCTGGTGTGCCCCTTCCTGGTGCCAGCCAGGAAGACGATCTCCGTCCCCTGGACGTTGAACCACCGGAGGGCCATCAACTCCCCGACCCTCGCTCCCGAGCACCACGCAGCGTAGATCAGCGTCGACCACCACCACCCCGCCGGCAGGCCGGCAATCGTCCGCTGCCGCCCCCGGGCCGCGACGATCAGCCGGGCCACCTCGGCCGAGGTGAAGCCGCGCGGCAGCCTCTTCTCCCCCCGGACCTGTCGGACGATGGGAAACTCCTCGATCAGCCGCTTGCGGAAGGCGTAGAGCGCGAGGGCGAGCAGCTGTGTGCGGTCTTTCCTCACCGTCCCCGCCGATGGAATCCCCCGGCGCGCGGAGTGGATCGTTCGCCCTCGCCACGCCAGGAAGGCCGCGATCGTGTCTTCTTCGAGGTCTGCGACCATGGCTGGCCGCCCAAGGTATTCGGAGAACCGATCGATCGAGTGACCGTAGATCTCGACCGTTCTTGGACAGATGCCCTTTACGGGGACGTACCGCTCAAGCAACAATTTCCGTAGCGTCATGGCTCCAACCTCCAGGTGGGTGGCATCCATGCCTTGCGTCTAAGGTAGGTCACCTGGACGCCTGTTCAACTCCCCTCACTTCCAATCCCCCAACCTCAACCGGAGCCCTCTCCGGTCGAAGTTGGTCCGTCATCTCACCCTACGCGGGTGAAGGGCGGCGGTGAATTGTCGGATCGCGCGTGTTGCCCACGCTCGATCATGTGGCAATGCTTGGGGAATGAAGCGCGTGGGACTGCCAGCACCCGTCGGGAATTGGATCACCGTCAACGAGGCCGCCAAGCGGCTCGGGATGACCACGGGCGGGGTCTATTCGCTGGTAAAGCGGAAGCAGTTGAAGCAGTACCGCTTCGGCCGTTCCGCTGCGTTCCTCGATGCCGATGTCGAGAAGGCGGTGAATCACCCGCCGACGACCGGAAGACCTCGGAACGGATACGTTCCGCGAGTGTCCAGCCCCGCATCTTGATTGCGTTTTCACGCTGAGAACGCAGTTTTTCGCATTCGCGAAGAACACCTCTTGACTGATCGTAGGCCAAGTTCCTATGTTCGCCCTCGTTGTTTGCAGCCGCGAATAACTTGAGTGGGTCGCCAGACCATTCCGGTCAACTGTCCCTCTCGATTCTCCCTCGATTTTTAGCCTGGACACTTAGGCGGTCTGGGGTGGGTTGTTCCCGGTTTGTGCCGGGGTACGCTCCCTCAAACAACTGAACGAGTGATCACTAAACGGGGGCGACAGGGGATGGCTGACACGGGGGTAAGGGCGACGGCGAGACGGCAGGCGAAGAGGCTGGCAGCGGGGAAGTCGATGGGGGTGGTGATCGGAGTGGCGAAGCCATTCCCAATCTCCCTGGCTCACCTGTGTTGGCAGATTGGCCTGAGTCACGAATCGACGGCATGGGTGGTGGGGCGATCGGTGAGCGAGGTTCGACACCAGTGGTCAATCCTCACGGGGCTTCCCCTTGAGGAAGACCCCACACCGGAAGCGATCGAGACCGGGACAGCGGAGATCCGGTCTGAGTGGTCACCCGAGACGTATCGGCTGGCCGAATCGGGGACCAGACACGACAGCAGCACGAAGCACAGGGGAGATCAACGATGCGCGACGACGAACAGCCTGGCGACCGGGAAGCGGAAGGGGCGATTGCCGGAATGGTCGAGCTCTACGGGGCTCATCGGGAGCCGGTGACCGATGGCATCCCCCTCGATCTCCTGGCCGTCGACCCGACGGACCTGGACTGAAGGACGGGCCGGGGCTGGAAGCCCAGGCATGGAGCCCGCGGAGCGGGATGGCATGGATGGGGCCGTCGGTGGTGGAACCGCCGGCGGATCACGGAGGGGACTGATGGCCACGATCACGATCTCCCGGAAGCTGCGGAAAGCCCTTCGAGAGATCCGGTCTGGCTGGACGGAGCAGCAGCAGATAGCAGCGGCGCGCGGGGTGAAGCGGTCGAGCAGTTCGATCGTGCCACCGCGCAAGGGGCGAGAGCGAAAAGGGGGCGAGTGATGGCAGGTTTTCGCAAGGCAACGAAGGCACAGGCGAAATTGAGGGCCGCCGGGTTTGGTCCATCCGGCAGCGGCAAGACGTTCTCAATGCTGCGGATCGGACGCGGGCTGGCAGGCCCCACGGGGACCGTGGCGGTGATCGACACCGAGAGAGGATCGGCGTCGAAGTATTCCGACCGCTTCGACTTCGAGGTTCTCGACCTCAAGGACTACACCGTTCAGGGCTACGTCGACGCGATCAAGCAGGCCCATGGCTTCGATGTCCTCATCATCGACAGCCTGTCCCACGGCTGGCAGTCGCTCCTCGAGGAGGTCGAGAAGCTCGCCAAGGCCAAGTACCGCGGCAACACATGGTCGGCATGGTCCGAGGGGACGCCGCTCCAAAAGAAGTTGGTCAACGCAATCCTCGACTTCCCCGGCCATGTGCTGGCGACGATCCGCAGCAAGACCGAATGGACGACGGTGGAAGACGGCCGCGGGAAGAAGGTTCCCCAGCGGATCGGCATGGCCCCGGAGCAGGGCAAGGGAATCGAATACGAGTTCGATCTGCTCTTGGAGATTTCGACCGAGCATTTCGCCAACGTGATCAAGGACCGGACGGGCCGGTTCCAGGATCGGATCATCGACAAGCCGGACGAAGAGTTCGGCCGCCAGCTCGCTCTCTGGCTGGCCGATGGCGAGCCGGTGGCGGATTCCCCCCCGCCACCGGCCGCCCCTTCTCTGGATCCGCGGGTCGTCGAGCTCGGTGAGTTCCCAGACTCGGTCAAGAACGGCTGCCGCGCCGTCATGCGGGCCGCGATCAGCAGCGGCATCTCGAAGTCCGAGGCCATCGACCTGGCGGTCGAGCACGGCCGGGAGCTGGTGGCCGAGATGGCTCACGAAGAGGAGCCCGTCTGATGGACGGCCCTCCGAAGACATGGCGTGAGGTCTGGGACCGCGAGGCCGAGGATCCCGTCCCCGACTCGCTGGTCGAGATGGCCAAGCGGCAGCGTCGGCGGATCGACGGGGCCACGGACGCCGCGGACTTCGCGGCTCGTCACTCGGCCACGCCGCTCCCGTCTGCGGTCGGGGCTGGCCGGGAAGAGCTCGAGGAGATCGCGGAGCGGGCCCGGGAGGTTCTGGAGGAGTGGCGGGCATCGCGGGTCTTCGGGCCGATGACGCTGGCCCGGTCGCTGATCAGTCTGCGGGAGTCAATAAAACACGCGGCGCGTGGCATGGAGCCGGTCGAACCGGACGCCGACGCCGAGGGATGAGGGAGGGATCAGAGATGGAGTTCACCAGTTACACGCCCGGCCAGCCGATCGAGGGCACCGAGCCGCTCGAAGACGGGCGTCACGAATGCGTGATCGTCTCGGCCGAGGACAAGTATGACAACGATGGGAGCGCCAACCTGCGGGTGGTTTTTCAGCCCGTGAAGGGTGGCGAGGTCTACGCCTGGCCGGTGCTAAAGATCGGCGACACGGCCCGGGGGATCCGCTTCGGCGCGGCCCTGGCCGACGCTCTCCAGATCAACCGCGACAACGGGCTCTCGCTGGTCCCCCGGGAGATCCTCGGGAAGCGGGTGCTGGTGTCGACTCGCCGTTGGGTGGACGACCAGAGCCGGACCAACGTCGGCATCGACACGATCCGGGGGACATGGACCGTCCGCGGTGGTGCCGTCGCTGCTGCACCGGCCCCGGCCGCAGAGCCGGCCCCGGCCAAGCCGAAGCCACGGACGCCCGCGGCGGCTGTCGCCACGGCTCGAGGCGATGAGGCCGGTGGTTCCGACGACGTTCCTTTCTGAGGTGACCCATGCTCAATCGTGGCTCCCGCGTCGGAACGATGGCCCACATGGATCGTGAGAAGCGGCACAAGGAAGAGGCGGTCCTGGATGGCCGGCTGGCCAAGCTCCGAGACGCCCTCAATGCGTGGTGGATTGTCAGTGAGGGTGGCCAGGAGATCGCCAACCGGCTGTTTGTCATGGCGAGGTTCGACGAGGCCGCGGAGCAGATGGCGAGGATCAAGAGGCTACGAAGGAAGTGATTCATAGACCCGTCCTGGTCCCGCTTCGTTTACGGCGGAATGGGCGCAGCCGCCGGCGGTCTGCTTTACACCGGCAGTCATGGCGCTGGGTTTCTCCTGTTTCCCCAGCGGCCACGAATAACCACTCCCGGTATAGGGCCGGAGGCCGATCGACGCGGCCGGGGTGGGATGGGATTTAGTCACAAGGAGATAACATCGATGGCTACCGAAGAATTGCCGGATGGATGGGGATGGCTTGCTGCTTTGGACACTCGTACAAAAGGGCAGCACAAAAATTGCGGGCCATTTGGCGACTACGGCAGGTTGATGAAAGCCGCTGATGCCAAAAAGATTCGGGCTTACAAGCATGATGGGGCATGGGCAATTCACCTCGGTGATGCGCAGGCGTTCCTTGACGCTGCTAAGAGTGTTGCGTTAGCGAATCAACCGGCAAAGGCTCCAGTTTCTGTCGATCAAACAGGCCTTGCGGAAGCGGTTAAGAGTCTGGAGGTGGCTGTGGCGTTTTGGGGAGAGTTAATCGTGAGCCGTCTCGAAGAGATCGAATCGAACACTTCGCCGAAGTAGGCAACACAACACTCCCGGCGGCGGGCGGGGATCTTACCAACACCAGACTCGCGTCTGGCTCGGGAAGGCCACGGAAAAAACCGCCCGCCGTCGGGATCTTTCGCACAAGGGGGGGCAGATGGGGGGAGCTACTACGGTCGATCAACTGGCCAAGCATTGCAAGGGCTGCGACCAGACCAAACCGCTGGAGATGTTCTATGCGACCAGCGGCAACAAGGACGGCCGGCAAAGCCGTTGTAAGGCGTGCGCGAACGAGTATCAGAGGTCGGTTCGTAGGGACCAAAAGGCTTTTGGCCTGCTCCGTAATCGCCAGACGGGCGGCAACGGCGATATGGAGGCCGAGACGCTGGCCATCCGGCGGGATGAATACATCGTCCTTCTGGCCGCGGCAGTCGATCGGTGGCGATCCGCCGACGACAAGTCCGACCGGGGCGGGGCTAGGGAAACGGTCCTGCTGCGCGCGGCACAACTCCTCGAGGCGGAAAGGCTGGTGGTCACATGAGCGAATGCACGGAAGCCGGTTGCGTCGAGGCCGGAAGGTGGGCTGTCGGCGAGCGTCGATATTGCTCGACGCATGGAATTCAGCAGTCGATCCGAGGATCGGTCGCCATGCGGCTGGTCTGCCCGGTCGTCGAGCCTGACGGCCCGGCGGTCAGTGTGTGGGACGAGCTCCAGGCCGAGCTCGAGGCGGTGGACTTCGACGAGCCCACCGACCGCGAGCAGCTGCTCCGCGACATCGCGTGGGCCGCAATCGAGAACGGGAGGATCGGTTCCCTATGAGGACGCGCCTTGACGACTACCGACCGGCCCCCGACGACAGCGGGCTCCCGCTGTTCGCCTCGGCCAGGCGGAGTGATCCGCCGACGAGCGTGGCCGCGGCTCAGTCGATGACGGCTTCGGCTGTTGACGAACACGAACGGCTGATCCTGGTGGCGCTGGAGTGTGGCCCGGCGGGGAAGACGGAGCTGGCGGCCAGGATCGGGAGCCTGACGGAGCAGCAGGTCATCCGCAGGATGAAGCGGCTGGAGCGGCTCGGGAAGGTTCTCAGGACCGGGAGAGAGGTTCTCTCGGCGGCACGGCGTGGTGAGACTGAATGGGGGGTGAAGTGATGGCCTATTCAAAAAATGCAAGGTTTGAGGAATCGAATTGGACTGACCCTAGATGGCAGAGGCTTCGTCTTGAGGTGATGCAGCGAGACAACTTCTTGTGCTGCTGCTGCAAGGACGGAACGACAATGCTCAATGTGCATCACAAAAAATACAACGGAGCGCCATGGGAGGTTTCGGCTGAAGACCTCCAGACGCTCTGTAGACCTTGCCATGAAGCGTTAGGCGAGCACCCGAAGGCCGGAGTTTGGTGGGAAATGGACGCATTGGGAGAACCCGTTGCGTGTGTTAAGTGGTGTCCACAATGCGGAGACGAGGAGTTCGTCGTAGACATTGACGAAGATGATGATGGGCAAACATTTAAGTGCCAAAAATGCTGGTGGAAGTCGACCGAGATCAAGGTACCGAAAGGAATGAGTTATTACTGGCTGTCTTGTCGGTCTTCTCTTGCGATGACGGTCGCAGACAAAGAGAGGATCGATGAAATGGAAAAGCACTTCAAAAAACAAGAAGCAACAATGAAGAGGATATCCAAAGACTCTGCCTTGCTGCGATCTGACTTTGGGTTTCCTGACAGCATGATATGGGATCTTGCATTCCCTGAGATGGCTTCGCCGTTCGGGGTTAAAGTGTGCGGAAAGGGAGGTTACGTCGAAAGTTTGCGTGATGTGGGTGTTGGAGTGAGATTCCTGAACATAGTCAGGGCTGGAATGTCAAACGAAGAGCTTCATGAAGCACTGATAGAGCTTGCCGGATCGCTCAAAGATGCCTGACTCCTTCGAGCTCCTCGCCGATTCTCTCCTCGGCGACTTGGCCGACGGCTGCGGCCGTCGCCACTGGAAGAGCGAGGCCCCGATCTGTGCATCGACGCATTACGTCCAGCGCAGCCGGGTAGAGAACTGGCGGGTGGTGTCGGGGCTGATCCGGGATCGTTCGGATGTGCTCGACGACGAGCGGACACGGAAGGCGGTCTGGGCTTCGGTGTGCCAGGCGGTGGACGCTCACCTCGGGGAACCCGGCTGCGGAGATGCGGTCTCAAGGACGCTGGCTGGCCTGTCGCTGGCAGACAGGCCAGACGCCGAGGAGCAGTTGACGAAGTTCGCGGTCCATCGGATGGGCGGGGGAACGAAGAGCTGGCAGCAGTGGATGGGGCTTGACGCCCCGTGGGAGGCAACGGATGGCCGGTGACTGGCTGAAGATGCGACACGACCTGGCGGACGACCCGTCGGTGATCCGTGTTGCCTCGGATCTGGCGATCGACGAAGACTTGGTCCTCGGGAAGCTGTTCCGTCTGTGGTCATGGGCAGACCGCCACACGACCGACGGAGAGGCCGAGGGGATTGGGCATTCTTGGGTAGATAGGCTGACTAGGTGTGAGGGATTCGGTGCCGCTCTTGAGAGGGCGGGCTGGCTGGAGAAAAAGACCGGGGGACTGTGTTTTCCCCGTTTTCACCGGCATTGCAGCGACACCGCGAAGGCCCGAGCACTGTCGTCAGACCGGATGAAACGCTCCCGTTGCGCGCGCACCGCAACAGAAGCGCAACCAGAGAAGAGAAGAGGAGAGGAGAGAAGAGAAGAAGTTCCACCACCACCACGCGAGGCTCCGCCGGGAGAGGCAGGGCAGGGAGACCCGTGGCCCGAGTTCCGGGAGATCTGGAACCGCGGGGCAGGCACGCCCTGGACTCCCCCGACGCCCCCAGACGCCTGGGCAGACCGAATTGCGGTTCCGGGGTGGCTGGACGACGCAAGGGCGTCAGTCGAGCGCCTGGCGCGTTGCAAGTTCTTCGTCAAGCCGGTCGGGCTCCCCCAGTTCCTCGGGCCGAAGTTCGTGCCGCTTTGCGTGGCCGGACAGTACGACCCCCCGAAGCCAGATCGGTCAGGAGCTCGAGGCGGGGACGACCGGGCCCCCGTCCGGGAGTTCACCGGCGATGTCGCCGACGCCTTCCGCCGGACCCGCGAAGCGCTCGCCAGGAAGGGGCAAGGCTGAGTTGCCCACCGCACCACGCCCGATACCCTCGACCCCAGTTCAGTTCACCCACGGAGGATTTCTCATGCGACGGATCGTATTCACCCTGGCCCTGTCCCTGCTCGCCACCACGGCCCACGCCGGCCCCTGGAAGCGATCGGTGACCACCGCCAGGTCGTCGACCTGCACCGGCAGCAGCTGCTCGACGTCGAGCTCGAGGACGGTGACCCGCGGCGGAGGGGCTCAGGCCCACGCCGAGGCGATGGCCTCGGCCGGTTCGATGGTCCACGCCTCCAGCCACGGCAACACCTACGAGGGCGTCGGGGTCGGCGGCAGTCCGGCCGCGGCGCTGGCTTCGTGCTGCAACAACGGCCGAGCCGTGCTCGAGGAGGGAACCGCTCAGGGCCGTGATGGTCGCTGGTATGGGTGTCGGCGTTACAGCCTGCGGTGATTCATTCGGCGCGATTCGTCCAGTGGCAGGATCCCGCCATGCGGGAGACGAGGGTTCGATTCCCTCATCGCGCCTTTGTTCGTGTGGCTCGTCACGACGGCGGCCACGGTTCGATGCTCATGGAGGGATTCTCAGATGCGTTGCGTGTCGACGTTGATCGCGGTGGCGGCTCTGGTGTGCATGGGTGCGGCTCAGGCCCCGGCCGCGGTGGTAAAGGTCGCCGCCGACAAGACGCGGCTGAATGACACCGGCAATTGGCGCGTCGAGGTCCGCGTAATATTTCTTGACGGCTCATGGACGCTCGGTTTCCTGAATTGGACGGGCGTTCAGTCGCAAATTAATTGGGCCAACGCGGTCGTCACCTGCCTCCAAGGCAATGGCGGAGGATTTCAGCCGGAACCGCGCATTAATCTCGTCGGTAGTCGGATCGAGATCGTCGGACAGCCAACGTGGGGAAATCCGTGAGACGACCGCGCGACCGGATGCACCGAGGGCGGCTGTGCGCCGCGGTCGATCCGATGGATCTGTTTTTCCTATTGCCGGTGGCCGACAGGATCGACAAGCAGCCGCGCGAGTGGCGGCGGGCTGCGGCGTGGTTGCGGCAGGTGGCGGATTGGTGGGATTACCTGGCTGAAAAACAAGAGCGGCGCGGCCGCGGGGAGGGGTGAGGATGGGCGACGAACCGGACTGGGACGAAAGCGACAGCGAGCAAGTTCAGTGCGATCATTGCGGAAAGACGAAACGCTGCACGCTGACCGTTGATCCCTACGTTCGTGAGATTTTCCCGGACGACGAGAATAATGAAGCATGGTGGTGCTACGAGTGTTATACCGACAGGGCCGCAGACATTTAACGAGGGGTAAGACTTGACACAGCAACAGCGGTCGATGTTATACGCGTTGGCTTTCTACGTCTTCTTTGACGCACTGGGGAAGTTTCTTGATCTCATAGAGCGATTCATTTCGGAGGCCAGCCGATGACTCACGCATGGTGTTCCGACCCGTCCCGCGACGCCGCCGTGCGAGCGGCCGAGGACGGCCGGACGGGGCCGCTGCCGACGCTGGAGGAGTGCATTGGGATGTTGCCGAAAAGTGATTCGCCATCATCGGCACCGGAACACGAAAACAAAGGTGAGAGCATGGGGACGAAACGAGACAAGCAGGCCGCGGACTACCGGGCCGAGGCAAGCGAGCGTGCGGCACCGTCCGGCCTGCGGACGGAGCGGGTGACGCTGGAGGTGACGTGCCGCAGCAAGCCAGCCGAGTGGTGTTGGCCTGAGATTCTTCGGAAGTGGGGAATCAGCGAGCAGGTCTCCGAATCCGTCCGCGTTGTCGATGAGCCGTCGTCCGAAGCAGACGCTGAGGTGCTGCGGCGTGCGCTGGCAACGTCGGATATCAGGCGGCTGAAGGCCGAAGCCGTGCTGCGGCGTGCGCTGGCAACGTCGGATATCAGGCGGCTGAAGGCCGAAGCCGAGCGTGACGCTCTCCGTGCCTGCTTTGCCGAGGGGCCGAAACTCGCACCACACGCGAACGCGGTCGGCGGATCGAATCACGCCGCGCAGGCCGCGAGCGGCGGCGGGGAACCGCAATGCGTCAGTTCTGGATCTTGTGGTGCGACAACGGGCGATAGTGGCCAGGACTGGCACTTAGCGAGCATCGGCCGTGAGCCAGTGGCGTGGCTGTGCGAATGGACCGACCACACCTCGCTGCACCAGTCAAAGTGCGAGGCCGAGCGCGCTGCCGATGGAGACGTTGTGCCGCAGCCCCTCTACCGCTCGACAAAACCAGAGTTGCCCACCGGCTGATCGTCCGTAGCTTCGAGGTCCATGGCATGGATCACGCTGCAAATCGACGGCAGACCAACCCCGCAGCCGCGCCACCGCGCGACCCGCGGCGGTCGAATGTACCTCCCCAGCAGCGCCCCGATCCGAGCGTTCAAGGCCGCCGTCATCGCCGCTGCCGGCAAGCGGTTCGCCAAACCCATCACCGGCCCGGTGGTCGTCGAGATCACGGCCCTGTTCCTTCGGCCCCCGTCCCACCTGACAGGCCGCGGTGAGCTGCGGAAGGGAGCCCCGGGGTATCCCGGCCGCAACCTCGGGGATGTCGACAACCTCGCCAAGGGGGTCATGGACGCTCTGACCGACTCCGGGATCGTATGGCTCGACGACAGCCAGGTCGTCGACCTGCGGGTGGCCAAGCGCTGGGCCGACAAGGATCGAACGGTGGTGGCGATCTCACCCTGGGAGGGATGACATGGCCGCTCGAGGAGACCGGCTCGCCCTGACGCCAGATCAGCTGAAAATCATTCGCGATGCCCACGCGCGCGGGCTCACGCAAGACGATGCCGCCTGGCTGGCTGGCGTCTCCCGCCGGCGGCTCCAGATCCGCTTGGCTGACCAGCTGGCCGACGTCCACTGGGGGCAGGGTAAAGGCCCGAAGCGCCGGGGCGACTGCGACCCGACCGACGAGGAGATCGAGGCGCTCAAAGCCGCGATCCGGTCCCGCAAAGGCCACCTGCCCTCGGCAGACTTCACCGGCACCGGCTGACGGGGAACGATGGGGACATGGCAGACGCATCACAAACACCCGGCATTGTCTTCCTGGGCTTCCGCCGAGGGGACGAGTTCCGTCGCACTCTGACCGTCAACGTCAACCTAACGGGCTACACGCTGACTTTCGAGATCTACGGACTTCGAGATGACGCCGTGAAGCTCTCGGGCTCGCTGTCGTTCACGACCGCACCCTACGCCGTCGGGATGGTTCTCTCCGAGGCCCAGACCGGGACGCTCCTCCCGGGCACCTACGGGTGGCGGGCGATCTGGGTGGACACGGGCTCGATCCAGAGGACATTCCTTGAGGGGCTTTGCGAGGTGACGCGATGACCGATATCTCCGTCACGATCAGCGAGGAGCCCGTTGCCGTCTTGATCGGCAGCGGGACAGGCCCCGCCGGGGCCGCCGGATCATCGGGCGTGATCACCGTCGGCGCGCCGCTGACGAACAGCGGGACCAGCTCCTCCGCAATACTTGGCCTGTCAGTCGGCTCGGGCCTCAGCATCGTAGGCGGAGCCCTGACGGCGGTGGCGGGGGGCTACACGCTCCCCGCCGCTTCCGTATCGGTCTTGGGGGGAGTGAAACAGGGATCAAACGTCACCATCGACGGGACGGGCGTCCTGTCCGTCGCGGCCCCGGTGACCTGGTCGACGATCTCCGGGAAGCCGACATTCGCCACCGTGGCGACCAGCGGAGCCTACGCCGATCTGTCGGGCACACCGGCCGCCTATTCGCTCCCCACGGCAACGTCGTCGATTCTGGGAGGGATCAAGATCGGTAGTGGCCTGTCGATTGACGGCTCCGGCGTGGTGACAGCCGCGGGCACCTACACGCTCCCGGCCGCGACCGTTTCGGTCCTCGGGGGCGTGATCGTCGGCACCGGCCTGGCGGTGACGAGCGGGACGATCTCGGTGAGCTACGGCACGAGCTCGAGCACGGCCTGCGTCGGAAATGACGCGAGGCTCTCCGATGCGAGGACGCCGACGGCACACAACCAGGCGTGGTCGACGATCACCGCCACGCCGACAACGCTCACCGGCTACGGGATCACGGACGCGGCAACATCGACGCACGTTCACGGCAACATCACCAACGCTGGGGCGATCGGATCGACCAGCGGCCAGATTGTCGTCACGACGACGAGCGGAGTTTTGACGACCGCCGCGACGATTGCGGCTTCGGCGGTAAGCGGGCTCGCAAGTGTTGCCACCAGCGGCGCGTATGCAGACCTGAGCGGCAAGCCGACAATTCCGACGATCACCAGCGGCACCGCCGCCCCGTCCGGCGGGACTTCCGGGGATATCTACCTGAGGTACTCCGCATGAGTCTTTCCGCTCTCGCCGCGAAGATTACAGAACCGCAGTACGTCGGTATGCCAGACCAACTTTTGGCCGACGCCGTCAACGCTCTCCGCGTCAGCGTCCGTCGCCCGGTGCCGACATGGCAGGTTCGTCAGGCGGCAATCGAGAGCGGCTATTGGCCCGCGCTGATTGAGTCGCGCGAATCGACCACGCCGTCCGTTCGCGCTCTGGCGATCACAGTTCTCGCGTGGATTGATGACCAGTCGGGGACGATCCAGAGCGTCGACATGGACCGGGCCGCGGTGGTCGGAATGCGGGCCGCACTCGTCCAAGCGGGCATCTGTTCGCAGCCGCAGGCCGATGCGCTGACGGCGCTGGCCGATTTGTCGATCCCGTGGACTGAATCGGTTGGGCTGCCGGAGATCGGCGTGGGCTTGATTATCAACGCTCGGAGGCTGACGAATGGCTGATCTGAAACTCTCCTACGGCACAGCGAGCGATCTGACGATCACGCTGGCAAGCCTTGCAACCGACGCCAATCTGCTGACGGGCCGAGAGTCAACCGCCATCGACAACAATTCGGCGTTGGTCCTCGACTACCTGGTGTCAGGGAAGATCACGACCGGCACCACGCCGACGACGGCAAAGAGTATCGAAGTGTGGGCCGTCGGATCATGGGACGGCACCAACTGGCCGGACGTTTTCGACGGCACCGAATCCGCCGAGACGATTACGAGCGCCGACATCAAGGCGAGCGTCTGCCGCTACCTTGCCGCGATGGCAACGAGCGCCACCAGCAACGTGGCCTATCACTTCGGCCCCGTGTCGCTCGCCGCTGCGTTCGGGGGCGTGCTGCCGCCGAAGATCGTGTTGTTTGTGACGCACTCGACCGCCGTGGCGCTCAACGCAACGGCAGGCAATCACCAGATTCGGCTCCAGCCCGTTTATCAGACCATCAACTAATGCCGCGCCAAGAATACCCATCGTTGCGTCAGGGCCTCGTCGGCGCGTGGTGCCCGTCGCTGGGGGCCAGCGGCTATCGTCTGCTTGACAGGAGCGTGAAGAACGCTCACGGCACGCTGACGAACATGGACGGCCAGGATAACTGGCGTGCGAGCGGCAGCGCCGTTGCGCTGAACTTCGACGGCGTCAACGATTACGTTACTGCGCCTGACAGGATCGGTATATCCGGCAACTCGCCATTTACTGTGTCCGCGTGGGTCAAAACATCGCTAGACGGCACAATAATTGATGCTGGCGGCGCGGCGCTTCCATGCCTTGTTCGCACTCGCGCTGCTGGCACTTTGGTTTTTTGCGGCGGAGGGCCAATCGTCTCTAAAGCAAATGGTTTTGCTCCAAACGTGTTCTCCCACGTTGCCATTGCGTACCCTGGTACAGTGGTTCGGGACGCAATGTTTTTTGGGGGAGGTGTTTATCTTGGGACCGGAGTAGAAGAAAACGGAGCAGGGAGTGCTAACACTGCAAATAATTACAGCGCGCAGTCCGCATTATCAATAGGAGTCAGATCGAGCTTCAGTGGATACCTTAGCGGTCAGTTAGACGACATCCGCCTCTACAACCGCGCCCTGACGCCCGCCGAAATCCGCCTCCTCGCCTCCCGTCGCTGGATCGGCCTGTCGCCGCTGCCGGATCGCGGCGGCGGGTTGCCGCGGAAGTTGTCAGTCAACGTCGGCGGAACGTGGCGGGCGGCGGATGCGTATGTCAACGTCGGCGGGGCGTGGAAGCTGGGGCAGGCGTCAGTGAACATCGCGGGTACTTGGAGGTGACTATGTTCGGCCTGTTCAAGAAACCCGATCCCGGCCTTGTCGCCGCTGGCGTGCCGCGGTCGCCGAAGTGGGCAAAGGTTCGCGCCGCCCATCTTCTGGCTCACCCTGCTTGCGAAGCCTGCGGCCAGCGAGACGCCCTTGAGGTCCACCACGTTCAGCCGTTCCACCTTCAGCCTGACCTTGAGCTCGACCCGGCCAACCTCATGACGCTGTGCGGTGACCCGTGCCACATCGTCCACGGCCACCTGATGGCGTGGGCCCGCTACTCGCCAACCGCAAGGACCGACGTCCGCACCTATCGGGCCAACCTTGAGGCGGCGCGGATCGCGGCGAAGGGAGCGTGACCACCATGCCGCGAGCGATCCCATCCTGGCGACCCAAGCGGATGACGACGACCAGGCCGACGAAGGAAGTCGCCCATTACCACACCGCCGATTGGCGAGCCCGACGGACGCGGATCCTGTTGCGTGATGCGATGCGATGTGGTGAGTGTCGTCGAGCCGTGAGCGGACGCGAGGCCCATGTGGATCACTTGATCCCCCTCGAGGAAGGCGGGACGGATGACGACGCCAACTTGCGGACGATGTGCGAACGGTGCCACGGGAGGAAGACCCGGGCGGAGCAGCGGCGGCGCGGTTTTTCGTGAGAAAAATAACGGGGGTGGGTCTGCAAAAAAGGCAGACACCGCCCCGAAAC
>Ga0209084_1000591_pt1 | contig 33938 bp, 48 predicted proteins | sample C_130820_MF_Meta_FD_187309 | JGI IMG/M metagenome (GOLD analysis project Ga0209084, IMG submission 187309) | Freshwater microbial communities from Lake Croche, Canada to study carbon cycling - C_130820_MF_MetaG (SPAdes) (version 2) | ecosystem: Environmental > Aquatic > Freshwater > Lake... | reverse complement strand
GTACTCCCGCCACCATGCTGGATTTCTCGATCCCCCCCTACCTGCCGATCTGTCAGGTTGGTTTTCCCTAGGAAATAGTCATTAATCATTGTTTTTTTCCCCATGTTTCATGCCATGTCTTGGAGTTGTGGCATGATGCGCACAAAGGTTGCAGGTTTGTCTTGTGATTAGTTCCACCTTGTTTCAAAGGCTGGATATGGTCAACGCAGCTGGCTGGGCCTTGGCATCCACGACATAGGGGTTCTTCTCTAAGAATGGCTAGCCTGATCTTCTCCCATGCTCGGCCATAGCCTCTGCGGTGGGGTGATGGTCTATCTGTGCGCCTGCCCTGTGCTGGTCTTGGTCTTGAGTCGTGCTTAATGTGGTCGTGATCTGATGGCATCATGCACCTGCTATCGTCAGGTGGCATTCTGCGGGTCTACCATCACCCTTGGCATAAGTGACCACCAATCGGGTGATGTGCTGGCAATTGTCTTCTTGAATGATTCCTATGTGCTGCAATAGATCCAGCACTGGTTTCCAGCAGTTATCTAGATCGCGATCCTTACGCCATCCTGACCCACCTATGATCACCATGGTGATTGCATAGGGTGGATTGATTACCTTGCCCTTCTTTGTTGCATAGGCCATAAGCTCAGCAGCTTTGTGCCAATCAACATATTTTTTAGATCGGTAGACCTGACCCCTGCGGGATGCCCGAAAGATGTGATTTGCGCTCGGTGGTATAGGAAGCTCTAGCCTCATACCCCATTTTTGCCGATAATCCTTTAGATACAAAATCTCAAGGACTGGATTTGCACCTAGCCAACTTAGCCTTGGCTGTCTTTAGCTGAAACTTTAAAAGTCTTCTCTCATGCCTTAGCTGTTTAATCATGGCTTTCTGTTTGCCTAATAGGATCATCAATTGGGTAGTTGTTCTGGCTTCAGATCCGCAGTAACTGCAGACACCATACCTAAGCATCCTGATCCTTAAACATCGCCTGCAAGTGCCTTCAGTAATAACTATTCTCCTACCATTTTAAAGTTTCGGGTGGGGTTAAATACTCTTGCTCTATGGTGATCCGGTGCAGCCCTTCATGCCACCAGTGTTCTTTAAGTCGGTCCACAACTTCACCATGGATGGATCCAATGATCTCAACTGATACAGTCTCAGGTTTGCTTGGATGTTCAGACTGGACCACACATAACACATACCTAACCTTGGTATCTAATTTATGAGGTGTGATAATTAGCCAGGGGATTGGGTCTGTGATAAGATCCCTAGTTTTGACATCCAAACCCATCATATCCGTTCCACCATCGGTCAGGGATTGGGATTCATGAAGGTATGCCTGTTGCTCCCAGAATCCTGAGAGATCACCATATAGCCATTCCCATAAAGCTGCCTCACCACATAAACCGCAGAACTGGTTATAGGTTCTAGCTTGCTCTTCAGAGATGCTAAACTTAGTCATCCTCTGAATATGAATAGGCCAGTTATTTTTCTTAAACCAGAGTGATTTTGCTTCACCAATTTGCCAAAGTAAATCAGTATCTTTTGCATCAAAATTTATGATCATTGGACACCTTAAATCAGGTATCCATCCTGGGTTAAAAATCCGAATTAGTGGGGTTAGTGGACTTGGTGGACTTGGTGATCGATTTCCGGTAAGTTTTTGAGAATCTATAGGATACTTAACCAATGTGTCGGAATTTCCGACATAAAAACACTTGTACACTATCTTTTTATACTATTTTATTTAAATACTTTTATTTAAATATTAAGTACTACAAGTCCACTAAGAACATATAAACCATTACTAATAAACAACTTAACTTTGGTGTACTTGGTTTTTACACCCACTACAAGAAGCCCACCAAGTCCACTAACTACAATAAAGCTTATGTTATCCATTTTGTTTATTCCATTTTCCTTTTCTAGGCTAACTTATTTCATTGTTATTTTTGGTGTACTTGGTGTACTTCATATTTCTATTTTTTCAGCAAAGTCCACCAAGAAACGAGCCTAAAAGCTGTTGTCATCTTTACCTATCTTAACACTTTTTGCAGGGGTAACCTTGCGCCTAAACTCTTTATAACCAGCAGAAAGTCTGCGCTCAAAGCCTTTGTCATCCTTGCTCAAACTGATGCTAAATCCCTTGATCCCAAGTGCCTTGATTCCACCTTCCAAGCACCAGTTGTAGTAGTGTGCATAAATGACACTGGACTTCATCCACTCATTGTTTGCTGGTGATGAAAATTGGGTGAGCCAGCTAGTCACAGACTCTTCAGGATCAGAATCTTCTCGGTACTCTGCGTTCTGCTTCTTGATCTCTTCTGGTTTGGTAAGCCCTTCAGATCGGTACTTTAAAGCACCCTGCACTAGCCATGCTAGGATGCCCTTAGATTCGGTTAAAATGCGTGTGGGAAGATCTGTATCAAGATTGCCGTTAGCCTCACTAAATGATGCTTTAAAAGGCACAAGCGCGATCCTAGCCCATATAGCTATATTGGATTCATGAATTGCAGGTTTTTCATTAGTACAAAGAATGAAAGTGTGGGTTGGGTTAAAGCTCCACTCGTTTTGAAATAACCTCCTGCAGGTTATCATGTCACCACCTGTTAGAAGTTTAACCAGTGCAACATTCAATTCCATTCCCCTGGCTGTTTCATTAGCTACCATCAGCCTTTTGCCGTGAAAGCTAGCCAACCATGTTGGGTGTGATTCATTGCCCTTACACAAGTAATCACTGGCCACTGTGCTAGCAAGATCATCACCTAGCACCTTCTGGATGGTTCCCAATACAGTAGACTTTCCGTTCCTACCATCACCACAGAACACTGGGAACACATGGTCATTAGGTGCGCCTGTGATTGCCATGCCAAACAACTTTTGCACATAGTTAATTAGGTCAGCAGATCCTAGGAATACATCATCTAATAGCTGCAACCATCTTGGGCAGGTGGCTTCAGGATCGTAGACAGTCGGGCAAGCTGCCATTTGCCAATCATCCCTGCTATGTTTCCTGATATCGCCAGTGGTCAGATCTACAGTTCCATTAGGGCAGGTTATCACATTCCGAACCACTGGTATTTCTGAAACTCTCTTCCGTATTGCCACCTCTGTTTTAAGGTGTGCCATGACTGCATTCATCCTGGACATTTTGTGTCCACCAATCAACCACTTCAGTGCAGGGTCATCTGCTTCCCTATCTGACATCATCTGCATTCTGCGATCTAGAAACTTCTTGTAAAGAATACCAGGACCATACTTGTCGGTCTTCCAAGTAGATCCATTCCACATTAGGAAATCTTCCCACTCTGACATGAACTTCATGTCTGATCCGAAAGCCCCTATAAGTTCAATGGCTTCAGTCCATTCTGTTTTCAGCATGCCATCAGGGTTATAGTTGTAATCTGTGATCTCTGTTTGTTCTGTGCCGATATGCTCTTTTAGATATTCCAAGGCTTCTGGCTTTGGTAATAGCTGGTATGTTCCACCAGCTTGAAGTAGATCATCAATCCCCTTTGCTGTTGCGCTATCCCAAACAGCTAACCAGAAGTCGTGATCTGGAAACTTGTCATAGACTTTCAACAGGTTCTTAGAGGTTACTTTCCTAGCTACTGGGTTGGTGTCCTGATCATAGGCCAGCACTATCTTCTGCATGGGTTGGGTTTCAATGAACGCAGTAGCTGGTTCAAGGTTGTTACTGGGTGTTCCTACACAGGCTATGTCATGGATTTCACTTAGCACATTAGCTTTCAGGGCACCTTCCGTGATCCAGAGTCCATCCACCTTAACTGTATGCTTCAGGAGCTGCGGTGTGCGGGTAGGAATGTGAAGCCTAGGGGTTGCGGATGCTCCACCCTTGTTGCTCGATGTCATCCATAGATACTTTGATCCACCATCCTGCAGCCTTGGTCTAATGATAATGCCTTGGATTCTCCCCTTCCAGTCTTTCACTGGGATCATCAGACCTTCAGCCCCTTCAATCCAAGGTAGTGTGCCTTTGCCTGATGGACAGTTCTTAGATATGCCAGGGCATTTAAAGATATCTTCCCCAAACTTTTCCAGCAGTTCCTGTGCCACTTCCCTTCTGGTAGATGAATTGCTAAATGGCATACTTCCATAGTTTCCAAAGCCTTTAGAACCTCTGCGGGAAAGCTCCTGTTTCTCTTCTGCATCACAGGGAAACTTGGCCAGAATGTGTTCATAGATAGCAGCCCATAGTTCATTAGTCTCTGGTTGTTTTGTTGGCTTCTGCCATGATGCATTGCTGATGGGTTGATAGATGGTGAATTCCCTCCCATCCTTAGACTCTTTACTCTTCTGGATGCGGTAACCAGTCTGTGGGCCAGTAGACCGAAAGCAGCATACACCACCATCATCTGCCTTGCTGCACTGGTCCCCCTTACCACAAATCGGGCAGGGGTTAGTTTTAGTTACTGTTTTGAGTGGCATTAGTTTCATCCTTTAAACTGTTTGCGATTGCTGCACGAGCTGCTTTTTCAATGTCTTGTTTTACACGGCTGACAATCGGGCACTGATCGGTAACATCATGTTTCAATTTCCATGCGATAAGGGCAACTGCTCGCTCCAAAGCTTGGAGTAGTTCGGGTGCTGCTGCATTAAGCTTTGTGGTGTTGTTAAATTCTGTTACACACCATGTTTTTGGATCGTTTATAATGTTGTCAAGTTCTTTAGGGTTCATGCCTTCTCCTTTAATGAATTAGCGATTGCTAGATATGCTGCTGCATCTTCCAATGAATCCTGATGATGACCCTTACTAAGTCTGGCTATTTTTAACTGACACATCATGATTGCCACATCGTATGGTGTGATCTCTGCATCTATATACTCTGACCAGTAAAGCGCGATCTTTCCAAGGCTAATAGCTGGTGGTTCATACTCGCTGGCTCTTTCCTTAATCAGATCAGAGCATCTGAGAAAGAATGCATAAATCTTTTCATGATCGTCTGTTGGTAAATGTGGGATAGATTGGTTAGTCATTGTTTAGGCCTTTTTGTTTTTAGTATCTGACGATTGGTTCGATACTTTGCTTCAATCCATCTTTGAACATAGGCATCTATGTGTGCTGATACTTCTTGAAGAAGCAATCGCCTAGAAGAATACCTGATGTCCAGATAGGTTTCTAAGGCTCTCTTGATCACCTTCATCTGTCGTTCTTTTAAAATGTCTGGTTCATCTTCCATCTGGTGCTGGATGTTTTGTTTGATCGCTGAGCCATCACCCTTCATGAATGGAAAGAAGGTTTGCTGGTCTTTCATTGGGAATCACTCCCATCAAATCGTGCTTGGCGAGCTGCCATGCCAGCATCTACAATATCGCAAGCAAAGGATGCTATAAAATAATCATTATTAAGATTAAGATTAACCATGGTTCCTTTATGCCAGTAAAATTCAGAACCATCACTTCTAGTTTCTAAAAATACCCCATCTCCACATTTTGCAATGTCACATTGTTCACAATTGTATTCATTGACAAAATTATCTTGAAGTTGATCAAACAACGGGTTTTCATAGCTTATTTTTTTGCACCTTGGACACATTGCTATACCAAAATCCAATGGATCACCATTAAGCTGAATTATTAACTGGGGCTTTATTACAATTGTTTCAGTTAAATTATTTTCACCTTGATAAAAAAAATCACTATCACCTGGCAATGAAAAACAAAATTCTTTCACTTTTGGGCAAGGTGGAGTTCCTTTAGGTTTTACCTCATACCAATAATCAAAACAGTCTTTTGGATTTCTCACAAAAAAATCTGGAAGATACCATGCACCACTAGAAAGTTGGAATCCTTCTACCTCATAGGACCAGTCAAGCCCCATCTTTTCAAAGAACACTGCCCATCTAGCTTCAAGCCTTGACCTAAAATGATAGCCCTTGTATTTAGTTTGAATTGGTTTTAGGTTACTAAGTTCAGCCATATACATTCCTTGTAATAGTTAGATAATTTCTAGTTTCAACCGATCCTTGATCCACCTTCATAGTTGGTTCCACCAGATGCCAAGAACTTTTCCAAATCGGCAACTATCCATCTTGGATTTCTTTTCCCTAAATAAACTGGTTCAGGAAACTGACCTTCATCAAGCAGTTTAAAAACCTGCGACTTTCCAATTCCTAGCATCCGGGCAACTTCCCTAGCAGATACTGCTAACCGTACTGGGTTGGGTAGGTGTAGTTTTTCATTCATTTAATTGATCCTAATTAGATGTGTGTGTTTTAAATATCAGGCTGGCTAGTCTGACAACAAGTCAGGTGTGTTACTAAGCCAATATCTCATATGGCATAACCAGCCTGATAAGCTCATGAATATTAATGCTGTCAGTGGGTGGGTGCTGACAGCCCCATCAAGGTATCTCAGGGGCAATGATAACCCTGCCACCCCTAATGGGTGGTCTAGAAGGGCAGGTCATTATGATCAATGAATGCCGTACCTGCATTGGTTGCAGTGACTGTAAAATCTGATAACTCTGTTAGCCCAATAGTTTTGTAACCACCTGAACTAGTTCCCCTGGTAAAGCTAAGCATTTTGTTCTGCATCTCAGCAGCAGCTTTTTGTAGTTCATCAGGGTAAGGTCTGCCAAAGTCTGGACCCCATTGGGTTACTTGGAATCCAATCCTCTTCAGACTAGTTAGGCATCTTTTCATGTTGCCATCAGAGTTTAGCCAGTAGGTAATGGTGTACTGCTTAGATTCAATTTCCACTAAGATTTCGAATATATCAGTAGGACCATTCTTTGTTTCTACCTTGCGCTTCAAAGTGCATCTGACCACCTTACCTGCATATTCACCATCAGGAAGAGTCTCCACTTTGTTATCAGTGTAAGTGGTTGATGACATATCAACCTGTTTGTCCATTGAAAAAGTCTGCTGAGCCATAACTATTTTATCCTTAAGTGTTCGCCTCTGGGCAGAAGTGTAACTCCATCAAGAGAGGTGCCCATTTTTAAAGCCTCCCTAATGGTTTCCATATTGGGTTTGATCTCGAACTTCTGAAATTCTGCTGGCAGAAGCTCAGGTAAGATGTTTACTTCTATAGGTTGGTTACCACCATTAGCGCAGATAGAAAGATTGAAGTTGTTGGTCTTAAGCTTGTTGATCTTCTGCAAGCCAAAGAAGAACATTAACCTGCCCTTCATTGCCTTGACTGTATTCCCATCCTGATCAGCCAGCTTCCTAATCCGGTCTGACTCTTCCTTCCTTGCAGCTTGAGTTAGTTCAAGCTCTCTGATAATCCTGCAATAGGCTTCAACCTTATCTTCTATCTTGCCTTCAAGCTCCTGAAGCAATTCGTCCAGGACTAAATCCAGTTCACCTTCAACGGCTGAATCCTTTTCAATCCAGAATTCCAGAATTTTTGCGCCAGAAGCTAGGTCTAGGATGCTCATTATTTAGCCCCCAGTTTCTTAGCTATGGTTGCCTGTGCTTCAATCTTCTGCGCTTCTACCAACTGGTCCACTGTTTCAACCTTGTAATGGCTTAACATCTTTTTCATCGTGCCAGGGAAAGCATGTTCAACTGCTAGGCATGCCTCTTGGAAAGTTTCCATGGGCTTATGCTCATCCACTACTACTGGTGCTGCCAGATTTGCAACAACAGGTCTGATAGGTTGGGCTTGAATCTGGGATTCAACTTCCGTTTCATCCAACCAACCCAAACCGCAGATAGATAAAGTGACCCTGCGCTTAGCTTTAGTCTCAGCACACATGATCTTGTTAGATCTGGCTTCACCCTGCAAACCCTTCAAACTGACCACCCCACAGGATTCATCAGTGCGCCCTGTCATGTCTTCTGCTCGAGCTGTCACTGTGTAGATGTCTTCCACCAGTTCCCTACTCAGGATCTGAATAGATACCCCATGAAGTTTCCTAAGCTGATCAGAACATGCCCTAGTTGCGTAGAGCTTAAGTTTCCCTCCCAGTGGAATAAACTCAAAGGGTTGGGTGTGTGGATTCAAGCCCAGACTTTCACAGACCCTAAGGTAATAGGCACTGCGTTGGTCTTCACTCAGGGTAGATAGATCACCCTGAATAAGGACTGCATCCGTTTTGATAGCTGCCATTTCAGCAGGTTTACCAGTATTATTTTTTGTCTTCAAAGCTGTCATTTAACATTTCCTTGCGAAAGATTTTAAAGTTTCTTGGTCCCTCAAAAACCATTTGATAGGATCCATCCACTGCTCTTTTAAGGGTGACTACCAGAATTTGGTTAGGATCACTCTCATCCCAGATCATTACCGATTCATTCACTTTTCTTTCTAATACCAGTGGCATCCTTGCTACTCCTTTTCTTTGGGTTCATCGTCATGTAAAACCGCCATGTATTCAGCTAGGACTTCTAGATGTCGTTTCACTCTCCCTTCAATGTGTTTTTGTTGTCGTTTGGTATTCTCAGGGTGTAACTGGCTAGAGAAGTCCAAGACCTTGGACATCTGATCCAGTAACAGGTTCGCCATTTGTTTTGTCATCCGTGCCATGTGTTACTCCTATAAACTTATTCTATCTTAATAGTTTACAGTTGTCTGTCTGACACCTGCCTGACATCTGCCGTCAGAAGTCTGACATGGCTATCTGTTGATTTTGTAACCACCTTTAGCTCGGATGATAATCATGCGTTCGACCATGTTGGATAGACATGCTCTGAAGGAAGAACTGTTTTCAATCTCTAGAAGATTGGCTATCTCTTGTGCTGATATGATTTCTTTTTTAACGAACTTAAGGATTAGCAATTCAAGTTCGGTAAAGAACCGCCAGTGCTTGGGTCGTTTATTTTTCTTTTTGGAGGGTAGGGCATCCTGCCCTAATGGTTCATCCTGAACTAGTTTAAACAATTTCCCATCGTCTTGATTATTCATGGTTAGAATCCTTTCTAATTACATTTGTCTGAAGTGTTAGTTTTGAATGTCATGATTAATGCCACTAATAAAGTCACCATTGGGAATCGGTGTCCCTGCATAGTGACTGGTCATCCGCTGATCAGTATGACCCAGCAATATTCGTGCAGCCTCTAGACCATGCAATGTCTGCATGTGTCTGGCTCGGCCAGAGCGAATGCCTCTAATAGTCCATTCAGGCGGGTTCGTTAGAATTCCATTCTGTATTAAATGTAGGGTACATTTTTTCACTTGTCGTTGGTAGGTTAGCCTTGTCAAAAATCCTTCAATATTTTTTTTACTTGGAAATAGGAATCCTTTGGGGGATGGTTCAATCTGTTGAACAATCCTAATGGCATCAGCCCCAAGGTATAACTGCCGATCCTGACCTCTCCAAGCACCCTTATGGTCAGGTAAAGTCCAGATCCAAAGGTCAGGCTTAACTTTGGAAAAGTTGTTGGAATTGATCTGCACTATCTCACATGGCCGAGCAGCTGTCAGCCAGTGCAGCTGGATTAGGTTAGACAGATATGTAGGTAAGTGTGGCAGGAGTTCTGCAATTTGTATCCAAGTTACAGATTTAGTCCTGACAGGTGCGCGACCCTGCCTAGGATTTGGCATCCACATAGACTTGCAAGCCAAGTAGGTTGCTTGTGAAACCTTGCCCTGCTCCCAGCAGAAACCTACCCACCTAATAATTCGGTGCAGGTATTCCCTGATGGTCTTCCTAGCTAAGCCCTGAGCTATCATGTGATCTCGGAACTTCCGCAGATGGGTTACAGCTAATTTCTTGGGATCGGGTAAACTGACACACTCTAGGAACTTAGCCTGGGCACAGCGATGTGTGGTTAGTTCGGTTGAGTTTTGTAGATAGGTCTGGAGGTAGTCCAGAAAATTACGAAACGAAATGGTTACTAAACTTTTCATAGGTGTCCATCCTAATAAGGGCAATTAAAAACCTTATCTAGGACAAACCACTTGAAATAGTCGGGGAGACAGGATTCGAACCTGCGACTTCTTGGTCCCAAACCAAGCGCCTTTGTACTAGATAATTAGAAGTCTATTAGATCATCCTCTTCCATGTCAAGGGTAATTCTTTTAGGTGCCCAATTATTTGATAGTACACCTTTTCTTTTCTTCATGCTTCCATCTGATTTAAAGTAACAATCAGGTGTTACCACCGCATCATCAGGATGGTGTATTTCCCTAAGATCCTGCAGCCGTTGTGCCATCACTTGCATCTTTTCTTCTGACCCTGGTAGAAACTGAGTGGGCATATCTGGCAACCCAACAGGTTCTAGAAATGCGTTGGTATTTCTTTCTACCCTGTGTCTAGTTTCAATCTTTAATGGTTCAGATTCTGGCCTTTGATAACAAGCTAGGCAGAGGTTTCTAGATTTGTGGGGTTTGGTTTGTCCGCAGAGAAGACACTCAATCATCCTGACAGTGGGCATAGGGGATCCTATTGCTGCGGATCCATCCTAAGGTCGTGTTTCAATTTTTCGATAATACCTGATGCAGTCCATCCTAACATCTTTATTATGACTCTTCCAGCTCAGCAGATGACCATGAACAAAATGACATCGCCCACTTCCCATGCAAAGGGTAATCATGTTTTCAAAGTCTAGTTCTTTAGATCTGTCTAGGTGATAGGGGATCTCATGATGCACTTCTAATTTTTCGGTAGAACCACAGGCAGCGCAGAATGGATTTAACTTAAGAAACTTGGTGCGAACCCCAGGCCATTTAGATGACCTAGGGATTCCAAAGCACAGTCTAGAAGGCTGATTAGAGGGCAGCATTAATGATCATCTTGATCAAAACCTTTAGCACGATAGCCCATGGGATCACTGCAAATTTAATAGGATCCCCTTCTGATGGGGTTTGATACTCACCTTTGATCATTTCTAACAGGGTGATCACCTCAGCATCCGTTACTGGGTAGGTGTGGTTTACCTCTGTTACTGGTTGGTGCAGGGGAACTTGGGTGGCAGCATAGCCAGCAAGATTCCAAGCAGCATTTAGAACTGTCTGCAAGGGTATGGGTTTACCCCTGAGTCTGTCGATTAATATTCCTACACCCTCTATAGGTAGGTCTTGTGGGAATGGTAGTAGCATTAGGCTTTGTCCTTAGTTTGAGAAATCTTGTTAGCTAAATTAATGATCTGTGAATTCTGATCTACTTGGGTGTTACAGATCTTTTCAATGCTTGACTCCAACCTATCTAAAAACACTAAGTGTCTTTGATGAATAGGAATTAGGATATTGTTCCCTACCCATTTAATGGTGGAATAAATTGCGTATCCTATCGCAGCAAGTGCTGCAACAGGTACACCTAGTTTGTCGATCAGGTTGGGCCAGTCGATTTCAGCCACAGCATCCACCTTTTTTGAATCTGCCTTTGAATCTGAATCGGTCTCGGGTTATTACTTTGGTTGTGGAGCTGTTCACGGCTGCACCTGATACACAAGACTTAGTGAATCGTTTGCATTCTTCACAAGAAGAATCCACTGGGGTCATCGCCAAAACTGCTGCTAAAATAAATGACATACTTACTCCTGTTAAATTAACCAATCGAGTTTCTGTACTGGAAACCCTTCAAAATTAGATAAGGAAAACACTTCCCCATCCTTGCAGATCCAGTCCATATCCTTAGCCTGAATCCAAAAACCACCTTCTGGTTCATGGTAATTACCAGGGCTTTTCCCATGGCAGACACCCCATGAATTTTGAATCCAGAAAATATCGTTAAGTTCGGGATGATCGACCCACCCTAGACAGCACATCTGATGACCCCATGTGGTTACTCGTTTATTTAGAATAACTGCTGGTGTGCCTTTGATGGATGGGTTCATTTCCCCACCCCAGTTGCTGGCACAGGTTAAGGGATAACCATTGATTAGGGCAGCTTTGGCATCTTGCCATGATTTGATTCTGGCAGAGGTTTGCAGGGTGTATTTTTTACTTTGTAATAGGAATGCTGGTTTAATTGCTGCGCCATCTGACCATTGCATTTCAGCGGCTTCACCCCAGGTCAGGGCACCATCGACTAGTTTTGGTTTAGGAACTGATGGATCATCAGATGGCAGGGTGCCAAATTTCATCAAGGCTTCTATCGCTGCACTGCCAAAACTACCTTCACCTCTACCACTCATGCCAGCAAGTTCGCGCGATTTGCCATAGGGTAATAACCAGAAAGGACATACTGGATTTTCAAGCTGACCTAGTTGGTTGACCTCTATGGATTCAAGGCACCAGAGGGCCATCCCTAGGCCATTACCTACGCAACTCCCTGTCATTTGGTAGAAGGGTTTATGATCATGAATAAAGCGATAGAGAAGGGCTGAGGTGGGTTCTTTATATTTGCCCCTAATCTTGAAGGGTTCCCATCTAGATTGGATGGAGGAATCCAGTTCGATCTGGAAAGAGGTGCGTTCACTGGGTGGAATCCATCCTAGATTGGATGGGCCACTCATTTAGTTATTCGCTCTAGGGCTTTAGATATTTCCATAAATTTCCCACTTATCATCTTTTTTATTTTGTCATCCAGCTTTTCATCTGGATCAGTCGGGAAACCTGACATCTCTGATTGTAACCTGACTCTTATTTCTCGCAAATCGGATGGACTTAGCACCCTTCCCACTGCTTCTTTGCATAGGGCTAATAACTCTCCTGCGGTCTGGACTTCCTCACCCTTCACAGTGGTTGCAAAGCTGGAATAAAGGCTGGATAGTTTGTTAACCTTACCTTGTTTATCATCCTCTGTGAGTGATACATAAAGTGATTTTAATTCCTTCTGAAGTTTGCTGGTGGTTTCATCCGGTACTGGGGTTGGTTCGGGTGGATTTCCAATAATCACAGTAGTCAGGGCAGGCTTGCTGGCAGCATCCCCTTTGGCAGCATAGGCTAGGACTCTAAACTTACCTGGACTATTTGCGCTCACTACTGCGGTGGTGGTATCCCTGAGCAGCTCAACTGGAAACAGGTTTAGACCAACATCAAGGACCACCCATTGAACAGACTTGCAATCCGTTACTGATGGGATGGAGATGAAAGCTCCAGGTTGCCCATGGATTTCTTGAGGCAGGGTAACCTGTTGGCCAAGGGCTAAGAATAAAATGGGTATTAGGTTCATAATTACACCTGTGCATCAAAGTATTGTTTAAGTAACTTTTTAAGCTGTCCGATTTTTACTTCCACCTCTGAGCCTGCTGGAAAGAAGTCTGCATCATTAATTGTTTTCTTTTTGTTGCGATTGATAAAAGTTACACTAAAGCCTGTGATGTTTTCGCTGGTTGTGGTTTCGGTAATAAGTATTTCCATGATTTAATCCTAGGTTTTGATGATGTAATTTAAGACCACAACAGGCGGGATGGTGTCGTGTCGGCCATCTCCGCCATTTGCCGGAATTGTGTGTGAGTGATCCGCTTGCGTGCTTAATGTTAGCCCTGCCCCTGCTGAACCTTGCCATACAGAACCGGGATAAGGGTCGTACCTATCGCCACCACTACCCCTGTAAGTTAAAACTTCTTTACTGAAAGTGTGACTATGGCTGCCAGCATTTCCAGTTGCACCATTATGGCTATGGCTTGGCATTTCTGCGGTGAGTAAAGCGTGCGTTTCTTCCCCTAGCCATTGACCCCTTGTTCTTGCTGTTTGTGCCGTTCCACTCGGTGCGCCTGTGCCTGATGCGTTTAAGCCAGTACCTGTGCCAGCACCCATCGGGAGCCTGCCCCTGAGGTCAGGTAGATTGAAACTGAGTGCCCCTGCCCCTGTGTAAGCTGTGCCACCATAGGTATTAGATATCACTGCATGAAGGGCTAAGTAGGTAGAACTGGAAACACTGCTCCCATCACAAAGAAGATACCCAGTGGGTGCGGTTGCTCCTGCGTAGGGCATGAGTGCGCCAGTTGGCATGGAGGAAGAAGCGGCTGGGGTAGAGCTTTGCCAAGTTGTTCCATTTGATGTTAATAGGTTGCCAGATGCACCAGGTGAAACAAAGCTTGGTGCGCTGGTGCCGTTGCCTAAGATGACACTATTTGCCGTGAGTGTGGTTAGTCCTGTGCCACCCTTAGCTACACCAACAGTGGCTAAGGTTGTGGTGATTGCTGTAGTACCTGTGCCTGTAACATCGCCTGACAGTGTGATGGATTGATTAGCTGTCAGGTAGGTTGATGTATCTAAACCAAATGTTCCGGCAGCAGTCATTTTGACAAATGAAGAAGAAGCGTATGTTAGACCAGCAAGAGAAGTTAAATTAGTTGAAGAAGCTTGTCCACCTAGTCCAGCCAAAGTATAATTAGGAATATTAAGAGTGTTTGTAGCCAAAGTAGCTGCACCACTAGATCCTGAGTTAGTCAATGATAATATTCGATTTGTATATGCTGTATTAAAGTTAGTCCAATCTGTTGAACTAAGTGCCCCTCTATTAGTAGCAGAAGCTGTAGGAACATTTAAAGTAATGACAGGAGTTGTGGTATTAGTAGCTACGGTGCTGGCTAAATCTGTTCCAGTAGTTCCTAAAGTTATTGCTGCAACGGAAGTAACTGTTCCAGTAGTAGATGATGTTCCAGCACCTATTGCAGTTCTAAATGTGGAAGCATCCAAAGCAGAAACTGTATTATCTAGGTTGAATCGTGGGAATGTTACTGCTGTTGGATTTGTAAGGGTAAACAAGTTTGAACCAACAGTCGTTGCACCAAGAGATGTTCTTCCTGTTGCAGCTACAAGGCTAGTAGAGCCACCATCCCATTGAAGGTAACTAGTATAAGCAGTATCCCAATTTCCCTGTTTCGTAGTGGTTGGAATTGAATAACCAGAAGTTAAAGAGATCACACCTGTGGAAGAAGTGTAGGTTAGCCCTGTTACGGTCGATGACAATGCAGCCCTTGAAAGAGAGTCGGCATAGAATTTATTAGTGCTGCCCTGCGTGAGATTATCCGTAGTGCCTACATGATCGGATAATGCCAGTGATGAAACTAGTACAGAGCTTAAACCATCAGCCGATCCAATCCACATTTTTGCAGGGCTAGCTGCATTGATTGCCAATTCAGAAGCTAGCAATCCACTAGGAACTGCTGCTGAGGTATACGATCTTTTAGGTCGGATGGTGTTAGCCATTTTCAAAAAGTCCCGCCATCGATGGAAGGTGGTAGATCATTGAGTTCAGACATTAGCACAGGTGCGCCTGTTGCATCAGCGACCCAGATTTTCTTATCAGTAATATTGACAGCAATTTCATAAGCCACCAAAGAACTTGGAACTGCTGAAGCTGTCGTGCTTCTTTTGGGTCTGATGATGTTTGCGGGTGTTGGGGTTGGAGTCGGTGTAGGTGTTGGCGTTGGCGTAGGCGTAGGCGTAGGCGTAGGCGTAGGCGTTGGTGTAGGAGTCGGTGTTGGGGTTGGTGTCGGTGAACTGCAAGCCCCAGCAGTAATCGTAGGAGCTGGCGATGATGCCATCATGTAAACATTTGACATCTGTCCTGTCGGAACTGTAGTTCCAGCTCCTCCGGCTGTTCCATAAAAATTCATTCCACCGCTGTATGTAAGCACCCACCACTCTTCATTACTATCGTAACCAAATCTAGCATTCGCATCTGTCTCATGCTGCCAGTATCCGTAAGAAAAATAGCCTGCCGGTGTTGATACAAAGCTGTAGGTTCCATTTACTTGCGAACTTCCAGCACCCGAAACGCAGTAAGGATTTACTGTAGGCATTAGAATGACCCCCCATCTATATCCACACCACTCAGAGCGGTTGCAGAAAGGACTGTGGTTCCGTTAATTTTTAAAGCTTTTCCAGTAGCAAGGTTTACATGTTCAGAGAAATCCCATGAACTGGTAGAGGAGGTATACAGAATCGTATGATCTGTAACTGACTTCAGGGTAATACCACCCCCTGTGCAAGTGGACTCGCTTGGTGATGCTACTTTTCCTAGTTCAATATTCTTATCGGTTACCACTAATGTGCTAGAGCTAATAGTAGTGGTGCTACCCTGAACTTCCAATGTGCCAGTTACCACCACATTTCCTGACACTGTTCCACCAGCACTAGGCAGGTAACTAAGGGATGGGATATCATTGGCAACCAAGGCGCGAAAAGTGGGTGTTGCAGCAGCTCCACTGCTTGGGCCAGACCAGACATAGTTTGCCGTTTGGGTGGCCAAGGATAATGCAATTGTTCCTGATGTGGTTACTGGGGAACTAGCTACAGAAAGAATGGATGTGGGCACCGATACACCTACAGAAGTGACTGTGCCTGATCCATATGCGTTGGTATCTAAAGTCCAAGTGTTGGCAGCCGTCTTTTTTAATAGACCAGAAGTTCCTGCGATAGCACCAATAGCATCCAGATCAGCATCCCATGCCTGAACATCACTCCCGATAGCTACCCCTAATGCGGTTCTTGCATTGGCTGCTGTTGAACTTCCAGTTCCACCTGATGCCACTGCCAGTGTTGCAGATAGTCCTGCTGCCGTACCTGTGGTATTTTGATTTAAAACTGGGAATGTGCAATTCGTTAAAGTTCCAGATGAGGGTGTGCCAAGGGCACCACCTGGTGCAACATAATCAGTGGCAGCAACAGCAGCACTGAGTGCCGTTCCATTGCCTTTAATCAGTCCTGTGATGGATGTGCTTATGGTGATTGCTGGGGTGGATGTTGCTGTCGATACAGTGCCTGCAAAACCATTGGCACTGGTAACACTAACACTGGTAACTGTTCCACCTGATCCGGTGGCAGCTATGGTGAATGATGGATAAGTTCCTGAGACAGTAACCCCAGTGCCAGCCGTTAAGACTACAGTTTTATCGGAAATGAGACTGCTGTACAAACTGTTAACAGCGTTATCCCCAGTATTAGTACCTGATAAATTAGCCACTGCGCTATTAGCTAGCATCGTGTTAGTAATTGCACCCGCTGCAATGGAAGTGGCTACACCTGAAGAAGTGACTACCCCTGTTAGGTTGGGAATGGTACCTGGTACAAAGTCAGGGCCACCGATTGCGATAACAGAACTGGCTGTGCCACTGACATCCCCTAGGCCATAGTATAACACCCTACCCCCAGATGTTTCGTTAAAAGCCAGCTCTGAGGATGCAAGTGTGGAAGGTGCGCCCACTGTTGAACTAGACCTTCTTTTGATTCTTAGTGTTGTTGCCATGATCAATTCCTTTAAAAGTTTCCACCATCAAGACGGTTTGTGTTAGTCCATACTGCTAAACCGCTTGAGTATTTTAAAACATCGCCATCACTAGGACTGACAATAAGCACATCGGTCAGGTCATCCAGTGGGCCATTGCTAGTTCCGCTTGGGCCTTGGGGTCCAACTGGACCAACTGGGCCAACATATCCAGGGCTGGAAACCTCTACTGCATTATTGGGAAATAACACACTGATCCGGTTTGCCCCAGTATCCACCACCGCAACTTGACCACTAGACTGGGTGACCGCCACAGCATTGGATTCTTTGCTGACTGTAATCGTGTTATTATTTTCGTCTACAATTACACTCATCGGGTTACCTCTGCCTTGACATAAAATCGACCTTCAATGAGTCGCGTTACTTTCCCGCTCGGTGCAGTGATTTCCAGATCGTAAACATATATAAGTGGAGCGATTGCTGATAAGACGGAAGCAGCCACCAAGATGCTTAGTGTGCCAGCAGTTCCATTGATGGTGATGCCTGCAGAGCTGGTTAGCTCTAAGATTACTGTGGCACTTTCTGCGCTGGTGCGTACCTGCATTTTAGCGGTGTAGCCAGTCAGGTTGATGATTGCGCCTGCCGAGTCGGTATAAGTGATCGTTCGTTCTAGGGTTGCACCCTGCTCAGCGTAGAAACTATATGATCCTGCTGGCATAATGACCTCCCTGAATAAATGATTACCACAGAGCTTTCAACATTAGTCTGACTAAATGTGACACCCGCATTCCAAACAAAATAGACTTCACTTCCCATTTCTGTTTTTCCTTGGCTGCATCAACCTACTTTGAATCTGCCTGATCGTTACCCTGATCAAACTGGGTTCAATATCGCATGGTTTTTCAATGATCTCGATAATCAGGAAACCATTGGAAACCACCCAAAGTCCGGTGATGCCGTTGTAATGCCAATGCTGATCCTTCCCTAAGCTTACCCCAGCTTTGATGGCATCTCCAAATAGTAAGGATTGAGTCCATGAAGGATGCAATTCAAAGTGAATAACCATGGTTGGATCCTTTAGGGTGGGGGTGATTACAAGGGTGGCAGTGATGTCATGTAGCAGTCATTAGAATCGCTGCGGATTACAAAACGATCTGCACCCTGCCAGAAGGTACTGGTTCTTAGGTCATCTTTGAAAAGCCCTTTGTATGGTGGATAAGTGAAAGGGCCAGAATCTCCAGTTGTAAATGCGGTAAACCTAGATTTGATAGCTCGCTGATAATAGCTGTAGGAAATAGCCATAGGGCCATATTGAAAAACCAAAGGTGTACCTGCTGGTAGGCTGTCCACTTGATTGGTTAAAACAGAGTCTACAGATCCATCTGGATTGTAAACTCTGTAGGTATAAAGCAAATTACCGTTCTGCAAGTAGCTAGGAATGCTAAAGTGTACTCTCGAGTTGGGAAGCAGTTGTAAAATTGGACTTGCTCCACGCCAAGTTATTGCTTTAGGTTCAGTGCCTAGCTCGACAGCAAGTGGCCAAAAATCAGTATTCATTTCTTGATATGAACTTAATGCAAATTCTTCAGGAATGTGGTTTTCTTTAAAACTAAACCACCAGTCCCCAACATTGCCAAAATCCCTAGGCAACATTTCTACACTAAAATAAATTCGTCCTGGAATGTTGTAGTAATTTAAAACCCCTGAAACCCAGCACCCACTGCCAGTGTCATAAGTTAAAGTGATTTCAAGGTTGCCAACGGAAATATGATTCCCTGTGGCAACAAACAAATAAGCGTCTGGCATATAAAGCCTGACATCGGGAATCATTAGGGGTGTTTGAAAGGTTACTACTGCTGACACAAATTCTGGGTAGGCAATACAAGGGCTTAAGGTTCCCTGATAAAGCCCAGTTATTGCGAAAGGTTGTGAAGCAAATACGGAATTACCATATATGTCTGCCCATCTAATCTGCAAAAATGTCTTAGAAAGTAGCAATTGATAAATTCCTGACTTAGCACGATATGGTACAGGATCGGTTAGTCCACTGTAAGCGTATGAACTTGTATCAGTAAAATTCATTGTCACTGTCTCGCCTGTTGGCGCAAAGTAGAAAGTGGCTTCAGTCATCGCAGAAAATGTGTCAGGGAAACAGCAAGCCATTTCGCCTAATGGTTCGGCAATAAACCTGTTTAGTTTTTGCGATCCACTATTTGGAAGTCCACCAGTGTAATTTTTTCTTATAAATATTAAACTAAAGGTGCTGCCTGTCCCCATCTCTCCTTCAACAAAATCAATCTTTATGTCTGCATCTGCGTTGGCAACAGAGGTATGAAAGCTGTAGATTTTAGGGGATGTAAAGGAACTGGTAGTGGATTTCAAATAGTAGACAGTGTTGGGTTGTAAGCAGTCCGGTGGATTGTTAAAAGTTACTGTAGGAATTCCATCTAAGGAATACGCAGTGGTAGACCCATTGGCCTTAACCATAACTTCCCAAACATATGATGCTGTATGCCAAGCTAAATGCGCCTCTAATTGAATCCATGAGGTAGACATCGTGAGCAAATTGGTGGAGGTGCTAATATTGCTTTTAGTAATGACATTGGTGCTAATAGATGCTAGTTCCATTATGAGATTAATCCATGTGACCTAATGCGCTCTAACAGCAAATTGACTTGCGTTCTTAAATCGTTGATGGCTGTTTGAGTTGTAGATACTGCGGTGGCCAAGTCTGCGCTAGAAATCGTGTGCGCTGCCACATCGGTGACCGCAGCTTTTCGGGTGCTGACCACAACATTGCCACCTACTGTCAGACCTGCTGGTGTTGCTGCTTGAAGGTACCAGCCTTTTACTCCAGAGGAATTAGTCGAGTATCCATAGTAATTGCCAGGGCTGGTGGAATCATTCACCAAACTGAGTGCAACATAGGCAGGGTCATTAGGGTTCCCACCTCCTGACAAACTTTTTGTAGTGGTGATGTTGTTGGCTGAGAAGGTAACGGATGCGCTACCAGATCCTACGGTTAAAGCCTTATAGGCATTACTTCCCCATTCTGATGGAGTGTCTGTCAAGGCAATGAATGTAGATGCAGTTACATCGGTTAGGGCACCAAATTCTAAACCAGTGGCCGTATCATTGACCTTAACCACTCGGCCTTGATTGCCAAGATAACTCGATGGCGTAACATCGGACAAAGCTAAGAATTGCCTTATGACTGCGTTGTCATAATCAGCACCTGATAGCGTAACCGTGGATACTTCAATCCCTGTGGGTGTACAGATAACATCGGTAACAACTTCTATGGTTGCGTTACCACCAGTTGCGGGTGCAGGCGGTAAACCTATTAATACCCTTGGTTGCTCGCTTGAGTTGTACCCAAAGATGGTGCCTAGGTAGAAACCCTTGCCTATGCTTGGTGCCGTTTGAGTTGATGTTAGCTTTGGTGTGAAAGTTGTGCAGGTAATCCCACCTGTTACCAAACCATTTGTATCATTCTTGCCCCATTGCATCAGACCCGCAGAATCCACTCCTGAGTTAATCGGATAGCAAGTGGTTGCCCCACCAATGATCCATGCCTTAACTGTGCTGTCATAGGTGCAAGTTACTGTGGCAGGTACATAGGCCCAAATGAATGCAGGTGCATGATCCAAGGGAATGCTATCATCGATCTCTGAATTAAATACACCATCCTTGGACTTCTTTAAAAGTCTTAGGAGTTGCTTGGCCGTTTCAAATTCAAAAGCTACTGGGTCTGGCATTAAAAGAATCCTAGTCCTGGTAAAGTTGCAAAGTTGATAGTTCCGTAAATAGTGGATGCTTCATACACCACATATCTATTAGGTTCTGATGGGGAAGCTTTTTTGCCAAAGTTATTTAACCTAACTGGTTGAGTGATTTTAACCCCACCCTCAAAGATAGGCGCGCGCTCCCCATCATCTTTTTTAATCCGGTACCCCATATCAAGGATGTACATATCCCAACCTGTCACAGTGGTTCCATCCAATGGACTTAAGCTGGTGTTAATCTCGATTTCATAAGTAAGCCTCCAATATTGGAAGCTACCTTCCAGCAATAGTTCGGTGTTGATATTCTTAATCTTTCCAGTCTTAGCTGGGATCGATAGAACACACCCAGTGCCAGTGGTGAAGGTCACACTGCTGGAATTCACTTTGCCAATGTAGGTGGCTAAGGTGTAGCTGTTGATTGCTTTAACATTGCATCCAATTGAAAACACTGGCCTAAACTTTTCTACTGTAATGGGTGGTACAAAAGGATCGCCTGCACTGTTGTTGATGTTTGGCACTATGTAAGGAAAACTAACAAAGTTTACTTTAAAATCGGGTGGTCTTAGGGTTGGGTTTTGTTCTCGATCTGCTGGTTTCTGTCCGGTCTGCTGGGTTTCCACTTGTGGTGGTGGGGTGCTGCCATCTGAGCTGGTGGATGCTGCATCTGGATTGCTGGAATACTCAATCGTGACTTTCCAAGTCTGCGCATCACCCTGCTCAGGGCTGATGTTTACATTTTGAACATAGGTGTCAGTATCACCAGGGTAATTATCACCTATTTGTGGGCAGTCAGGATGCCCATAAATGGCATCATAAATATTAATATCGGTCTGTTCGATGGTGGTGGTGTGAACGATGAAGGTTCGGGTGTAGGTGTTCTGGTAACTCTTATCCAGAGTTGCTTTTCTCTCTTCCCATAGTTCCTCAAATAGATCAATAGCCATGATGATTCCTTATGGGTTGACTGCAACTGCAATTTGTTGGGCTCTTGGCATTTGTGCGGGTAGTGCTTCAATGGCTGCAGCAATATCTTTGGCAGCTTGTAGCTGTTGGGCTTCTACCTCTGCAGCAGCTTCCATGAGTTGTCTGATTTCTTCCTGAACATTTTTAGCTTTTCCCATCTCGTCAATTTTGACTTGGAAAGCTTCTGCGGATCCAGCTTGCACTGCGGATGCAAACTGCTGTGGACCCCCTAGGCCAGTGGCTTCTTTAAGCTTTTTGATAGCATTGGCAGAACCAAGCGCAAAGGCCATAGCCCCTTCTTTGGATCCATCCATCATGCCCCTTAGTTTGGCCACTTCATTTTCATACTGCTGCATGGGTGTGATGTTATCGGCAAAAAACTTCTTCCACCCTGCTTCCCCCACATGGATAGGCTTTTGGACTTCATCACTTAGCTTTTGCCACTGCTTATCAAACTCTGCTAGCTCCATTTCTGCTAGCTGCATCTCTTCTTCAAGAGCTGTTAGCCAAGTACCACCACCATTAGAAGCAGGTTGCATCATGTCATCGATGGCACCTTCATCAAAGTAGGCACCTGTTCCACTCATTTCAGTATCCACTAATGCCTGAGCATTCAGTGCTGCTTGGGCAAATGCATCTGCTAGGTTATTGACCCCATCCGCTGCGTTGTTGGCATTACCACCAATCACATCCACACCATTGGCCAAATCATTTAACCCTAAAGTCCATGTAGCTGTTGCAGCGACTCCATCAGATACAGGGTTGAGGATGTTATTCTGAATCCATCGGGCCATTCCATCCCCTGTTTTGACAATCTTTACGGTAATCACCACAACATCTTTAGCAAAACCAAGTAACCATTTCAGGTCATCAATAAATGGCTTGATGTCTTCAATCATCTGGGCAGCAGCTTTTTGAACCTGTGCCAGCATTTCATCAATCGTCATTTTTTCGGTAAAGATAATCCACTCATCAACAATGCTGGAAAGATTATCCATCACCATTCCGGTGGTAGTGGAAACAAAGGCACCAATCTTTTGTAATAGTGGTTCTAGATCCTCAGCCTTTTTAAAGACTGCATCAAAGAAGTTGGTAACAGTATCACCAAGGTTGACTAGACCAAAACCCTCTACTAGGCTAGTTCCTAATTTCTGCATCAGGACTTCAATATTATTGGTAACCCTGCTCCAGACTCCTGAAAAACTATTGGCAGATTCTGCTGCTGCTGCTGTGATCTGTGGCATGACAGCTGCATCAGCAATAGCCTGAGTTGCTTCTGCTACTGTAACCAAACCCGCTGCCACTCTGCGTTTGGCCTCATCAATGCTGACTCCCATGCGTTTAGCCAGGGATTCAAACACTGGGATCTGTTCGTCTGCAAGTTTTCCCAAGGATGCCATATCAGCACTGCCATTGGTTGCCATGTCTGCGATCTTATCTGTGATCAGTGCTACGATCTTTTCGGGATTCCCTAGAGCAACACCCAACCTATTAAAATCTTTGATCAGTCCAGCAATCGCATCAGGTCTAAACTTCATCCCAGCTAATCGGGTAGCTGATTCTCCAAGTGCAGTAAAGCTGGCACTGGGGCCAGTCTTCATGATGTCTTGCAAACCTTTAGCGATGCCCTTGAATCCGGTCATGGCTTTTAATCGATGATCCAGTTCCTGAAACTTACTGCCTGATTCAATGATCTTGGCACCTAGATCAATTACGGAATGGACTAGACTTTTTACCAGGGCCAGTGCCCCATCAAAGATCTTGGTGAATGCGCTAGTGAAAAAACCTATGCCTAGCATGTCGGTGATCTTCATACCAGACTTAGAGTCTTTTGATTTTTTCTCTTCTGGTGGTTTTCTAATTCCTAATTTTATTTCAGCATCTGCCAACTTCTTTTCAGCCTTTTCTAATGCTGATAATTCCTTGGCTAACTTGGCGGCACTGCCATCAGCTATCATCATCTGCCTAGCTTGCATATCCAGTTTCTTATTTAAGATGTCCGTTTCTGCAGACATCTTTTTTGCATTCGTGACATAGGCAGCAGTATTCTTATTCTCTGGAATCGGTGGTGGCTTGATCGGTAGGGGTGGGGGAATTCCCCTAGCCTTATTCTCAGCAGCGATTAACTTTTGTTCGATCTGCTCTAACCTGACCATCTCATCATGAAGCTTTTTAGTAGCACCAGAATCAATGTTCATTTGACGAGCTTGAAGCTCTAAAGCTTTGCTAGCTAGATCGGTCTTAGACTTTAGGTTAATTTGTTCCTGGACATACTCAGGTGTATTTGTATCCACCTTGGGTGGTTCAACTACTGCGGGTGGTTCGATGATTGGAACTGGCTGGTTAATTCCCTTCACTTTATCTTCTGCTAATGCCAGGGCTTTTTCCTGTTCCTCTAATTTCACTAACTCATCATGAAGGGCTTTGGTTGCGCCTGAGTCCAGCATCATTTGTCGTGCTTGTAGCTCAAGCTTTCTAGCATTGATGTCAAGTTCTGCGTTTAGTGTTTTAGTAGATGCTGCATAGCCTATAGCCTGATCATCCACAGCCATCATGGATGCAATCACATTTTTGTTTTCTAGGGCTAATAGCTTTTGCTTCTGGGTGTTCAACTCAATTAGCAAGGTATTATTCTTGAATGCTGCATCAGTCTTCATCAGATTGTTTTCAAGCTCTTTATAGCCTGTCTGAAGTTTAGCAGTCTGGAATTGAAGTTCGTTTTCATCCTTCATCAACAACAGGGTTGCGCCATCGAGCAAGACCATCTGATCTACTGCCAGCTTAGCTGCTGCAGAGGTTTGCTTAAACATGGTCGCATTGATGGAACCAGTTACTGCTGCCTGCTGAAGTTGCTCTAGAGATAGCGTTACCTTTTCCGTTGCGGTGGTAACCTTATTGGCATCCATAGCTGCAGCTACACTGCTACTACCAAAGGCTTGAACTTTTGTGGATGCTGTGTCTAGGGAAGATGTGAAGCCTGATAGGTCTGCTGTAACGGATAGACTGGCTCGTCCTAAGGATGTATCTGCCATGTCTATTTCCTTTGCTTAGTAACCAACCCGCCTAAAATTGCTGCAAGCATTTCAGGGGTCTGCTTTTGCTCTATTGCTCGTTCACCTAACCAATCAGGGATAAAATCAGATAGCTTGTGTTTGCTGGTTGATGTGCAAGCAACCTGAGTATGCTGAACACTACCAGCTAGGAAATCTAATCGCGCATCCCCTATGGGTTCGATCTTGGCAAATGCGACCCACTCCATAAATTCAGAGTGGCTCATATCCTGCTCGATCTCTGAAACCATCTTTTTAAGATGTCCAGCCAGCCTGAATAGAAATAATCTACTCGGGCTTTCTCTTAGTTTTTTTCCGCATCCTCTACTGCCCCTGCGCCAATACGATTGATTTTAAGAATCGCATCAAAGATCTTTTCTAAGATTGTGGCAGGTAACACATTCACTTCAGCGATATCCGCTTCTGTAAATAATGCTTTTCCCTTTTCATCGCAGCACCCTTTAATAAGCATCCTTGCTCTAAGGTTGTCAGGGGTTTTATTCTTGACTCGTGCTGCGTTGAATTCGTTATCTATGCTATCTCGTTCGCCAACAGTAAGACTTCTGACCCATACAGATCCTTCCCATTCTGGAACTAAAACTTCCTGCCTTGGCAGGTTGTCTTTTTTTGAAAGGATCTGTGATCGAGATAAAGCCATATTAAAAAACTCCTAAATTATACATAACATGCGCCTGAAACTTTAACTGTGAAAGATGCCTTGATCAGGTCATCACCCACTGCAATGGTGCTAATACCTCTAGAGGTAATAAAACCTTTGACAGCAAGCGATAAACTGATAGGACTAGGAATTGCAATCGTGAATGTGGTTTCTACAACAGGCGTAGCATTTGCAAGCGCATTCATGGCTGCTAAATTTGCTGCAGTTAAATGAACTTCAAACGACATTTCACCTGGATCTTCCCAGCCTGCAATAAAGGTATGGGTTTGACCAGTGGTGGAAAGGTTGCTGGTCTGAATGGAAGAGGTTTTGCTCTGTGGTGGAGTGATAGATATCACTTCAGCTACTGCAGTGCCTGCGGTGAGGGTAACTCCATAAGTTTGTGCTACTGCTAATTCTGGCATAATTCTAGCCTCCAAAAAAATCGGTGGTGGATTCTGTAAAAATTACAACTAGATCCACACTTCCGGTATGGATTCCTGTGTCCTTCCCTGACTCAATATCCCATCCAACTGATTCGGATTCCATCCGAACCTGATGAATGAATGTGGTTCCCCAGTTACCTTTAAAACCACTAAACCTAAGTCTAACCTGTTCAATAATCGTTTCGCAAATCATACGGCTTGATGCATACACATCGAGCTGGAACCTTGCGACACAGACCCCAGTTGCACCCCTAAGATGCATCTCTCGGGTGGTGTCAATCTTGCTGTATACTATGAATGGGTAATCGCATTTCTGCGGTGCGGTGTCAGGATAGATGCGAGTTCCTACAAGGCTAGTAATGGAAGCTTGGGCAGTAATGTAGGAGTAGAGTTCAGCTTCTATCATTTTCGGCCTCCTGACTGCTGAATAATTTCCATCATCTTTTCAGCAAACCTATTAAAAATTTGCTCACCAACTGCTTCTAATGCTGGCTTCATGAAGGGTTTTGCTGTTGCGCCTGGATGCATGTAGGTGCCTATTCTGTGTGGTTTTGCGCCTCTCTCAACAAGATGTGCATACTTGTGAGGTGGAAGTTTCTTTTTCCCATTTGGCCTAGTGCCAACATCACTGAACTTTGGACCCACCAATCCCACTATTTTTTTATTCTTACCTCTACCGTATTTTCTAGCCTTTACAGCTATAGCTTTTCTTAATAGGCCAGTCCTGCCATCTTTATTTTTGTTAGTTCTCAGCCTTGGTGCATTGGCTTTCATCTGTTTTTGAAGTGGTACAAGGGCATAGCGCATGGCTGACACAAGCTTGGTATCGGACTTGCCACCCGATAAATCTTTGAAGGTCTGCAATAGGGCATCCAATCCTTCAATGGAAACTTTACCAGCCTTGATTAACTTGGATCGGTCTAGTTTACTCATGGCACCTCCACTGCATCAACTAGCCATGCTCGTTTCATTTCATCCTGATTAATTAGCCCAACGATATTAAAAATCCTTGATCCCATTTTTAGCCTGTTTGCACTAGTCAACCCTGCAAAATACCTAAGGGTTATTCGATGGGTGGTTTCAGGTCGGACTGTTTTAGTGAAGTAAAGTTCGCGCGCTGTTAAAGGCATGATTTGTGCATAAACTGTCTGCGTTGTGTTCCATGTGATTGTTGGCTGACCCAGCGCATCAGGTGTGCTGCTAATCTCTTGGACTTCAACTCGGTATCTCATCGGTCCACTTTTCAATGGTAGACTCCTGAGCTGTACTGCTGAATGATGGATTCCACTGCTAAAGGTGTCTCGGTAAGGCTTCCAGTAGTTACTGCCTCTCTGTTTTCATACAGGTGGGCTACATAAAAAAGCATTCCACTTTTTAAAAGCTTGGGCATGTTTACAGTGGTAAAACCTGCAGTGTAATTCACTCGAACTGAATTAGTTATCTTGGCTGTTGTGGGCCATGTATAGGCATAGGTTATTCTTGCAGGGCTGCTAATTAGGTCTACCCGATATCCTGTTAAACTTTGCTCGGTCAAGGCTGTATCGGTGTAGGAAACACTTTCAACAGACTGGACTGGACCAGTGAGGTAAATCGTTCCGTCGAACGGATAATACTTGGTTTGGAATGGGTAATTGATATTTGAAGTCACTGTCAGGTTTGGAACTGTGGCAGGGAAACTGTCTAGGACTAGCTGCACTGTTTTCTGTGCTATATGAATCTGACAACTGTTTTCAAAGTATTGGCGAGCTGCCCCAATGCATAAACCTATTAGGGTATCATCGTAAGTGCCATCAATCCTTAAATGGCTTTTTGCTTCTGCCAGGCTGACTGGTTCCAGCGTTGGCTGTGACATCACCTGATACGATCCTAGTAGTTGCATCTCTCACCTCAGGTGTGATCTTGGAAGTGGCTTTTTCTGGCACCGCTTGTGATACAGGACTGGCATAACCAATCCTGCACCACTCAGCAGCGACATCGTCAGGGATTTCAGTTATCTGGTCGGCACTTAGACCTTTGCCAAGGCCAACCAGATTGATTAATATTTTTACTATCATTAGGATGCTGCCATCTTAAGGTGCTTAAGTGGGTTCTGAGTGGTTGCGTTAGCAGCCAACAACAAACCACCACTACGGTGAATAGCAACCCAACCGATTTGGCCAGAGGTTGCATAGGTTTCAGATTGTCTAACGATAGTTAGACCGCCATCACCCGCAACATCACGCACAAGATAAGAAGAAAAATCACCAAACAATAGAACTTTAGCACCAGCACCAATAGTGCTAGCCATGTTCTGATTGATGATCACAGGATAACCTAGGATCATTGGCACTCGGCCATCTGCCTGATTATAGTTGTTAGACAAAACAGGATGACCATCCGAACCGCGCAGCTTGGAAAGCGCAGACAAAACCGAACTGTGACACATGAATGCACAGCCAGTGCTTTGCTTATAAGCTGGGTCCAGCGAGAAAAATAAATCAAGCACATTATCAATGGTTATGGCAGTGGTTGAACTAGCAGTGACACCAACATAACTAGCTGTCACAGCCCCCTGGGGTTCACCACTTCCGCTACCAGTGGTAAATAAGCTTTCCTCAATTCGGCCAATCCTTACACCTGCAGTTTGAGCTACAAGGGATTCCACATCGATCAAGGAATCTTGCAAAAGTTCATAGCTAGTCAGGATTTGACCAGAAGAGAACTTATAGGGAGTGCTGGTTTTGCTGGTGAAAGTCAAAGCCACTTCCGAGATAGAACCGTTTTCTGCAATCAAGGTTCCAGCATTGGCTGTGTCATCCAAACAAGGCATGCTGATGTTTGAACCATTGCTGGTTTGCAAAATCTTAGCGATCTGGCGAACACCGTTATAATCTTTCAAAGCACTGGTCAAAGTGCCATAGAAAGTTGGATTAATTAAAGCACCACCGATGCCAGTCGATCCGATCCCTTGAGCGCGATCTTCAGCTATACCTTCAATGTTGATGGTATTGCTATTAAGATCAAAATTAATTTCATGAGCTGCCTTGGCAAATTCCGATCTAAATCCCTTTGTGCCTTTAAGCATCCACCCACGAAATGCATCAGATCTGTTTTTGGTAGCTCGCTTATCACCTAGGTCAGAAACAAAGTTTGCTGCACCATACATGGGTGCTGACTTGCGGGTAGACCTTTTGATAAGGTCCAACTTTGCAGAATTCTGTTGAGCTGCTGCGGGTGCAGGAGCTGCTGCTGCGTCTGCGCTTGCGTCTTGTGCCATTTCATCCTCCAGTGTTTTGACTCGTTCATCAATTCCTGCCACTTGAGTAACCAAACCATCAAATGCGGTTTGCTCTTCTGGTGTCAGGTTTCGCTTGGAAAGATCTTCCAGCTTGGTAACTATTTCAACTCGATCACTTTGAAGTTTTCTAAGTTCGGCAATAGCCATGTGTGTCATCCCCTAAAAATTGTTTTGGTGCCATACGCAGTGGCACCGATCCAGAATGCTCTGGGGCCACCATGCGTAAATACTGCTATGGCTACATCAATTTTCACATGGGTTGGTAATGTGTCAAATCGTAGGGAATGAAGGAAATGACCGCATGCTGAATGACTTGTTTTGTAGTGTTTATGCCTTTGATCCCGAAATAGATTTCGTTATCAAATTTATATTGCAACCATCCTGACATATGGATGGGTTGAGGTTGCATGTTGTAGCGTGACTACAATAAAAAAAGCCCCTAGGGATTAGCTAGGGGCTAGTGGATTAAATTAGAGTTATCTTAACCAAGAGATATTACTTTTCAGGTAAATATAAACTGGGGACAATATAAGAAACACAATAAAACCTGCAATGAATATCAGAACCACCCGAATACACAATCCAATTAAATGGCCCACATTTTGTGGTGGTGCAGGTTCCTTATTCTTATTAGCAATAGTCGCATAGATCACATGGAGTGGTATAGTTATGAACAACCCAAAGAATCCGCACATGATTGCTAGGAAGTGAAGCACAATAAAAACAGCATGACCCATGGTTCCATCCTCATGAAAGAGTAATGAAACCATGCTATCAATAAAGTTTAAATATGCCTATATAATTTTAGTCTTAAAAATAATCATCAGAGCCAGGATCATCATCGTTATAAATAGCCCAAATATTTAAAATAACTCCTATCATGAAAATAAGTATCATCCATAGACTAGGTATCAAATAGTCTGGATGAAGCAAATCGACCATAATTATTTAACTTTTAAAAGGTTAACCAGATTGATTCTTCTTTGCATTTCTAATTCCTGATCCTGTTTTTCTGCTAAGAAACTTGACAAACTTCTTAGCCCTATCTCAGTATTCAGGTAGGCAGGGTAGGTGACTGCTGACACATCATGAAGATCCACATCGAGCAGGGTTCTGATGTTGCTATCCCCCTCTTTATCCCAGCTATCTTTTTTCGTGACAAAAGCGAATGACATCTGGGTAACATCACCTCTACTCATCGAGATCATGAGATCCCTTGCATAGCTGGTGTCAGGTGGGGTAATCTCTACCAGTAACCCTTCAGAATCAACTGAAAGATTCAAGGTGCCACTGGTGGACCTACCTAGGATTAGGTTTTGATCATGGTTAATCAAAGCCCGCACATCAGCATTCCCTGCTAATGATCGGGTGAAAGCCTTAGGATCAATCTGTTCAAGGAATCCACCTAGATCCTGAGACCTATTAGGACTGAACTTGGCGGCATAACCCACCAGTTTCTTCCCATCCGCTTCAACTCGGAACTCTGCGGTGTATCTTGTTTCTAGTTTAACCATGATGTTTTCTCCCAGTTAGCTTTGGTTTCAATCCAGTTTTCTAATTTAGCATCGGCCAGAAGTTTTAGGTTCCTTGGTGTTGCTGATCCAGCTAAGTCCAGCCATTCAGCCTTAAGGCATTCACAATGATCTGCAGCAGCTCGGACACCACCACCCGATTCAGGTTTGAGAAATTCCATCACAGGTTCAAGGATGATCTGCACCCTCTCCTGATGTGCTTCCAGAAACTTTTCTAAGGCTGGGATAAATTCCCCAGGCTTATTGGAAATCCTAGCTAGGTGGGATGCTTCAATCTTCCTAATTTGTTTTCGGGCAGCCTCCAACAACTTAGCAAAGCCAAAGGTATTTTGTTGGGGTGGTGGAACTGGTATCGGAATTAGTCCTGGCTCATCGTATGGCATCTGACCTAGTGTCTTGGACTGATCCACCGCTTCCGGTGTTTGTCCTGGGCCAAAGGTAGGGTCCATGTTTTTGGGTGTCATGTAAGAATCACCACCCTCAAATGGGCTAAGTGATTCCATCATGCGGACTTCATTACGGCTTAGCCATCCCCAAGACAAAGCACTGGCATAGAATGCAGCCCTACCAGCAGAATCAGATCGCAGAAGTGCATCGCTATTATGTTCTGCGTACATGGAATCCATGTCACAAATCAGCTTATGCTGGATTTCCTGTTCCCACCTGACCATCCATGGTCGCAGGGTTTCCTGAAGGAATGCTAAGTTGTCTTGCTCAAGACTGCTGTAGGTCTTATTTGCATTATCACCCAGCTTGCTAGAAGGTATTTTAAACCATCGCGCGATTTCTTGAATTTGAAATGCTCTTGAGGTTAGCCACTGGCTATCATCTGGATCAGTGCCAATGCTCTGGAAGGTAACGCCATTTTGCAGGATGGCTACTCGATGTGCATTCCTTTGGGATGAGTGCATGTCCTCCCAAGATTTCCTCATGTTCTGCAGTGCTTCTGCTGATAGTTTCCCTGGAACACTGATGACACCTGCAGGTTTTGCACCATTGCCAAAAAAGGTACTGCCAAAGTTTTCAAGGGCCATGCCCAAGCCAATCGCATCCCTAGCCTGCGCTACTACGCTGTAACCTTTGACACCATCAAAACCCAAACCTTTGATGTGGAAGATTTCCTCAGGCAAAAAGATTAAACTGCCATAGCGGTAGAACAGATCACCATTTTTATCACGCACTGGTTCCATGATATCTGGTCTTAACGGCCAGAGCGCAACCACTCTGCCAGTGTCAGGATCTCGTTCAATTTCTGCGTATCCATTTCCCCAGGTCAACACATGACCCATGAGAGTTTCCCGAAAGATCATAGACGACATTTCAGGGTTAGCACGATCTTTTAAAATTCTGTATAGGGGATGAAATTCCGCACAAACCCTAGCACCATCAGCACCTTTTTTGTAAAGGATCAATGGTAAGCTTGAGACACCCTCTGAAATATGTCTGACAGCAGACCACACTGCGGATGATGTCAGTGCGGTGGCTTGGTTTACCTGTGCGCCCGCTGTAGATGTTGATGAATAGAACCATGAACCATAGTTACTTAGGACACTGTAGCCACCCCATTTGCCGATTGTTTGCGAAACAAATGATCTGAGGGCTTTAAATGGCATAATTTTACAGGAATTCTATCCCTGCTCCTGTGGTTTCATTGTGCGTTTCTGCCCCTGCGGTGACCATCCAGCGACCTAATCCCATCACCAAAGCTATAATCCCGTCTATTTTGTCACGACTTTTCTTTTTCGACAACTTGTAGTTATTATTGTCATCAAGAGATACTGAGATGTTGCCTAGATTCCACCTCAAAACAGGGTTTCCATCATGCGAAATCTGCCTTGATAAAATCCATTCCTCTAGTTTTTTTGTGGGTGGGGATAGGTTTACTGGGGTCTGACCGAATTTCACCATCGTAAAATCATCACTGAGTTCATGAACGATCTGATCAGAGTGCCAAGGGTCGTAAGCAATCTCTTGGATTTGATACATTTCACCTAACTGCATGATGTCTCGTTTGATTTGTCTGTAGTCCACCCGATTGCCTGCGGTCGCTGTGATCTTTTTAGACTTCACCCATGGACCAATTCTAAATCGATTGAGTCGCTCCCGCAGTTTATCAGCTTCCTCAGGTGCCCAGTAGAAGGGCAGCACATAGTGTGGTTCATCTTCATGAGTGCTAGGGAAAAACAAAGTCAGTGCTGTGAGATCCATGGTGGCACTGAGATCAAGCCCTGCCCAGCATTCCCTCCCAGTCATATCGGGTGCTGCTATTTCACACTCATCCCACTTCAACGGACTGATCCATCGGACATCGGTTTCAATCCATTGGTTCAAATGATCCCTGCGAAAAGCTGCTTCAAGTGCTGGGTTGTCCTTGCACTCTTGAACTTTCTGGTGAAAATAGGCTGGCTTAACTGTGATCCCATAGCCAGGGTTAGCTTTGCGCCAAGTTGCTTCACTGGTCCAGTCATCATCCAAATCAGCAGCAAAGATTTTGCCGTAGAATGTTTTATCTTTGATGGTTCCATCCAACCACTTTTGACAGTGGGAATGCATATCGTGACAAAAACTAGTTCGATCACTACCTGCAGTGGTAATCATCACGCAGAGTGGTTGCCGTCTAGCTAGTGTTCCAGTCATCAAAGTGTCGTAAAGTTCGCGCGATTTCTGGGTATGCAGTTCATCGATCACGATTCCATGTGGGTTTCCCCCATGCGCTGTGTGAGCATCAGCACTGATGGACTTATAAAAGCTTTTAGTGTCAGGGTAGATGATGGTATTTTTGAATGGTTGCAGTTTTGCTGCTAGTGGTGGGCATGCTTCAACCATGTTTTTAGCACTATCAAAACAGATGTGTGCTTGTTCTCGGCTAGCTGCTGCTGAATATATCTCTGCACCTGGTTCACCCTCTATCAAAAGCCACAATGCAATAGCAGATGCTAGGGTTGTTTTGCCAGCTTTCCTTGGAACTTCAAGATAAACTTGCCTGATAATCCTGTTGCCATCCTTATCAACCTTACCAAACACTTCCCTAAGTATTTCCTTTTGCCATTCTTGCAAAGCGAATCTTTTCCCTGACCATTCACCCTTGTGATGTTTCAAGGCTCGTTCGATGAATGGAATGATCAATGGGTCTGCAGGTTTTTTCTTGGGTTTCTTAATCGCCATTGGCACCAATATCCACACCACATAAATCCTTGATCCAATTA
>Ga0209084_1000589_pt1 | contig 33952 bp, 27 predicted proteins | sample C_130820_MF_Meta_FD_187309 | JGI IMG/M metagenome (GOLD analysis project Ga0209084, IMG submission 187309) | Freshwater microbial communities from Lake Croche, Canada to study carbon cycling - C_130820_MF_MetaG (SPAdes) (version 2) | ecosystem: Environmental > Aquatic > Freshwater > Lake... | reverse complement strand
TTTATAATTCATCCTTTATCCTTTCTGCCCCATGCCTCTTCTCCAACTCCAGCAGGTCACGCTACGCTATACGGACCTTCCGCTTCTGGACAAAGTCGACCTGCAGATCGATCCCGGCGAGCGCGTCTGCCTGGTGGGGCGCAACGGCACCGGCAAGACAAGCATTATGCGGGTCATCTCCGGTGAGGAAAAACCTCAGTCCGGAGACATCACCAAGCCCAATGGAGTCGTCCTGACCAGACTCCCTCAGGAAGTGCCGGACGGTATCACCGGTACCGTCTATGAAGTCATCCACGCTGGTCTTCGGATCGGTGGCACAGAGGAAGACTGGGAAGCAGACGTGCGCGTCGAGGATTTGATGGAGGAGATGAAACTTCCCTCCGACAAAGAGTTCCAAAGTCTATCCGGAGGCATGAAGCGCCGAGTGCTACTCGCCCGCGCCCTTGTGGGACAGCCCGATGTGCTGCTGCTCGACGAGCCGACCAACCATCTCGACCTCGAGTCGATCCTCTGGCTCGAGAACTTCCTGTTGAAGGTCCGGCCGACCCTCTTCTTCGTGACCCACGACCGCGCATTCCTCCGGAAGCTCTCCACCCGCATCGTCGAGCTTGACCGGGGGAGTCTTACTAGCTGGGCCTGCGACTACGACACCTACCTTGTACGCAAGGGGGCCTTCCTCGATGCCGAGGAGAAACAATGGGCAGCTTTCGACAAGAAACTCGCCCAAGAAGAAGCCTGGATCCGTCAAGGGGTGAAGGCCCGTCGAACTCGGAATGAAGGCCGTGTGCACGCCTTGAAATCACTGCGCGCAGAGCGAGGCAAGCGCCGCGAGCGTGTCGGTTCTGCCAAAATAGAGATTCAGGAGGCCGCTTCCTCGGGCCAGAAGGTCATCGAAGCAAAGAATATAACCTTCCGCTACGACGATCCAGCGGGTGACGGAGATCACCCGATTGTCAGCGACTTCACCGCGACCCTCTGGAAAGGGGATAAGATCGGGATCATCGGCCCCAACGGAGCGGGCAAGACAACCCTCCTCAAAATGCTGCTCGGCAAGCTGGAGCCTACCGAGGGATCCGTGAAGCTGGGTACGAAGCTCCAGGTCGTCTATCTCGACCAACTCCGCGACCAGATCGATGGCGAGAAGAGCCTGGGTCAGAACGTGGCGGGTGATGCTGAGACCGTGACTTTCCAGGGACGTCCCGTCCATATCCATACCTACCTGAAGGATTTCCTGTTCCCCTCCGATCGTATTCGGATGCCCGCCAAGATGCTCTCTGGCGGTGAGAGAAACCGCCTTCTGCTAGCGCGCCTCTTTCTCCAACCGGCGAATGTCCTCGTGTTGGATGAACCGACCAACGATCTCGATGCCGAGACTCTGGAACTTCTCGAGGAGCTCCTGGTGGGCTACGAGGGAACGCTCATGGTCGTCTCCCATGACCGCGCCTTCCTGGACAATGTGGTGACCAGCACCTATGTCTTCGAGGGAGAGGGTCGCATCACCGAATACACCGGCGGCTACGAAGACTGGGTCAATCAGCGCCGCGAGTTGGATCGCATTGTCTCAATGCCCGTCGCTTCCACACCGGTTATTGATGCACCGAAGCCTGGAAAGACGGAGAAGGGCCGCAAGTTCCTAAATCGCGAGCAGAAAGAGCTCGACGAGCTACCCGCAAGGCTTGAGGAACTGGAGGCCAAGCAGGCAGAGCTTTCCGAACGACTGGCCGATCCAGCGCTCTACCAGAGCAAAGACGGCGAATTCCAAAAGGTCGAAGGGGAACTCCATCAGCTTCACCAGACCATCGAGAAGACAATGGCCCGCTGGGAGGAGCTAGAAAAGCTCAGGAGTGAACTCCTGAGCTAAGGCTCTAGGGGTCTAGGCTGTAGGCTGTTAGGCCAGAAGTGATTCACAGGGATAAAGGGGATAAAGGGGATGAAGGAGATTGATCCAACTTGTCATCGGGTGAGCAACGCACTACCTAGAAAGTAGAGGTCAATGGTATTAATGACTCCCCCTCCGAATAAACTCTCTGGTGAGCACTATGAACGCAGCCTTTCCCGCGACAGTTCTGCGGTAATTTCATGGGGAAACATCACATCTTCAGAAGGATGGGAAAAAATCACCCCCTTGAACTCCGCAATAAACACGGCCATTTGGCCGCCTAGTACCTGTTAGGTCTAAGAACCGAATTGCCTATATACTGAAGAATCTCACAAAATTATGAAAAAGTTACTAACCCGAAGATCGCTGAAAATTCTGAAGATCGTAGTTTTATTTGCGAGCCTAACGAGCGCTTCCACACTGAGCGGGATAGCCAGTGGAGCAGGCCAAGAGTACAACGATGCGGACGCAGCTCTCAATCAAGTATACAAGGAAGTATTGTCTGCTATTAGAGATCCGAAAGAACGCTTGCTCTACGTAGCAGCGCAACAAACATGGATAAAAAACCGAGACGCGAATGTGGCGTTTTTCTCTGAGCATTATCCATATAGCAAAGGGGGGCTATTCTACAATATACACTTGATCAATGAACGGATCGCTTTTTTGAAATCAATACTTGCTACATCACCGAGTGTTGATCCGACGGGGGAGATCCCTGGCGGATACTAATGAAAGACCTAACCAAGCGATGCAGCGAACGCCCTACGGTCGTCGCTGATCTTATACGTTAGATGATTTTGGGCAAACTATTCATAACTGCGTTGTTCGCATTATCGTGCTTGGCGTGTGCATTCGATACGAAACAGCAGTACTGGGATCCCTCATTAGCTGTTCACGATGCGAGTCGAGATATTGCAGCCAGTCGGATTAGGTTTTGCTATATCGGAGGGAGAGCATCTCATGCGCCAGGAATACCCAACTGGGGTTATGAATCTATCCGAAGTTATCCACATATAGAAGTTGGCCCACAGGGTTGCATGCAGGACGATAAGTTTTCTTTTAGGAAAGAGTATGCTACGAGATACAATGAATTTATGTGGCGATATATCTCACATATTCATTGAGATATCATATTATAATTTCACCATCATATAACCAATCACTGGAGCGATCACCATTAGGTCTGACGGTTTACATGGGCCTACCATGCATGGTGTCGCCCAGTTCTAGCCGTTAGACGACTATGATCACCCTGAACGATATTTGTGTTGGAGTAACATTATGTGGATTGTTTTTATATATTAGTTTTCGAGAAAAGACAAAAAATAGATTTATCGAAAAAGGCACATGGCTTATTATTAGAATCTCACTGTCACTGCTGGCAGTTGGATTCTATATAGCGAATCGTTTCTTTGCCTTTATGCCAGAATTGCCTCCTTTCTTAATTATGCCATTTCTTATGATATTTTTGGCAGGATGTGCTTACTACAATTACAAGCATGATAAATGCTTCTAACCAAGCGATGCAGCGAACGTTAGCTCCTTCCAAGATGCTGCCTTCTCGTCTGGTTGTACTATTTGCTTCGTGCTGTCTTTTCAGCGGCTCAGTTCAAGCCCACGTTGATACAACCCTACTTCTCAGGGGCGACAAATTGCTCGGTTTGCCGGAGACTTTTTCCCCGGCGGTGTTTGACCGGAAATTGTTTCGTCTTCGGATCAAAAACCATCAGATGGTTTTCTCCCCGTTTCTGCGCAGCCTTTTCGAAACATCCCACAAGCTTGTGGTCTCCGCGTCTTGGTATCACACAGGCTCGACACTGCCTCCATACATACTTTTTAGCATCTATCCCAAGGGCAAGGATTTCAGCTACAAGATCCTACTCGAACTTGAAACCCTTGCCCTAATTGAAGTTTCAGTGCAGCTGCGTGAGTCCGACGACATCCGTCGTGATTTACAAATCCAGCTCGACGAGCGATTGCTGCGAGACATCGATTCATCCGTTTCGACTCTCGAGTAATGAGCTAACCAGACACTGGAGCCAACCGCCTCGGTGGTTGGAGTAACATTCGCATTCGGGCTTTACTTTCCGCCTCGGCGGCGGCTCAGTTTGAGTTGTTAGGCATGCTTTTCTGCCAAGGCTTGGAAGTTGAGATGCAGCGCTAGGCCGCCAAGCGAACCAAGCCTCTGGGATGAGGCGCGGAGAAGTCCGCAAAGCGGAACCCGAAGGGCGGCACAGCTTTGCGGGAGCAAAGTGCCGTTCAAGCTGTATAAATATACTGCGAGCGCAGGCGAACACCGCGCTGCGCGCAAATCCCAAGCCCCAAGCTGACGCCCTTTAGCAGATTACCACCTAGATCTTGCGGAGCTGAATCGAATCAAACTTCTCATCCCCCTCAATGATGTCACTCATCACGATGAGCTGATCACCCTTATTCAGGAGGCCACGGGAAAGAAGTAGCTCTTCGGCCTTTTTGACAGATTCCTCGGGAGTCGCCCCGAATGGCATCACGAGCGGCATGACGCCCCAGTTGAGCGTAAGATGACGGGCCGTCACTTCCGAAGGGGTGATGGCGTAGATAATTGCGTGCTCAGGACGAATATGGCTGGTGTAGTCGGCCATGTCGCCGTGGCGGGTCAAGACGGCAATGCTAGCTTTCGAAAAGGAGTTGGCCAGAACGACACCGGAGTGCGCGGTCTTCTGACGTGGGGTCAGCAGGGAGGTCTGCTCAGCAAAGTGGGCGCTGCCGCTGCGCTCGATGCGGCGGGCGATACGGTCCAGGACTTTCACGCAATCGACAGGATATTTACCAACGGTGGTCTCACCGCTCAACATGATGGCATCCGTCTGCTCGAAGACGGCATTGGCGACATCGGTGACCTCGGCTCGGGTCGGAACGGGATTCTCGATCATCGACTCAAGCATGTGGGTAGCAACAATGACCTGCTTGCCGATCTTGAGCGCTATCTTGAGAATCTTGCGCTGGATGATTGGCAATTCCTCCATCGGGCACTCGATACCTAGATCGCCGCGGGCGATCATGACCGCATCGGTCTCCTTGATGATTTCGGTGATCAGCTTGACGGCACTCTGATCCTCGATCTTCGCGATAACGCGGGCCTTGCTGTTGTGAAGGGCCAGAACACGACGCATCTCGACGATATCCGAAGGTTCGCGGCAGAAGCTCAAGGCGACGAAATCCACACCTACCTCGGTGCCGACGGCAATATCCGCCAAGTCTTTTTCCGTGAGAGGGGGCAGATTGACCTTCACGCCTGGAAGATTGATATGACGGCGGGAGCCAAGCGCTCCGGGCGTAAGCACCTCGCAGCGGATACGGTTATTGATCTTGGAAAGAACCTTGAGGTGGATGACACCGTTGTCCACAAGGACCACATCTCCCTCGTTGATGTCGTCGATCAGGCCGTCGTAGTTGACGTTGACGGAATAGATTTCCTCGCTACGGGCACCCCGCACTGTGAACTCCATGATGTCGCCAACCTTGAGATCAAGTTTCGTCGGGAGATCACCGGTGCGCACAGCGGGTCCTTGGGTGTCGAGCAGAATGCCTATCGGCATATCAAGTTCGGCAGCGATCTTGCGGATGGTCGGGACGATCTGGCGCACCCAATCATGCTGGGCATGGCTCATGTTGAGCCTAAAGATGTTGGTTCCAGCCAGGATCATCTCGCGGAGTCGCTCAGGAGACTCAGTCGCGGGGCCCAAGGTGCAGATGATTTTGGTTTTACGGAGAGTGGTGGTCATAAAGATGGACTGGTTCGGAAGTGAAAGGCTCAGACTTATCCGTGCAAGTCGAAAAGCGAATCAGAGAGATGCGCTCTTGAAAAGCATCACTTCGAAAAGACTCTGAAGAATTGTTCTGTGGTTTGCTATAATCCGCTTCTCGGAACGACAAAATCAGGGCGCTGCACAGCGGGTAATTCGCCAAGTCTTTTCGGGCGGCGCATCTTCCGTTCCGGAATCAAGCCGTGTTGAAAACAATACTCGGAAATCGTGGCAGCGATTTCGCGTGCCGTCCTTTTTCGATCAATCGAAAGTCCTCCAAGCGATGCGCCTCCTGCATTTGCAACCGCTCCCGGAACGGAGAAGGCTCCTGCCGGCGTGAAGGCTGCCCACGCTCCCGGAGCTATGCCGGACCCACCCGAGGTGAGGAGAGTCAGAAATTGTGCGGGTTTCTTACCGGAAACAGAGAAAACCTGAACGCGAGTCTCAAGCTTGGTTCCCCCAGCTCCAAAACCAACAATCGTTCTCAAGGCGCGACTTCCCTGATTCACGCGGTCATAGATCCCAGTCACGAGCCAGAAGTTCCCTCGCGGCGGCTCCTTCCCCTCCGCAAGGACTTCGGCTGGAGCGACGTATTTGTTGATCTGGTCGACGACTGCGTGGGCGAGAGCGAGCTTCTCGGCAGCTATGAAGGCCGTTAGATCTTTACCCCCACGATCCACGCGGAAGCTGTCTTCCGGCGTTTTGAATTCCTGGACATAAATCCTGGCAGGAAGTTTTTTTGGAGCTTCTCCCTTGGAAAAAACATTGCCGACTCCTACCGAGGCGCATCCCGAAAGTGACAGCAATGTGGCGGCAAGAAGAAGCCGGGACGAGAAAGAAACGATATGTAACAAATTCAAGGGAGATGAATTTGCTCGCGAAATCCGCGATGTCCATGAAAAAAACAGGATGCCATGACAGCTGCCGAAGTCCCTCATCATCTCCCCGGGCCTCTGCTCCTGCTCCCCTTTTTCCTTCAGTTGCTGGCTATCGCCGTGATGCCTTTCCTGGCTCATCGCTGGTGGGAGCGTCATTACCCCAAGGTTGCCATGGTGCTCGGCGGATTTACAGGGGGTTACTATCTACTGATTTATCACGATGCTCATCGCATCGGCGAGGCCCTTCATGAATATGGAAGCTTCGTGATTCTGCTGGCCTCGCTCTTTATCGTGGCTGGGGGAATCCATATCAGTATCCGAGGGGAGATGCGCCCTTCGGGGAATCTGCTCTTTCTACTCACCGGCGCGGTGCTGGCTAATCTGATCGGAACGACGGGAGTCTCGATGCTGTTGATCCGGCCCTGGATTCGAATGAATAAGTATCGATTCACCGGTTTTCACACGGTTTTTTTCATCTTTCTCGTTTCGAATGTCGGTGGAGCCCTGACCCCCATCGGAGATCCGCCCCTTTTTCTAGGCTTTCTCAAAGGAGTACCCTTCTTCTGGACTCTGTTCCATCTCTGGCAACCGTGGCTCCTGGTCACTCTGGTCTTGGGCGCGATTTTCTACCTGATGGATCGTGAGAATTTTCTCAGGGCGCCCCGCGCCGTACGCTCTGTTTTGGTGGAGGAGAAAAGAAGAGCCGGTGAGCCCGCCTTCTCTGTTGAGGGCATCGCTAATCTGCTTCCTCTGGGGGCGATCATAGGAGCCGTCTTCCTGCCAAGTCCGTGGCGCGAGATCATCATGGCCCTCGCTGCTCTCCTCTCCTGGTATCTCACCCCCCGACTGATCCATCAACGGAATGACTTTTCGTTCAAACCGATCAAGGAAGTGGCTTGGATTTTTCTTGGGATTTTTCTCACGATGATCCCCGCCCTTGATTATCTCGGGTACCATGCCCCTGCTCTCGCCGCTACCATGGGCATGGGAAGCACTCACTTCTATTATGCCACGGGAATTCTCTCCTCCGTTCTCGATAATGCTCCAACTTATCTGGCCTTCCTTTCCGTGGAGATGGGCCTGCAGGGCGGTTCACTGAACCACCCCCAGGACATCATCAGGGTTGCCAGCGAAGACCCGGCACATCTGATGGCGATCTCCCTGGGAGCGGTCTTCTTCGGCGCCATGACCTACATCGGTAACGGACCGAACTTCATGGTGAGAAGCATCGTGACAGGGTCGGGCGAGAAGTGCCCAGACTTCTTCGGATACATATTCTGCTATGCACTCCCAATTCTGCTCCCGGTGCTAGCGCTGGCCGGTTGGTTGTTCCTCAGGTAGCATCACATTATGTTTACTGGACTTATTGAATCTCTCGGGACTGTTCGATCGCTCGAGAAGCGCGGCGATGCCGCCCGCGTCTCTCTCGAGACTCCCTTGGCGATCGACCTCTCCCTGGGTGAAAGCCTGGCCGTCAATGGTTGCTGCCTCACCGTTACGACCAAAGATTCCGCCTCGGCAAGTTTCGATCTCCTGGGAGAGACCCTTGCACGGACAAATCTCGGTCATCTCGCTGCCGGATCACGGGTCAATCTGGAACGCGCCCTGCGAGCAGACGGCCGTTTCGGAGGACACTTTGTCCAAGGCCATATCGACACGACGGCCAAGGTCATCTCTGCAGAAAAAAAGAACGGAGATCTCCTTCTTCTGATCGAACTTCCTCCGGCGGGAGCCCTTTACTTCATCGAAAAGGGATCAATAGCCGTGAATGGAGTTTCGCTGACCGTCTCTTCTCTCACGAACGATCACTTCGGCCTCTGGATCATACCACACACCCTTCAAGAAACGAATCTGGGAGATCTTAAGAATGGTGATCTCGTGAACCTCGAGTATGACATGCTCGCCAAGTATGCCGAGCGACAAATTGGTAATAGGTTCTCGGGCATGGGTGATAGGGACTGAAGATCTTGGCTGTTGTTCTATCCCCCATAGCCCATCCCCGATTCCCCATCACCCAACCCCCATGCTTCGCATCGCTCTCCTCATGCTCTTTCGGGATCGAGCTAAGTATGTCATGCTCATCGTAGGACTGACCTTCTGCTCTCTTCTCATGACCCAGCAGTCCTCGGTCTTTTGCGGACTCATGCTCTGGACCTCGGCAACGGTCCGAAACATCGGGGCCAAGGTGTGGGTCTTCGATGCCAAGGTGGAGCAGGTCAACGAAGTGATCCCACTTCGAGAGATTGAGGTCACACGGGTCCGCGGTATACCTGGAGTCGAATGGGCCGTTCCCCTGTATGTCGGCATTGAGCAGGCCCGACTCAGCGACGGATCCTTCCAGAATATTCAGTTGGTGGGACTCGACACGGCGACTTTTGTTGGTCGTCCCATGGAGATCACCAAGGGAAGGATTGAGGACCTACGTATGCCGGACGCCGTCATCATCGACCAAGTCGGTGTTGATAAGTTCCGAAAAAAGGGAATCACGATCGATATTGGAACCACCTTTGAGATCAACGACAAGACAGCACGCGTCGTGGCGCTCTGCCACGCCAACCGGAGCTTCCTCGGGCAACCTTACATCTACACAACCTATGATCGGGCACTTCAGTTTGCGAAGCCCCAGCGAAAGATGATGAGCTGCGTCCTGGTAGAGCCCAAGCCAGGGGTTTCCTCCAAGGAGCTTGCTGAGAGCATCAGTGCGATTCCGGGCCTGCGAGCCTTCGAACGCGACGATCTCTTCTGGAGTACCGTGTGGTGGTATATCAAGAACACCGGCATCCCAATCTCCTTTGGCACGGTTGTTCTTATGGGGGTGATCGTTGGCATCGCAATCGCTGGGCAGACCTTCTACCTCTTCATTCTGGATAATCTCCGCTACCTGGCAGCGCTGAAGGCCATGGGCGCGCGTATGCCGATCTTGGCCGCCATGGTCTTTCTCCAATCCTTCTCCGTAGGATTTGTCGGCTTCGGTCTCGGTGTCGGGTTAACATCGATCTTCGGATACAAGGTTCTTAAAATCGAACAGCCACCTTTTTTCATGCCGTGGCAGGTTCCGGCCTTTGTGGCAGTGATCATTATCCTTATCTGCTGTTTTTCAGCAGCAATTGGCCTTCGCCAGATCGCAAAGCTGGAGCCAGCCGTCGTCTTCAAATGAGCTCTTACGAAGCATCGCAAGTAGGGTCGGGTTCCATAGCTGTGGCAGTCCGCAACGTGACGAAGATCTTTCAAAACGGTGACACCCCTACTTATGCCCTGCGTGATGTTTCCTTCGAGGCTCGATGTGGGGAACTCACCATGATCGTCGGCCCCTCGGGTTGCGGAAAGACAACCCTACTAAGCGTGATCTGCGGGACATTGGCGATAGACTCCGGCAGCATCGAGGTCTTTGGAAAAAACCTCGGCTCCATGAGTTCCTCGGAGGTGACCGGGTTCCGCAGTAAGAATGTGGGATTCATCTTTCAGCAGTTCAACCTAATCCCAACCCTTACCGTGGTGGAGAATGTTTCCATCCCGCTCATCTTACAGGGTTGGAACTACCGCAAGGCCGAGGAAAAATCTGCAGCGATCCTTAAAGATGTGGGCCTGGGCGAGCGTATTCGATCGTTTCCAAAACAGCTCTCCGGGGGGCAGCAGCAACGGGTTGCAATCTCCCGCGCCCTAGTCCATGACCCCAAACTCATCATCTGTGACGAACCGACCGCCTCACTCGATGCCAAGACCGGTCATCATGCTTTGGAACTTCTTAAGAGGAGCGCCTGTGCCCCCGATCGCTGCGTGATTGTCGTCACCCACGACAGTAGGATTTTTTCCTTCGCAGATTGGATTGCGGAGATGGAAGATGGCAGAGTCGTGAAGAGTTGTCGCGCCGCCGAATATCATCATGCTTAAACGTATCAGCATCTTCCTAGCCCTTGCGGGGATCCTCGCAGTCACCCTGCTCGTGTTCCGACTGAAGAAAGCCCCGCCAACACCAATTCCCTTGGTTGAACCGTCACGGGCACCCTATGCCGACTCCATCGGAGCCCGCGGGATCGTTGAGGCGGTCAACGAGAACGTCATCGTCTCTCCCATCTTGCCGGGCTTGATCATGGATATTTACGTCAAGGTGGGAGACCAGGTGAAAAAGGGGGATCCCCTGTTCCGTCAGGACACACGCGACGCTGAGGCAAAGGTCTCGGCGCAGCAGGCTCAGGTCGTACTGCTGGAGGCGCAGGTCAAGGAGGCTGAGGTCAAGGTAGAGGATAAGAAGGATGATCTCGCCCGGGCGGACCGACTCCTCGCGCAGCGGGTGATCAGCGAGGATGTGCAGAAGCGCAAGTACTTCGACCTGCAGGCGGCGGAGTCGGGCCTGGGTTCCGCACGAGCGAATCTCGTGCTGGCCCGCGCCCAGTTAAGGCAAGCCGAGGTGACGCTCGATCTGCTCACCGTCCGCGCACCGCGGGATGGTGAGATCCTCAGGCAGAACATGCACGAGGGGGAATACGCGGGGGTCGCTTCTTCGGATCCGAACGCTCCTTCCCTGCTGCTTGGGGAAACCACCCACCTGCAGCTCCGTGCCGACGTGGATGAGGATAGTGCGTCGCGAGTTCAGACCGGCGCTATGGCCGTGGCCTACATCAAAGGGATGCACTCTGATCCGATTCCTCTCCGCTTCGTCCGGATCGAACCCTACATCACCGTGAAGAAGTCCCTCACGGGAGACAGTAGCGAGCGCGTCGACACCCGCGTCCTGCAGGTGATCTACCAGTTCGACAAGACCAAGGTGCCTGTATATGTAGGCCAGCAGATGGATGTATTCATCGACGGGGCTCCTCAGACAACAAATGTGGCTCCCGCCCCGGAAAACACCCACTCCGTCATCATCCTTCCATCATCCGCGCACCCCTGATCCCCTCTGGCAGGGATGCCCGCAGGGAATTAGCCGCCCGTTTCCAGCGACTCATGTCTGAACCGAAGACGCTAAGCTACAGTCAACCTGATCCCACGAGGCGAACCGACCTCGACGCCCTGCGCGGCGTCGCGATGATTCTCGGCATCGTCCTGCATGCCTTGCTGAGTTTCATTCCGACTCCGTGGCCCGTTCAGGACACCCGTCAGAACAGCTTGTTCTTCATTCCCTATGCGGCGATCCACATGTTCCGGATGCCGCTCTTCTTCCTGATCAGCGGATTCTTCACAATGTTCATCCTCCAACGGCACGGCCTTGGCAAAATGATCCGCCAGCGGGTGCAGAGGATCCTCCTCCCCCTGCTGCTTGCCCTGCTCACGATCGTCCCCGTGGATAATCTCCTCAAGCGCGAGGCGCGTATGCTGCGTGCCCCCGATCCAGCGAAACGGAGCCACCTAGTGAATGCGATCCTCTCAGGTGATCAGACGGCGGTGATCTGCCAACTCGACATGGGGACATCCGTCAATGAGGCCGACCCCGCTTACGGACTCAGTCCGCTCTGCTTGGCCTCGCTCGCGGGAAACGATCAGGCGGTCTCCCTGCTGCTGGATCGCGGGGCGGATCTGAGCGCAAGAGATTCCTCAGGGAACACCCCTCTTCATGAGGCAGCCCTGTTCTGCCATCCCAGTACAGTACGGCTACTCCTTGAACATGGGGCGGACCCCTCCGCAAGAAACACAGCGGGATCGACCCCTCTGGGCATCTGCGCTGCAACATTGGAACTGAAGAAGGATGCCGCCGCCAAACTCGGAATCAAACTTCCCGGGAATCCGGAACTTCGCGGAAGAATTCATGCCACGGTTGAGGTGCTTGCCAAGGCGCAAAAAGCCCGATCGTTTGCTGCGTGGTTCGACCGCGTCTCAGCACTCTACAGGGAGTTTCTTATCTCCGACCATTTCCTGATCAGCGTGAAGGGGCACGGGATCCATCTCTTCGACGAGGAGTTACTCGATCACCTCTGGTTCCTTTGGCTGCTGCTCTGGCTGGTGGGAGGCGTTGCCTTGGCGGTCTGGGCGGGCCTTCCACCCTCGGGAAAGTTCCTCTGGTGGATCCCCCCCCTAACTCTGATTCCACAGGCATTCATGGGGACTGCGCTCGGGCCCGATGCCTGGTTGGGCCCTCTTCCACCTCCCCATCTTCTGCTCTACTACGGTCTGTTTTTCTGGTTCGGTGCCGCCATTTTTTCACGTGATGGGATGGCAACGGGCATGGGAAGGGGTTGGCAGATTCTGCTTCCGGCGGGATTACTGATCCTCTTGCCTGCGGCATTCCTGCTAATCGGCGACCGTGGGGCCGGATCAGTCGTGCAGTGTGGTTATGCATGGGTTGTCACACTCGGCATCATGGGGCTCTTTGCCCGCTACTTCAGCCATCTCGGCTACCGCGCACAATGGTTCTCCGACTCAACCTACTGGATGTACCTCGCCCATCTTCCACTGGTTTTGGCGATCCAGATCGCGGTGGTGAGCTTGCCTTGGCCTCCCTCCCTCAAGTTCTCGCTGGTGATGGTTCTCGTCACGCTCCTGCTGCTCACCTCCTACCGCTGGCTGGTCCGATACACCTGGATCGGCACCTTGCTCAACGGCCCCAGAAAGCCACCACAGGCGGGATAAAGTAACTCGCCCTAGGCGACTGGGTCACTGGCGGATCTCATGGCCAGCGGCCCAGGACATCAGGAGATCTACCCAGACATTCAAGCGCTCCTGCAAAGCGGCTGTCGGATCAAATACACCTGTTCTGTGCATCAGGTAATCGTTGTTTTCCAAAATCAGTTCCCGATAAGCCTCGCTCAATGACTTCCTGAAGTGATCCGTGGTGGTGCATTCCTCCCATGGCAAAACGCGGTGGCGCAAGCCGAGCGACGCAGCGTGGGCCGCATTCATTTGCTGCTCGGGTTGAGCCGTGACAATGAGAATGATCGGCTTGTCCAGAGCGCTTGCGGCGGCCAGCGCCGCCATGCCGGGAGCAGACACCAGCAACTCAGCGCGGGCGGCGACTTCGATCCAATCCGTTGCATAAGGATGCCAGCCGGGGCGATCGGCATAACCCTCGCCAAGGAAGAAAACACCACCATCCCCAGACTCATCGGCATTGGCGGGATGATGTTCATCGGGAGAGGGCGCCATCGCTTCCTGAAGTCCCGTTTCCAAAGCCCCCGCCAAGGCAGGATCGGAAAAATGGGGGTTAAGATAGACGGCAACTTTTCGAGCGGGCTGATTGGCTTGCCCCGAGTCGATCAGGGCAAGCGGTGTCGGTAATTGATGTTCAGGTAATGAGGAGTCCACTCGCTCCGGCACCGGGAAAGCAAAATCATGGACAATCCTGCCGCGCGCGCGTGATAACCCGAATCGTACCCACCAACGGAAAAAATACGCACACGGCTTCCAAAGACGTCCCACGAAATTTTGCTCAAGCGATTCCCTTAGGCTCCAGCCATATACATGAACGGATCGCTTGCGCCACGGGTAGAGACCACCCATCACAAGAAGGGCTGGATGGAAGGAATCGCTCACGATCAAATCTACCCCGATAAAACGCTGGGCTAACCGGCATCCGTCCCAAAGCATATTCCATGGTAGGAATAAATAGGATGCGACTCGCAAATCCGTGGCCCATGTCCGCATTTTTTGCCGCTTATCGAAAAGTACTGTGTAATGTCGGGACAGAACTTCCGCTGGAACGCCAAATTCGGCGAGGAATTGGCGCCCGGGATCGGATGTGGTCAGAACCGTAACATCCGACCCGCGTGCGCGCAGGGAATGGTAGAGCAACTGTCCACGCATGAGATGTCCGCGCGCATCCGCTGTGGCCAAGAGTAGAATGGACGGTCTCTTCACCGGCTTCATTCTTCTTTTCGCAAAAAGTGCCTGTGCAAACTTAATGCGAGCACCATATATGCAATCAGCGTTATTCCCACCAACTGCAGGGAGAGGGCGCCGATCGCTTGTCTCGTCGTGAAATGCTCACCGATCTCGTAGAGAGGGAACGGGAAATTCAAAGTGATGTAGTCGATGGTTCCACGAAAGGCCCAGAAGGCGGGAACAAAAAGTTTGGCAATGGTTGTCAGCGCCCCGCCGGTCAATCTAATCAACATGCCACAAAGAACCAGTTGAGGGAGAATGAGCAGGGGGAGCGTCAGTAGTGCCTGATCGCGGGTCTTCACAAGCCCTGAAATGACAAGACCAATACCCGCGCATACCATCGCGGAGAGCCAACCGACGACAAGGAACGGAGCAAGGGCCCCCAAAGGTGCCCCTGCCGTTGTTAGTCGAAATATTCCCTGAAGTAAGCAGGTAGAAGGGACAATCTGGATGGCCAGCACCACCCCCAGTAGGACAAATTTCGAGGCGATGTAGGCACTGGTTCTGACGCCGTTGGCAGACTCCCTTTCGAGAATTGGGCGCTCCTTCACGATCTCCGTTAGTCCGGCGAGGAACCCAAGGATGAGCATTCCGAACAAGACCGTGAAGCGAAACTTCCACGTCGGCCACGGATTGATGATCTCCTTCTCGGGTACAACAGGAATCTTACCGGCAAGAGCCTGTTTCACGATCAAAGCGGTTTCCGGTGAGCAGAGTCGCTGCTTCAGGCCCTGCTCCTTGTCCAAAAAGACTCGGATTTGAGCAGGGACACTGATTCCTTCGTTCTGATCAGTCTCGGACAAGGCGAGGGCTCTTAAAGTGTGGCCCCAGAGTTGTCCGGCCAGCTGGATTTCCCTCGGCTCCAGCGGCCTGGAGAGGATCGCTTTCTGGCCAAAGTGCTCCTTGGCAAACGCCGCGTAGGCAATCGCCACCATTACCAACGGAACGCCGATCAGAAACGCAAGCGAACGCCTGTCGCGGAAGAGGACCTCCAGTCCCCGCTGCAACAGGGCACTGAACTGGCGAAACCAACCGGATCTTACAGGAGGTTGAAGCGGTGCAGCTTCGCGTGAGGGTTCGTCCTTCGCGGTTTCGCGAGCGTCAGCTCCCTGAGGGTGAATAGCCTTGTGCAGGCTGACCCATTGATCGACGGGCTGATCCTCAAGCAGCAGGTAGATCTGCGAGAGCCGATGGACGCCGAAGTGATTCAGTGACTCCTTCACGCCGCCCGACCAGACCAAATGTCCTGAGGCAAGGATAAGCAGGCGGTCGGCAAGCTTGGCATTTTCAAGGTGGTGGGTAATGCAAAGGAGCGTGATGGAGTATTTTTTTGCATACTCGGCGAGGAGGTGCATGATCCGCGCATCACTGGCCGGATCGAGGCTGCTCGTCGCCTCGTCGACAATCAGGATGCGCGGCAAGGAAAGCAGTTCCACGGCGAGGCTGACCCGCTTCGACTCTCCTCCGGAGAGATTTCCGACCGGCGTCTCATGAAGGTGGAATATCCCCACATCCTTCTCTATCGCATGGATGCGCTCGGCGATCTCTTTCCGGCTCATCGAGGGGGGCAACCGCAGTTTAGCGGCATACTGCAATGCCCTTCCGACCGGGAGTTCATCATGAACAATTTCCTTCTGAGGCACATACCCGATGAGCCCGTTGAGTAGCTCGGAGTCCCCGCTCACACGAAGCGAACCGAACCGGATCTCACCCCTGCTTGGGGTCAGTTGTCCCAGCAGCGTACGCACCAGGGTGGTCTTTCCGGCACCGCTCGGCCCGAGAACGCAGACAAACTCACCGGGCTTCACGGAGAGCGAGATGTCTTTGAGCAACTCAGGGCCTGAATCGCCGGCCGAGACGGCCAGTCCCTCCACCTTGAGGGAAAGATTTCCGGTGGCAGTTGTGGAAGAAGTGTCGGGAAGAGTTGATGTCATGGCAGTTGGTCTTCGTAGGTGGTGGGGGGCAGGGCAGGGTCGAGAGGTTTCTTGAACCGGTAATATTTTCCATCCTCGGTGGTTACTCCCGACCGAAGCACGGTTCCGTCGGCTTGCACCTCAAAGGGCAGTTGATCGTTGTAAAGATTCCTCAAAAGATTTGCCCGTGTCACCGACGCACCGAAGGGCGTGAACCCGCTGTTCCCCTTGGGATCAATCACCTTTTCTGAGGTGAGAACCAGCATCGGAAGCAGCATTTCGTCCGTGGTCGCTTCACCCAGGAAAACGGGCCTGGGGGGACTGAATGGATTCTTCGGATTTGCAGCGCTATTGTCGTAGATGGCAGAAAACCTGATTTTGGTTCCTTTGGGGAGAAAACGGGGCTCTTTGAAAAAGTAGGGCTGCTGCCATTCGTATTGCCAATGCGGGATCTTCGAGATTGTGAAACGGGTATGGTCCGGCAGGATGGCTATCGCATCCATGGACTGGGCCAGAAGGTGCGCATGCGGACCGATGCCCGCAATCATGCAATCCTCCGGAACTGTCCACTCTCCGGTGACCTTCATATTCTTGATCCCGGCGGGAATGACCACCATCTCGCCGTGAAGGAAACGAAAGCCCATGATCTTGGGAGGGATTTTGCCGTCTTTGCGCAGCCAGAGCCCCATCCGGGTGGAATCCTGAGACTGGATGCCGTTGCGATGATAGTGCATCTGGGCAATGAGATCGCTTCCCGCGGGAATAATGTAATCGGCATCCGAGGGGGCCGCGTAGGCACTCGTGCCCGGAACGTAGGCGCCGATAAAGCTCAGGAGCGGCATGCCGTCGGGGCGGGGCGGGGCGATGCGGAAACCGACCCCATGGCGCGCCCAGAATCCGGGGCCTTGATCACCCTCGGTGAAGGTTGGACCTGGACCACCGTAATCGTGCAGGGCTTGTAGCGCCTCGGCATGGGGCAGATACCCGATGAGCGCGTGATGCACGATTGACCGGTTGGAGGGAAGCAATTGGATAGCCCGGACACGCAGGTCCGCGCTGTTGTTAATAGGAAAAATAAGATGGCGGTAAATATCATTCCCCATTGGGCCGAGGTGGAACGACTCTCCTTGCTCGAGAATGATGTCGGGAGGGCCGAGATCTTCCTGAAACCTAGAGCAATCGGGCAACGGGTCTAACGGAGGGGCCGAGTTGGAGTCACCTTCCGGCTTCCCTGACTTGATCCAGGATTCGAGCGTCTTCAGTTCTGCAGGGCTGATCGTGTTCGCATTGCGGATTGCCAGATCACTCTCCACTTGGGCGGGCGGCATCCGGCCGGCCTTAATCTCCCGGAGCCCCGTCTTCATCCAGTCTGCCGCATCATCGTAGCTGGTGAGGGTGAACGGCCCCGCATTCCCCTCGCTATGGCACATCATGCAGTGGTTGCGTAAAATCGGGGCCACATCCTTGTGGTAGGTAATCATCGTTTCCTGGAATGGCGCGGGTGTGGAGGCGGGAAGCGGATCCTGACGCACGATCGCGCACCCGACGGGGAGCGTGCGGGGAACCTGCACCACCGATCCCGAAATAACATCACTCAGAGCCTCCCTCAGATCCTCCCTCACGGGAGTTTGGCTTTGCACGCCGCGTACCTGATAGAGGTCGTTGATGCGGCCCATGTACCGCACCTTGCCGTAGCGATCCAAAACGAAAGCCTCCGGAGTCACGGTTGCTGAAAGAGCTGTTGCCACCTTGACGCCGTTATCGACAAACAACGGAAAGGAGATGCCATAATCCTTTTTGAATTTCTCCAAGTCGGCTGCCGGCGAGCCATCAGTAAAGACCCCGAGAATTTGCACGCCGCGTGATTGCATATCTTTCCAAAGCTTCTCCAAAACCGGAGCAGATCTCTGGCACAGAGGGCAGGTGGCATACAGGAACACGACGACCGTGGCGGATGTCCCGGTGAGTTGCGAAAGCGGACGGAGAAGCCCCGAGGGGTCGGTGAGGGTAAGTGTATCGGTTGCGATTGCAGCCTCCGGCAATGGAGGGAGATTACTCTGCTGAGCATTCGGAGCTCCTTCCCCCTCTTGCATCGGTCCGTTTTGCGCAAAAGCAAAACTCGGCGACCACAGAAGCATGACAACCGCAAGCACTCCAGCCACTGGCAGAAAAACCACCCCGATGGGACTCAGCCTATAAAGAAGACCGCGCGACTTCACCCTATTCGCCCCCTCTACGGAAAATTCAGATGCGGGACTTGGGGTCACATGAAGAGGGTGTGGGACGTAAAACTTAAGATCGATTACCCTGCCATAAAACCCCATTTTATCAATCCGCTACCTCAGGCCCTCAACTCTGATCCGAAGGCCACTCACCCCTAACGCGACAGGCTTTCTGCCCGCACTCTAGGGGAGGAATGGCAACAGGGCTTGGTGCGGCGTCCCACTAATGGATTCACAGGGTGGGCCGTCGTGATAGCTCATCGAGGCCGAGTCACCAGAGACCTCAAGCACCGTCAGGCTGACTGTCGCGGCGTCATCCCGGTGCATGCAGACCGAATCAGCTCCGGGTTCCGGATTATGTGCGGAGTGAAGGCGTTCCAGCCAGGAGAGTGTCCCAGCGTCACTTGCCTTGGCGGCATCGCGGCAGACATCGCCGCGGACCCTGGAGGCCGAGGCCTCGTCGTGTCCTGACGAGAACCAATGACCGCAAGACCAGGGATGATACACCCTCTCCACGCCGGATTCGTAGGATCTGTATTCGCAGACGCCATCGCCCTGTGACCTCATTAGAATCAGGCGGAATGGCTTGAGTCGGGAGAGGGGAAAGGAGAGCAGGCTTCTCTCCGCCTCCTCCAGATAAGAGCAGGAGAGCAGTCGTGGGATGATCATTCCACGACTGAAGGCGGGTTCGCTCCTTAGTTGCGGGCGAGAATACCAGTTGATTAGCGAGGCGCAAATCCCCGCCTCGTTGATGCCCACCCAGGTTCCACCGCCTGGCTCCGAGGGATAGAGGGCGGCAAGATCACCGCACCGATGAACGGCAGGAGGGAGTCCGGACGCACGGGTGCGCTGTTCGTCGCGGTTCATTGCAAGCAGGAATCCATCGGTCTTGGGCACAAAGGAAAGGGTGCACATGACTTAGTCTGCGATGGGATGGCAGCGGCTGAGCCGGCGGTAAGCCAGCCACTCGCGCAGGATGGTCTCCAGGGTATCAGGTTGGTGCCCCCGCGCACGGTTGGCCGCCCCTACCGCAAAGGCTAGTTCCCAGTGAAGGAAGAGGAGCAAGAAGGCCGCGCGGATTCCCTTCGAGGAGTCGTAGGCGCTGGTCGGTTCTCCGGCCACGCCGTTGAGTTCGATGATACTGAACCGCACCCCCTGACGCAGCTCCTCAGGGGTAGAGTAGCGGACATCGTAACGTCCGATGAAGAAGCCGTTGAGGTTCCTTGAAATCCCGTCGATCCGCTCCTCCAGAAGTGTGCTGTGCAGGTGCATCCCGTCACGGAAGAGACACCCCTGCGCATGGTTTCCGGCATGAACCAGCCGGATGGATTCACCGTCAGCGGGAACCTCCCCGCGTCGTTTCCGCAGGCGTACGAGCAGTATCGGGGCTTGTTGCCGGGCGCGCTCATCAGCATAGATGAGTTCCTCGATGCTCCTCCTTCCATCGCCGCGCAATTCCGGAAAATGTTTTTCGGTGATGGCAATAATCCTTCCCCTCTCCTCGGAAGGCAACCGGCAGTAAAAGAGGCCCGCCTCACATGGTCCGGCGACATAACGTTGGACGATCACAGGGACAGTCACTGCGTCGAGATATGCGGCGGCTTCTTCCCGCGAACGTGCAATGCGGAACCCGCTGCCTCGAAATCCAAGGTCAGGCTTGAGCACCACGGGATAGCTCTCATCCTCGGAGCCCATGAAGCTTTCAAGAGTCGCCATCCGGTCACTCTCCGTCGGGATGAGGGCGGTGGGTGGAACGAATCCGGGAGCGACCATTCGGAGTTCCCGTAGGGTTTCGATCTTGGATTCCCCGATCAGCCCCCCCGTCTTCATGCCCGGATTGGCAGCACTTGGAAGGGTCAGCGAGCCATGGCGTACGGCGAGAGCGCAGTAGCGAAGAGCAATCGGAAAATAGAAGATCCATGCCGGCCAGAACTCCCACTGCGAGAGCCATCCGCGCAGACGGGGAAGCAGATGGATCACCCCAAGGAGAAGTAGGGATCCTCCCATGATCAGGTAGAGGTGTCCCTTGAATGCCTGAAAAGTAGCCGGGGCGGCTTTGCCCATGATCTTCACCAATGCGAAGATCAGGATCGACCAGATCGCCGCCATCACCCCCGTGACGGCGGCGAAGAGGAGTGCGTTCATCCGGAGAAATCCGGCGGCGAGGAAGGTCGTCAGTCTCAGCCCGGGAATGAACCTTGAGACAACCAATGCAAGGATCCCGCGCTTGCCGAACCACTCCTCGCTCTTTTCCAGCTTGGAAGACCAGGCTGCCCCCCTTCCCATGAATCGCTCGGATAGCGGGCGCCCGCCGTAACGGGCAATCAGGAAGAGGAGAACGTCCCCGGACCAAAGTCCTCCGAAGCAGGCAAGGAGGCAGGGAGTCGCAGGTAGGGATCCCGAAGCGGAGGCGACTGCGGCACCCAGCACGGCGGCATCTTCCGAAAGCCAGGTGAGGAAGAAAATCCCGACCAGTTGCCAGCTAACGGATCCCATTCAGCGGGCCCCCGCCGTTTCAAGCCGGTGACGGATCGTGGAGGGAGCCACCCCGAATCCCTGCGGCACATGCAGATTTGCCCCGCGCAGAAGCATCGCGATCAGGGCATAGTGATGGATGCCATGGCTGATGCAGAACATCATTTCACGCCCTAGGGTGGAAGAGGAGGCACCCGCATCCTCCTCCCCATAGGTGATGCCGCACCGGACCTCGATGGGATTTTCACCGGCAAGTTTGCGGAGACCTTGTACGCGGGCCAGCAGTTCCTGAGTAGCCGAAACGGCGGCCTTACGATCCGTTTCCAGAAGGGATTCGCGAGTCCGCGCGTCATAGTCGATGATTCCGCAATCCAGTCCGGCAAAAAGCTGACGGAAATGATCGAGACTGTGCCGGTAGTGGGCTCCGATGGAGGCTCCGTTGCCGATCGGGTTGGGCGCAACGAACTCCTCCTGAGAGAGACTCTCAATCAGATCCTGGCCTTGCAGCAGGACCACGTCCAAGGCGTCGGCCAACCCGCGCATCGTCAGAAGGGAAGGAACTTCCCGACGAATGGGATCGAGCGACGGTGCAGGAAGAGCACGATGGCGGAACAGAGAGCCACCGTCACAGCGAGGCCGAAGAGTTCGCCATGGTCGTTCATCACAACGATGCCGAGCACGGTGAGATGGCTCATGATGGCTCCCCCCATGACAGCGATCGCGAGACCCGCACCGAGCCATGCTGTACGAGGGATAACGAGTAGGATGGCGGCGATCAACTCAACGACTCCCGAACCGATCCGACCGGGGGCACCTAGGCCTACCTTATCGAAGATGTAGACCGACTCGGGGGCGGCGGTGAATTTGAACCAGAGGGTCTGGGCAAGGATGACGGCAGCGGTGAGGCGCAGGATCCAGTCGAGGATAGAGATGGATTTCGAGAAGGCGGTCATGATGATTGAATGGTTACTGGATGGATGCTTGGAAGGAAAGAATACTTCCCCTTCTTCTCCACAAGAGGCAGCCAGACCTTGTCTGCATTCTGCAGGTGGTCCGCGAAGATCGGGGGGGCTGCCCTTCCTTCATGCATCTTCGGTTCCTGGGGATTAAGGCCACTACCTCATGGAGAATGTCGATTTTGATAAAATACCGATATGAGCCCCCCCCGAGGCGGGCAATTGTGCTGACAATCGGTGATTCTTTATCAGAGGATCTCTCGGTGAATTCCGATTCCCCAAATAAGGATGATCCAAGCAACGGCGCAATTTATTCCAAGATCTCACTGCTACGGCTGGCTTGGTATTTCTTCTTGATTGCCCTGACCACGGTTCAAGGAGCCGCAGGCCACCTGCGCCGTCAGGTGGTGCAACGACGGAGACTGATTCCGGAGAAAGAATTTATCGAGAGTTTTGCATTGGCGGAGTTTCTTCCTCAGCCGGACAGCACCTTCGGGCTAGCCGTGCATGTCGGTCATCGGGTGAGAGGAATTCCCGGAGCCATCGTAGTTGCGACTGCCATGATCATACCTTCGTTTCTTCTCGCCCTTCTTTTGGGAAGCGCCTTCATCCATTTTCACAAGGTCACGTGGGTTGTGGCGATTGCGGCTGGCGCTGGAGCAGCGGTTTGCGCCGTGATCGGGGCCACTCTTCTGGAAATCGGCAGAAAGGCCGTGATCGACTACCGTGATCTACTGCTGATTCTCTGCGTTTTCGTGCTGTTGCGTTACGGGATTCTCCATATCTCCGGCGTCTTGCTCTTTGTTGCACCCTTTGCTCTATGGCTTCATCGCCCCTCCCGTCACGAGAAGTTAAATAGCATGATTGAACCTCCTGGGCTTGTGCCCACGCTTGGGTTCCGACACCTCCTGCGGAAGAAATTCGATCAGATCTTTAACTCGGAGCGGTGGGGTATGGTTATGACGGCGATAGTGCTCTTGGCGATGATGGGGATTATTGCATCAGTAGAGAAAAGTGGCCCCGTCCTTTGGGGGAAAATCCATGGCACTATCTTTCATGATCACATGCCGGACAAGGAACAGGCATGCCCTGCCATACCCATTAAGTTACCACAATCTGTATCACCTTCGGCATTTCCGATAGCATCCATCTGCACCGATCTAGTCTCAACCTTCTCCGCCCTCTCCGTTTGCGCGTTCGGAGGCGAGGAGACCATCCTTCCCTGTATGCAGAGGGCCAGCGTGAGTCATCACAACTGGATGGATAAAGGTGATTTCTTGAACTTTTTTTCACTCAGTTTCATCATCCCGGGACCCAGCATGCTGGCTGCCTTCATCGGACTCAAGGCCTGCTCCCCGTTTGGAGAGGAATGGGCTCTTGTTGGGGCTTTCATCACAATGCTGGCACTCTTTATTCCCAATATTGTAGTTATTCTTGCTGCTGCCCATTCGTGGGATTGGTTGAGTCACTGGCGCTGGCGCCCCTCGATTGGCAAGGCGCTCCTCCTGATCGCGAGCGGCGCCCTGGCGGCGGCCTTTATGTTCATCACCGAGTCGGCTGTAGAGTCCACTGCATCTGCCGTCATTGCCATCGGGTGTGCTTTGATCCTTCTGCTGACTGATCTTAATCCTGTCCTGATTATCTTGCTCTCTGGGGTTGCTGGGTTGTTGTTTTTGGGGTGATCGTATAATGCGATACTTTATCCTCATCCTGCTTTGCTTCGTCGAAGTGCTGAGCGCTGGGAGCGCCACCGAGTTAGTGAACGTGGGGTCGTTGAAAAACCCTCCCCTCGAGGAGATCCGTTACGCAACAACCTTCAATTTCACGGGAACAAAGCTCTATCCCTTTCCGGTGGCCTATGTGCGGAGGGAACTGATTCCACGTCTTGAATCGATTCAGAAGGAGCTTTCAGGAAAAGGCCTGGGGTTGAAGATCTACGACGGCTACAGGCCTCTTCCTGTCCAACAGAAGATGTGGGATCTGATCCGCGATGAACGGTTCGTCTCCAACCCTGCGGTGAACCATGGTCGGCACACCAGAGGCACAGCGCTCGACGTCACTTTGGTCGATCGGCAGGGGAACACTCTCCCTATGCCGAGCGATTTCGATGAGTTTTCATTGCGCGCGGCCGTGAACTATCGCGGAGGGACCGTCGAGGAACGGCGAAATCGTGACCTCCTACAGAGAGTGATGACGCGACACGGATTCCTCTCCTATCCAGACGAGTGGTGGCACTTTGACTTCAGGGATTGGGAAAAATATCCTCCGCTTTCGGTAGGCTTCTCCGAATTATGGAGTCGCTGAAGCCTACAAACCCTAAGGCAGGAGGCGTTTTTCGCTGACATCCGTCACCGGATTTACTTAAGAGTCTTATTTCCCGTCTCTCTCTGGAGGAGTAGAAAGATCATGCTGACTGCCGACGCAACAATGAGAAGCGATCAGAATGCATAAGGTGATGTGGTGTCACCTTTGGGTTGGCTCATTCTTCTTATGAACCAGCTTTATAAAAAATGATTTCCACTATGAGTAAATTGTGTCCGTCGCTTATCACATACATACATCGATTCCTATTCACGGGATTATTTGCTATGAGTTTTATTCCATCAGCACAGGCCGGCGCTGGTAATTTGTACGTAGGTCAGTACACGTCAGGTGTTCTTGTCACAATTACTGAAAGCACTAATTACAATAATACTTACGTGGGGTATAGCAATGTATCATCCAATAACGTTCTTCTTGTTCTTAACAGCGGTACTGTGTTGACCAATGAAGACTCACCCCCATTTGTTACTAATTCAGGAGGTGTCTATATTGGATGTGAGGGTAGCTATAACAGCATGGTTATCTCCAATGAGGCAGTAGTCATGGGAAGTAACGGATGGATTGGTTACAGTAACGTCGCCTCAAATAACAGTGTTCAGGTTAACGGGATCAACTCACTCTGGAGCAACTCGGGAAACCTCTACATTGGTTACTATGGGTCCAATAACAGTCTGTTAATTTCCAATGGAGGAAGAGTGGTCGACCAGAACGGATCGGTCGGGTTCCATGGTGATGGGAATACCGCACTTGTTACCGGTACAAACTCTCTCTGGAGCAACTCGGCAAGCTTCTATGTCGGTAACTGCGGTAGTGACACGCTGCTTATTGTTTCCAATGGTGGAGGGGTTATTTCAAGCAACGGATACATTGCGGAAATCAGTAAATGGAGTAATTGCACAGCCGTGATTACGGGAACCGGTTCCTACTGGAGTAATACGGGCACACTTACGATCGGTTCGGTTGCCAATGGAAGCAACAACCCCAGCAGTGGCAACAGCCTTCTCATTTCAGGCGGGGGGCGTGTCATCGATTCGAATGCCGTCATCGCGAACTCAACAAACTTTTACAGCAACTCGGTGACAGTCACAGGAGTTGGATCGCTATGGAGTAATGCAGGAAGCCTTACGATCGGTGCGGTTGGTGCTGCGAACAGTCTTGTTATCTCGGATGGTGCCATGGTTGTTGATCAGGCGGGATATATCGGAGCAAGCAACACTTCCACCGGCAACACCGTGCTGGTCACGGGAGCCGGATCCCTTTGGAGTAATTCTGGCATCCTTACAATCGGAGGTCAGGGCAGTGGCACCGTTACCGTCGCCAATGGTGGTGTCTTATCTGCCGCTACAATCCAGATTGGTCAGTACGGTGATCTCGACTTTGGACGCTACCTTCAGAGCGACTCAGCAGGATCGGTTGTGGGAGAGATTGTCTTTACCGCCAACAACGATGAGAACTTCGGCATCAATTTCAACCAGACCAATACTTTTAATTTTTTAAACAATGTCTCCGGCGCCGGCTGGATCTGTGCTCTTGGTACCGGTACAACGATCATGAGCGGCAGCAATAGCTATTCTCAATACACCAAAATCGATGCCGGTACTATCGTGGCAGCGAGTACGAATGCCCTAGGAACCGGATACCTTCAAATTGGCGGCACATCAGATAAAGCAACGCTAATGCTGGCTACCAACCTGTCAGTCGCTGACTTCAAATGGGGGTCGAACGCTGTAGTGGCGCTGACGGCGGGATCTCAGATCCTGACAGTCGCCGCCATGACTAATCTGGCGGTTACTATCGGAGGTAACATTTTTGATCTTCAGGGGACCGCCCAGAGCATGTCGCTCAACAATAACACGAACACCCTGATTAATTTCTCGAGTCAGAGCGGATTCACGACCAACAGCTTCCGCGTTCAGGGAATTTCGGGGTACTCCTTCGCGCTGACCTCCACCAACGTCTCAGTCTATCTCTCCACCAACGCCAACGTGGTCGCTTCCAATAACATCACGATCAGCAACACACTTACGGTGGGGAGTTTTACCGTCGCAGGTGCTACTACAACATACGTAGCTCCTACGGGAACGCTCAACGCCTCCGAGTATGTTTTGGTAACAGGCAACAGCACCCTGGTTGACAACGGACTGATCGTTACTCCGAGCGTGACGGTCGACCAAGGATCGACCCTTATGGGATCATGCACCCTCTCCCTCACCGGAGGCAACCTGATGGTCAACGGCACGATCGCTCCCGGCAACAGCCCCGGCACCTTCTATGTGACCGGAGGCAATCTGGTCATGGGATCCACCGCCATCTGGGACGAGCAAATCTACAGCACCTCGGTCTACGACCGGGTGGTGGTCACCGGAGCCGCCTTCCTCAACGGCACCATGAACATCACCAGCTACGGAAGCGGAGGTCTCGAGTATGGCCAGCAATACAACTTCCTGACCGCCAGTGGAGGGATCAGCGGGGCCTTCGCCTCGATCATTGCTCCGAATGGATTCCGTGGACGACTGCTTCTGAGTGGCAACAACACCGAGGCTAATATCTTGATCGCCCCATCCAGCTACACCCTGCTGGCTCAGGGTAAGAACCAGATCCAGGTAGCTACCGCCCTCGACAGCTTGATCCCCGCCACCAGTGGTGATCGGTTAGTCATCTCCACCTCCTTGGACAGCCTGAGTGCATCCCAGTACAACCAAGCCTTCAACGCCATCATGCCGACCATGTACCAATCGATGGCCACGATCGCCTTCAACCAAGCCAATGCCCTCAACATGCAGCTCAACCAGCGCCTCTGGGGAGTCCGCCTGGCCGAGGGTGGGGGATTTAGCATGAGCGGCATGGACAACATGCCGATGCTCGAAGGACAGGGAGATGGCCAAGGAGATGGTGCTGGCAAAGGAGTCCTCGACTCCAAGAAAGACATCCTCCGTCCAGGACTCGACAACCACTGGGGGATGTTCGTTGATGCCAACGGTATCTTCGCTAAGGCTAACAGCGGCAATATGCTCCCCGGCTACAACGCCCAGAGTGGAGGCGTCACCACCGGCCTCACTTACAAGTGGAACGAGAACTTTGCCAGCGGCATCTACTGCGGCTACCAGGGGACCTACTCCAAGATGGGAGCTAACGGCAGCGGACTTGGAACAGGCAGCAGCCTCATCGACAACGCCGTCCGCTTCGGAGTCTTCGGTACCTACGGCCACAAGGATGGTAAGGGACTCTACGGGAACGCCCTGGCCGGTGGAGCATGCCACAACTACCAGGCCACCCGCGTCATCCAGTACACTGGGGTGAACAGGACAGCCAACAGTGCATCCGGAACCGGAGAGCTGGATACCATGCTAGCGACCGGCTACGATATCAAGAAGGGCAAGTTCACCTTCGGTCCGACCGCCTCCCTCCAGTACACCTACTTAGGAGTCCATAAGGTGAATGAAACCGGAGCGCAGTCCCTGAACTTCAACTCAGGTGGCTGGAATAGCTCCAGCATGCTCTCGAGTATTGGTGCGCATGCTGCTTACAACTGGCAGGCTGGCAAGAATGTGGTCGTGGTGCCGCAGATCTCGCTGAACTGGCAGCACGAGTTCCTGCAGAACCCCTACGACATTACCGGTAATCTTGGAGGAACCAGTCCGACCTTCAGCAACACCAGTGCCACGGGGATCCGCGACCACCTCTACACGGGGGTCGGCTTCACGGTGGAGTTCGCGAGGCGCTGGAATACTTCCTTCTTCTACAACGCCGCGGCGGGAAACAGTGATCTCGTCAGTCAGAACATCTTCTGGTCGGCAGGGTTAAAGTTCTAAGATAGAATATGCATCACCGCCGACATACCAGACCAGGAGAGCGTCCACGCAATGTTGACTGGAAAGGTGCTGCGTCTCTACTCTACGGGGACTGGGGGACGAGCAAGGCCTATGTCATAGGACTTGCCTTTGCGGTCTGTGGCTACAGCGCTCCCTGGCCGATCGCCGCCATGTCTCTGGTCACCGCGCTCGTGGGATACAATTACCTAACCATTTGCCGTCTCTATCCGCATGGTGGTGGTGTATACGCCAGTCTTCGCAACAGATCGAAGTCCCTCTCTGCCATTGGTGCCTTCCTGCTGATGGCCGACTACCTGGTGACTGCCGCAATCAGTGCTCTCTCGGCATTTTATTATCTCGGTGTCTCCCATCCGGTGGAATGTGCGTTCCTTGCCATTTTGGTTATCGGAGTGATCAATTTCCGCGGAACCAAGGAATCTGCTGTTTTGGCAATTTGGATTTCCATACCGACGATGGCCGTTGTGTTGCTACTGGGACTCGTTGCTATACCTCACCTAGGCGAGGCGGCTAAAATGATCCAACCCCCCCATGGCGGACTCATGAAAAACTGGGAGAATCTGGTCGTCATTATGCTGGCACTCTCCGGAATCGAAGCGATCGCAAACTCCACCGGAGTGATGAAGCTCGATCCGCATTCCTCAGCAAAATACCCCTCCGTGGATTTTACCTCCAAACCCGCGATTTACCTAATTATGGCCGAGGTTTGCGTGATGACGACGCTACTTGGGTTCGCCATGGTAGCACTTCCCGGCCTGACCATTACAAACGGCGAAGTCAATGCCATGGACGCCATAGGCGTGCGTGACTATATGCTACGAGAGATGGGAAAAGTGTTTGTGGGAGGGATCTTTGGTCCAACGGCGGGTCAAATTGCTTCATGGATTATTAGTGGAGCCTTCGGATTACTCCTCCTGTCGGCGGTCAACACCGCAATGGTAGCCCTGAGTTCCCTAACTCACCTGATGAGCCGAGACTCGGAATTGCCCATCGTATTTTCCAAGCTCAACCGTCAAGGCGTGCCAATGGCGGGATTGCTACTGGCGATCATCATTCCTGCTGGGTTGATCATATCTATGGGGGATATTTCAAAACTTGCTGATCTCTATGCGGTGGGAGTTGTGGGTGCTATCACGATGAATCTTGGGTCGAGTTCCACCGATTTTTCCAAATCGATGAAAAAGCATCAGAGAGTGATCATGTTTTTGACATTCCTGCTGATGCTCTCACTTGAACTCACCCTGCTGATCATGAAGCCCAATGCCAGGATCTTTGCTGTGATCGTTGTTGCAGCCGGCCTGTTGCTGAGGTGGAGGACAAAGAGATCCACTCAACCGTCATCCTCATTATGAGCCACGACATTAGTGTCATGAGCATATTCCTCCTTATTCTGGCGGGGGTAGCCGGAGGCTTCTGCAACACCTTTGCCGCCGGAGGATCAATCTTTCAGATCCCCGCGATGGTAGGATTGGGACTGCATCCCATGATTGCCAACACGACCAATCATGTGCCTGTCCTGATCGGTTTTGCTACCGCAGTCTGGAGATTGCATTGCCAAGGGACAATGCCTTGGCGACCTGGAATTAAAATTTCGATCCCGATGGTTGCAGGTTCAATGTTGGGAGCCCTGACAGCATCCATCATCAACGACCGGGCGACGGGCTATGTGCTGTTCGCCGCGCTCCTTCTCGCGTTGGCCTTGATGATAGCCAAGCCCGATCGTTGGCTCGGAAGCGGAGAGCGTGAGGCGGAGGTCCACCTCGGTCCCAAGATACTATTCTTTTCCCTGCTCATCGGATTCTGGGCAGGCCTCATTGTCATCGGATCAGGGGTTTTTCTCCTGATTACTCTGGTTCTGCTGGCCGGTTTTCCGATTGCTCAGGCCAACGCCGTCAAAGTGCTCTCGCTTGGAATCGCAAGCCTGCTAGCGGTGATGGTTTTTGTGATCAGGGGAGAGATTGTCTGGTCATCGGCCATTCCTGTCTCGATCGGTAGCGTGATCGGTTCCGTAATCGCCGCAAAACTGGTGATGAGGCCCAATGCCGGCAAATGGGTCTACATCCTGATCCTGCTAGCCTTGGGCACGGAGATTCTCCATCTCTCATCCAAGATACTACGCTGAGATTCATTCTAAGAGTGTTTCGTGATTGAAAAAGGTGGCCAGCCTCTCATGAATCAAGCCTTGAACCTGAACGTGCCCTCATAGAGGGCACGCGTGGCCCCATTTCACTTATGACATGGCTTGAGGTGGTCGATTTGCCACGCACTAGGGCCTGGGAACCCAGGAGGGGGTGATCTGAATATGTTGGGCCTTTGGATTGCGTGCGGAGACGAGGGCCACGGGCTTCACTGGCACCCGCGAGCCATCCGTGTAGCTGATCGCGCCGGTTACGCCGGGGAAGTCACGGGTGGAGTTGAGCACCGAGACGAGGGATTTCTTGTCGGCATGGGCCTTGTGAACTGCCGTGGCCAGTAGCAGTGCGGTGTCGCGTCCGAGTCCGGCGAAGGAGTTGGCGGGCTTTACGGTCGCCACGGTGTAGGCCGTGGAGAATGCGGCAGTGGTCGTTGCGGAGGCTGATCCCTCGGTATGGGCAGGGAAGGCGTGCGTGGTGTACCAGACATCCTTAGAGAGTGGCGATCCAACCCATACGGACGGATTGTCATAGCCGTCACCTCCGATGATCGGCCCTCGGAATCCCGCGTCTCTGAGAGCCTTAATGATCGGTTGGGCATTCAAGGCCGTCTCGGCCGCCAGATAGATGGCATCGGCTTTCAAGACAGCGGGAGGGATCCTAGGCACGCTTCCCCCCACGAAGGGGACGGTGGCTATGATCTTCCCGCCATGGTGGCGGAATGCCTCCGAGAAGTAAGTGTGCAGGAGTTTGGTGTAGGTTTTGGAATTGTCGCAGAGAAGAGCGACTTTCTTGGCCCCCTGTGTATTGGCTAGCCACTCGGCGGCCACGGCCGCCTGGGCATTGTCACCAAAGCAGGCAAGGAAGACCCGTGGGCCGGATTCTGCGGGAAGACGCGGCGAGGTTGCTCCCGAGGTCACGAAGACTTTCCCCTTGGAGCAGGCGGCACGAGCTGCTGCGCGCGCCAGATCCGTGTCCGCAAGTCCGAAGAAGGCATCAATGGAGGGATCCTTGGTGAGGGCCTTCACTATTTCGTCGCCCGCGATCTTGGCAGAGGAAGGAGTGGGTAGGACGACCAAGTAAACCTTTTCCCCGCCGATGCCACCGTCTTCATTGATCTGTTGCACGGCCGCCTTGGCTCCATTGAGCGAGGGAACTCCCAGCGGGGCGAGTTCACCGCTCGTGCTGTAAACGGCTCCGAGCCGGATCTCGGCGTGCACGAAGGGGGTGAAAATAGCTACAAAGGCGATGAAAGGGAGAAAAATGCGTGCGATTCTCATAGCTGGGATAAATAGCTTTACCCCACACCTCACTCAAGTCCTGATCATTGCCGTCACCTACACGATGGAGTGCTCTACTAGTCGAGGGAATCGAGGAAGGCCTGCGATTCCGCAACGATGCGGTGACGATCGGACTCTGCGCGTTTTTGCCATGACCGGACAGGCATCGCAGTCCTGGGATTTCGGAGCAAGAGATCCTGATGCATATCAAAGAAGTTCCAATAGAGTAAATTCAGGGGGCAGGCTCCCTTGCCGCTCTTGATATTGGGACTGAATGAACAAGCGCTGCAATAGTTGCTCATTTTACTGATGTAAGCGCCGCTGGCCGCATAAGGCTTGGTTGCCATGTATCCGCCATCGGCGTGCAGGGCCATTCCAACAACGTTTGCAGCCATCACCCAATCATGGGCATCGACATACATTTCGTTGAACCATCGGAGAGCCTCCTGGGGATTGACCCCTGCCATCAGTAAAAAGTTCCCCAGTACCATCAGTCGCTGGATGTGGTGATTGAAACCTCGATCAAGCGTTTCCCTGAGGGCTGTGGACAGGCAATTCATCGAGGTCTCACCGGAGTAGAAGAACTCGGGTAGCGACCGTGTTGCGTTAAGACCATTGACCGAGGCGTACTCAGGCATTTTTAGCCAGTAAACTCCGTTCACAAACTCACGCCAGCCGATCACTTGCCTGATAAATCCCTCCACGGCATGGAGGGGAGCCTTTCCTTCTTTGAAGGCCTTCTCTGCCGCCAGCACGCACTCCATTGGTTCTAGTAGACCGATATTGAGCATTGGTGAGAGGATGGAATGAAAGAGATCGCCATCTTCCGACACCATCAAGTCCTGCCAGGTGCCGAATTCCGGTAAGCGAGATTCGATAAATTCACGAAGACATTCCAGGGAGGCCTCCCTCGTAACCGGCAAGGCAAAGTCAGCGGCTTTTCCCGGTGCATTCGGATAGACAACCGCCAACTCACGAGCGACTTCCTGTGTGATCTTATCCTGTGACAGCCGATGTGAGTGTTTCGGTCGCGGCATGCCCGCTTTCTTCCAGTCGGCGAACGTAGCTCGGTTCTCCTGATCGTAGTTCCACTGCCCGCCGAGTGGCTTGGAAGCATCATCGGCCTCCATAAGCAGTCCCGTGCGACGACGCATCTCGCGATAAAAGGTCTCCATGAGAAGACGCTTCTTATCTCCTGCCATCTCTAGAAAATCCTCCCTGGAGCACAAAAACTGAGTCGTTGGGATGATTGTGAGGGGAACAGGCAACTTGGCTTCCAGGATCTTCAGCGCCAGCTGCTCGTCATAATTATTCGGCTGGGCAACAAGCAGGGATGCGGGCTTTTGATCCCTACAATGCACTTCCAAGACAGATCGCATATCAGCAGCCTGCTCCAACCGATGGTACTCCACGTCCCACCCGTCGGCTTTCCGTTCCTCTGCGTAGTGTCGCATGGCAGAAAGCAAAAGCATGAGACGATGCCGATGGTAGGGCAATTTGCCGAATGTCTGCCTCGACTCAACAAAGAGGAGCCGATCCCTTCCCTTTCGGGCCGATACGAGGGCCGCATTACGCTCCGAGAGCTGATCCGGAAGGATCAAAATGGAGTGCTTTTCAGAAGAAATAGGCATAGGTGATTAGGAAAAAGTTTACCCCTGCCGTGAGCGATTGCAGATGTAAATAGATGAGTGTTTCGAAAGTTTTTACAATTTTGGAACCAAAACTTTAATAAAGTGGCATGAATGACGCCAAATTGACGTCCCTGCTAAGATTCATCTATGAGCAATAATCTTTCTATCACAGAGGAGCATCTTGCAGAAACGCTTAGGCCTAACTTGCAGACTATTGAGTCACATCCGGTTTTTGGTTCAGTTCAATCGGAAGCCCAGCTCCGCACGTTCATGGAGCATCATGTCTTTCCCGTCTGGGATTTCATGTCTCTACTCAAGTTTCTGCAGGCCGAGCTTGCTCCCGCTACTTGGCCTTGGATGCCCCGACCCCATGGTGATCTCGTACGGTTGGTCAACGACATCGTGACCGGTGAGGAGTCTGACAAGCTTCCGAAATCACACCGGTCTGAGAGCACCCACGCGAGTCACTTCGACCTCTACCTCATGGCGATGCGCGAGGTCGGTGCCGACACCGCCCCGATCACCGAGTTCCTCGAGGTCGTACGATCACAGGGCCTTCATGCGGCACTTGAAGCACCGATGGTGCCAGAACCCTCGCGTGCCTTCATGAAGGATACCTTTGCTCTACTGCGCGAGGGGAAAGCCCATAGCGTCGCGGCCTCATTCTCCTTCGGCCGCGAAAACGTCATCCCCGGCATGTTCAAATCACTACTGGCCAAGCTCGGCATCGGCGAGGACCGCGCTCCGATCTTCCATTATTATCTCAAGAGGCATGCCGAACTCGACGGCGAAGAGCATGGGCCAGCTGCGCTCCGTCTGGTAGCCACGCTCTGCGGC